>JAEEGL016401012.1_pt1 | contig 15770 bp, 9 predicted proteins | sample 9134231 | NCBI WGS metagenome assembly JAEEGL01 (sample SAMN16246548, study PRJNA631951) | gut metagenome | biome: gut microbiome; feature: rumen; material: fiber-attached | host: Bos | place: Iran: Karaj | collected 2018-10
GGGTTTCCCTGTCTTGATGGCTTCTTCGACATCCAGTCCGCCGAACAGCTGTTCGTCGGTGATGTTCAGGGGGCAGTTGATTATCTTCCTGTCGGTGATGCCTGCGGCCGCACGTGCGAGCACCGTCTTCGCGGTGCCTTCGCCTCCCCTGAGGAGGACTGTGCGTATGTTCGGATTGACGAGGGCGCATTCCAATGCCCTCTTCGCGTCGTCCATTCCGACGACGGCGGTGAACGGGAGACCGTTCACAGTTCCTGCAGGCATTTCTCGAGCTCCTCTTTATCCAGGCTGGAATCCTCGAAGGGACGCCTCTTGAGACGGTGGGCCAGCACGAGTTCCGCGGTGGCCCTTATGTCGTCCTTGGTGACGTTGGTCCTGCCTTCCAGTGCGGCGTTGGCCTTGGCGGCCTTCATCAGAGTGATGTCGGCCCTGTGCCCGTCCACTCCGAAGTGGATCATCACGGAAACGATCATATCTACGACGTCGTCGCCGGCGACAACCTTCGGAAGGAGCTCCTTCGCTTTGGTGAGACGGTCGCAGCACTCGTCCAATTCCTTGGCGCAATCGGCGACGTAGGATTCGGGATCGGAGTCGAACTTCACCCTCCTCTTGACGACTTCCGCCCTTTTTACCACGTCCCTCTCCCCCCTGATGTCCAGGGAGAGACCGAACCTGTCCAGGAGCTGGGGCCTGAGGTCACCCTCTTCTGGGTTCATGGTACCGACCAGGACGAACCTTGCGGGGTGGGAGAACGATACTCCCTCCCTCTCCACGTAGTTCACGCCCATCGCGGCGGAATCCAGAAGGAGATCGACCAGATGGTCGTCCAGGAGATTTACTTCATCCACGTACAGGATGTTGCCGTTCGCCGCTGCAAGCACTCCGGGCTCGAACTTCTTCTCACCTGTCTTGAGCACGTGCTCCAGGTCCAGCGTACCTGATACCCTGTCCTCCGTCGCCGAGAGCGGAAGGTCGATGACACGCATCCTGACCTTCTCGGACTCCAGTTTCACGCCCTTCTCCAGCTTCTCTTTGCAGTAGGGACAGTATCTGCCCTCCTTACCGAATTCGCAGCGGAAGGGACATCCTTTCACGACGTTCCTGAAGGGGAGCACGGCATTCATCGACCTCACTGTGGTCGACTTAGCGGTACCCTTCTCTCCCTTGATCAGGACCCCTCCGATTCCTGGATCTATCACATTGAGCATGAGTGCTCTCTTCATGTTGTCCTGTCCGACGATTCTCGTGAACGGGAAAACCAGTGGCTGTTCTGACATTCTTTCGATCTCCTTGTGGTTTAACGGTCGGTAAGCTCCTCTATGCGCTCCTCGGTCTCGAGGAAGAGGTCGCGAATCTTCTGTTTGTATTCGTCAGTGGCGTCCCAGAGGCCTCTCTCTATGGCCTCCTCGAGACGATTGAGTATGTTCATCATGGCGTACGGGTTGACATCCTTCATCCACTCGCGGGTGTCATCGTCGAGAAGGAACTTGTCCGTGAGGCCCTCGTACATCCAGTCCTCCGCCACATCTGACGTGGCGCCCCATGCCATGGTGAACTCGGTGATGTTGGCCATCTCGGCGGCTCCGCGGTATCCGTGCTCCTTCAGGCCGTTGATGAACTTAGGATTCAGGACCTTGGAGCGGAAGGTGTACCTCAGCTCCTCCTTGGTGTCCCTGAGCTTGGTCTTCTTGGGGTCGGAATCGTCGCCCATGTAGGTGACGGCGTCCTTCCTCCCGTATGCACGGACGAAGGCGTTCATTCCGCCCAGGTATTCGTATACGTCGTCGCAGTCCAGGAGATCTATCTCCCTGTCGGGCATGTTCTTGACGGTCACAGCGACCTTGGAGAACCTGCGGACGAACTCGCTGCGCATCTTCACGCCGTAGCTGCCCTTGGAATAACCGTTGCTGCACCAGTCCATGTACACGTCGGCGAGATCCTGGACGGTCTTCCAGGCCCCGGTCTCGATGGCTTTGTTCACTCCGGCACCATATCCTCCGGGCGGAGCTCCGAATATGCGGACGGCGTTCCTCATCCTGGCCTCGTCTGGGGTGAGGCCTTCAGCGATTCCTTCGACGATGTCCTTCCTCAGATTTGCGGCAAGGGCGTTATCCTCGTCGTCCTCATCCAGATTCGCCACGAGCTTGACGGCATCGTCGATCATGTCGATGAGGTTGGGGAACGTGTCCCTGAATAGTCCAGTGATGTTCACGGTGACGTCTATCCTGGGCCTTCCCAGCTCCTTCAGCGGGATGACCTCCAGGTCGACCACCTGTCCGCCGGATTTCGACCATACGGGCCTTACGCCCAGCAGATAAAGGATATAAGCGACGTCGTCCCCGCCGGTCTTCATCGTATCGGTGGCCCAGATAACGAATCCGATCTCGCGGGGATAGGTACCCTTCTCGTTGACGTAGCGTTTGATCATCTGATCGGCCATATGGGAACCGATTGCCCATGATACCTTGGTAGGGACACTGGCAGGATCTAACGCGTAGAAATTCCTTCCCATAGGGAGGATATCTGCATTACCTCTCGTCGGGGCACCTGACGGTCCTGGAAGGACGTAATGACCATCTATGCCGTGCAGCAGATTCCCGATCTCGTCGGACATGCGCCTGATGTTGGGGACGACGGAGTTGCACATGAAGTCCAGCGATTCCCTGAGCGTGTCGGAGACCTTCCCTTTCCTTTCGGTGATGTACGATATGCATTTGTCTAGATTGTAATCGGCGCCCCTGGCGAACAGAAGGAATTCCTGCAGTTCGCCATCGATCCTGTCTACGATCGCGCTGTTCAGCTCGCCGTTCGTCGATCCTGAGGCGTCATCGATCAATGCCTCCATGTCGATCCCTTCGTTCTCGGCGAATGCACTTCTGAGGCTGCGGATCGATCCGTTATCGAGCCTGGTGAGGGAATATACCATCTCATCCATGTGCTGTTCCCGCGGGACGCGTCCAAGGATGTGAAGGTCAGAACGGACAAGTGCATCCTTGACCTCCGAGAGATACTCGTGGAGCGGAATGATGTATGGTTCGAATCCTTCCGGTCCGGGGTCGTTCTCATCGGTTATGTCGAGATCGTTGAGCATCTTGTGTTCTTTTGCTGCTTCATAGATGTTCTTGATGAGTTCCGTGCGGCGCTCGGTATCCTTCGTGTTCTTGAGTCTGAAGTATTCCTGCAGAGGGATCTCCACCTGTGCGATCTCATCATACTCTCCGGCCCTGGCCATCGTAGGGGGCATGTGGCCGATGAGCACGCTCTCGATACGCCTCTTGCACTGGATACCTTCTCCCGGGTCGTCAACGATGTAGATATAGAGATTGGGGAGATTGCCCAATACCACGTCCGGATCGCATTTTGCCGACATGCCGACGTTCTTCCCCGGAAGCCATTCGATAGTACCATGTGTGCCTACATGGATGACCATATCGGCCTTGAACACATCGCGTATCCACCTGTAATAGGCGAGATATTGGTGCTGTGCGAAGAGGATCGGGCTGTGGATGTCCTGCTCCATCTTCTCAGCGGATCCTCTCAGAGGCTGATATCCGATGAACACGTTGCCCTTCTGTATCCCGGGGATGATTATCCTGTCCCCGTCAACGCAGATCTCTCCCGGGGGCTTGCCCCAGTCGTTCTCCATCATCTGCTGGTCCCATTCGGGGATCTTCCTGTAGTCTTTCTCATAATCTTCAGTCTTCACGAGATCCACGGCCTTCTCGCGCATCGTCTGCAGGGATAACCCGTCGAGATCGTTCGTCACTCCGTTGAGAATCTCTTCGATGAGCGCACGGCCGTTCTCGGGAACGTTATCGATCGTATATCCTTCCGAGGACATCTGCCTGAGGAGATCTGATATGCTCTCCAGCCCGTCGAGCCCGGCGGCATTCCCGATCACACCGGAATTCGCCCTTGACTGCCAGAACAGTATCGCGACCTTCCTCTCCGACGGAGGGATGTGCTTCAGCCTAGCCCATCTGTATGCCATGTCGACGACAGCCTCTATCCTGTCCGGGATAGGTATGTTCTTTTTCATACCGCTCTTCGTGGGCGAATATGCAATGGGTACGGTAATGATGTCCCCATCTATCTCCGGGTATGCGACGTTGTTGGTGATCGCGTGTTTGTTCAAACCTATCTTGTCCTTCTCGTAATCGAAGTACTCGCCCGTGATGGACATGGTGTTGAGCATCGGAACGTCCATCAGGGAATGGTAATAGTTATCAGAATCAGCGATGCGCATGCCGACGCCGTCGCGCGTGTTGAACATAACCGAGAAGGAGGTGTGTATGATGATCGCATCAGGAATCGGCCTGCCCCCGTCCGTGAAGTATTTTATGAACGTGTCCTTTGTCCTGGGTTCGCCTTCGGCCTTGTATGAGACCGCGGTGTAGAAAACTGGGAGCGCATTCATCCCTCTGCGTTCGATCTCGTCGGTAAGGGCATCTATGGCTGCGAGATTCTCATAGAACAACAACGAACCGGCGAACAGAATGCCTATTGTCAACTTGCTCGGATCCAGTGTCTTCAGGTAATCGTCCCTGGATATGTCTCTGGGCATGTTCTTGTGATAATAGCCGTCAATTCTTCTGGCAATCGGTTCTGGCGGCAGAACATCGGTGAATCCGAGAGCATGTGCGATGCATAGGAACATCCCGTAATCGTTCTCCAACCCTCTGGCGGCAGCATACTTGGTCATCTGGACATACAGTTCGTTGCTGCCGCTGAACAGATCCCTGTAAGTGATGGTGATGTCCGCGTTTCCACTGTAAACGAATATCGTGCCTTTGCATTCGCGTAAAACCGATTCGAATCTGTCGAAGCGGAGGAAACGATGCAGATCGCTCATGCATCTGACGTAGATGAAATCCGCATTCCTGCTCTGTCTGACCAATTCCTGATAGACCAGTACATCGTCGTCAGCATCATTAGAATTGATAGGATATATCGACAGGTCGATGCCGATATTCCGTAGCTTTTCTGCCGAGTCGGCGATACTACAGGCATCGGCCGATTGTATCGACAGAATCACAATTCTGAATTGCATGTTGGACGTATCATCCATATAGTTAAATAACCTACCTATAAATGGTTGAGCGCATTGGTGGATATCGCATTCTTCGGTATCGGTGTCAAGGACGGCCACGTGATGGACTGTGCGAGGGCCAGACTGCAAGATTACGAACTAGATATCACCGTAGCCGACAGTATGGCCCTGGACGAGGACCTCGACAGACTGGCTGACTTCCTGAGGATCGTTCCCTCACTGGATTTCATGGTCATCCACGTCCACGGCGACGTCTCCTATTTCCGCCATTTCGAGGAACTGAGGAAGGTACTGGAATCGTCCAAGTGCTCCGCGCTGCTCGTCTGCGGAGAGTTCCAGACCACCGCACAGTACAGATATCTGTTCAGGCAGGACGATGAACAGTATGCGACAGTGAGGAGGTTCCAAGAGATCGGCGGGGACGATAACCAATATGCAACCGCCGTTTGGGCGCTGAAGACGTTCGGAGGATACGATCTCGAAGTCCCCGATGCGGTGATGCCCATGACCGAGGGCTACTACCATCCGGACAGGGGCACGATGACGATCGACGAGGCCGTATCATCCCTCCCGGGGGACGGCAGACCCGTCGTAGCGATCCTCTTCCATCAGAGATACTGGCTGGTCCACAATTTGCTGGCTGTGGACTGTCTCATCACGAAGGTGGAGGAGAGGGGAGCAATAGCTCTTCCGCTGTTCACCGTATCCCACGAGAATCCCGTCATAGGCTCCATGGGACTCCGCAGGATCATCGACGATCATCTTCTGAAGGGCGGAAGGTCAGTGATGGACTGCGTCATCAACACGATGGGTTTCTCCCAGACGCTGATAGCCAACCCAGGATGTGGTGAGCAAGTGTCGGAGGACAACTTCTTCGAGAGACTGGACGTCCCCGTACTCCAGGCGATAACGCTGTTCGGCGACCCGAAGGAATGGCTCGACAGTGAGATGGGAATGAATGCCGCGGACATCGCCATGGGCATCGTCAATCCGGAATACGACGGGCAGATAGATACCGTGCCGTTCTGCGGGCCCGCCATCGATGATACTGGCGTCTACCAGCCGGTGCCGATAGAGGACAGGTGCGAGATGATCGCCGACACCGCTTACAGGTGGGCGATGCTGCGCCATATCCCGAACAGGGACAAGAAGGTCGCGATTCTCATCTACATGTATCCGCCCAGACAGGACCTGGCCGGCGGAGGTTACGGACTGGATACTCTGCAGAGCGTTTCGGACATGCTCAGATACTTCGAAAGGGCAGGCTACAGACTCGACTGGATGCCCGAGAACGGCAAGGAGCTCGTCACCAGACTCTTAGATGGTGTCACCAACGATGACAACTGGAAGTCAGATAAACAGCTCAGGGACACTTCTGTGGATCTCGTTTCGAACGAGGATTACCTGAAATGGTTTTCACTGCTATCGGAGAAGGTGCGCGAGAGATGGATCGATTCCTGGGGCGAACCCCCCGGTATTCCGCACACCATCGACGGTAAGTTCCTCCTCCCAGGCATAATGAACGGGAACATATTCATCGGATTCCAGCCCGACAGGGGGAAGACGTCAACCGAGGCGATACATGATCCGAGAACGGCTCCCCCGCATCAGTATCTTGCATTCTACAGGTGGCTGAGGGACATCTGGGGTGTCGACGGTGTCGTCCATGTGGGGACACACGGTACGCTAGAATGGCTCCCCGGGAAGGGTTCCGGACTGTCAAAGGACTGCGACCCCGACATCATACTCGGGAACATACCCAACGTGAATCCGTACATCATCGACAATCCCGGCGAGGGGATGCAGGCCAAGAGACGCAGCTTCTGCGTGATTACCACCCATATGATACCCGCGATGACACGTGCAGGAGGATATGAGGCCATAAGCGAACTGGAGGCCGTGGTACAATCGTACATCCGGGCCAGATCCTACCGTCAGGATGATAAGCTGCCCTCGATACTCGCCAAGATGCGCGAAATATGCATCAGATTGAACATGATGAACGATCTCGAACTCAAACCGGATTGTTCCGATGAGGTCCTTGCTTCCAAGGTCGACAAGCTGTATGATTACATCCTCGACGTGAAGGACGCGATGATAAAGGACGGCCTGCATATCCTGGGCGATGTCCCTGTGGGACAGAGACTGGATGAGACGGTATATTCGCTCATAAGGTACCGCAATTCAGAGATCCCGTCGCTCAGGGAGACCATCGCGGCATCGATGGGACTCGATCTCAACGATCTCCTCAGGGATCCGACCGAACTGCTTCCGGACGGGAGGCTGAAGGGTCAGGCCGTGGACGACATAGACGCTAAGGCGTTCGATGTGGTGGCGATTGTACGCGAGAACGGATTCGATAAGGATGTCTGTATCAGGAAGGCACGTGAACTGGTTCCGGATTCCGGTACAGATATGGATTCCGTGATTTGCTTCGTATGCGGATTCCTGAGGGATGCAATCGACCACATGACCGATGAGCTGGACAGCATAATCGATGCGTTGGACGGTAGGTTCGTTAGTCCTGGTCCTGCAGGATGCCCCAACAGGGGGAGGGCGCAGATACTCCCGACCGGGAAGAACTTCTATTCCATCGATCCGGACGGCGTGCCGTGGCATTCCAGCTGGGAGATTGGTTCCAAGATGGCCGAGCAGATGGTGGAGAGGTACGTCGATGACAACGGGACCTACCCCAAGAGCGTCGGCATCATCCTTTGGGCAACGGATACCATGAAGACGGGAGGGGAGGACGTCGCATATATTCTGAGACTGATGGGTCTGCGCCCCGTCTGGACGGGATACGGCGGAAGGGTGAAGGGCCTGGAGATCATACCGCTGGAGGAGTTGGGAAGGCCCAGGATAGACGTCACGCTGAGGATAAGTGGCCTATTCAGGGACACGTTCCCGAACATCTGCAGGTTGATCGATGACGGCGTCAGGACCATAGCGGAATTGGACGAGGATGAGGAATCGAACTATCTGGCAGCGAATCTCAGGAAGGATACAGTAGAAGCCATCGCATCGGGCATCCCAGCAGATGAGGCCAGGAGACTGGCGAGCATAAGGGTCTTCGGTGATGCACCGGGACAGTACGGTTGCGGAATAAGCGACGCCATACAGAACGGCGAATGGAAGACCGTTGACGATCTGGGAGAGATTTACGTCAGGAACGGTTGCTACGTCTACGGCCGCGGTCTGAGGGGGCAGGCCCATCCGGAACTGTTCCGCAGGCGCCTGGGTTCGATGGATGTGACTGTTAAGAACCACAACACCCGCGCCGTCGATATGCTGGACATGGATGACGACATGGATAATCTTGGTGGGCTGAATGCCGCCGTGAGGTCGATAAGCGGGAAGAAACCGGCATCGTTCATGGGAGATTCATCGGATATTCAGAATCTAAAGCTTAGATCGACCCAGGAGGAGATCCGTTTCATCTTCCGCAGCAAGATAGACAACCCGAAATGGCTGGATGGACTGAAACAGCACGGATTCGCAGGTGCCAAGGAACTCTCCAAGCTATTCGATTACACTGTGGGATGGTCCGGCACATCAGATATTGTCGAGAACTGGATGTACGACGATTTGGCAGAGAGATTCGTCCTCGACGAGGAGACGCGCGAGTGGATCAAGGACGAGAACCCCTACGCGATGATGGCCATGCTGGCGAGGCTCCAGGAGGCCATGAACAGGGGATTCTGGAATGCATCCGAGGAGATGCAGGAGAAACTGAAGGATATCTACCTCGAATTCGAGGAGAGGATCGAGGAGATCACTGACAGGTGACCTGGTCATTCCGTCTGCGTCTCAGCGACATTCAGGTGATCGCATGTTTTAGAGATGCTGAACTTGTCCTCATCGTCGAAATGTTTGTCGTCGGCTTCGTCGACCAGTATGATGTGCGGACGGTCGCAATCGGTGATGACCTTGGCCTTGATATCGTAGACCGTATGGATGTTCTCCGAGGTGATGACATCCTGTGGTTTCCCCATCGCATATATCCCTCCATCCAGCAGCATTATGATGTTGTCCGAATACTTGGAGGCGATGTTGATATCATGGCTGATCATGATGACCAGCATGTTGCGGGAACGAGAGAGTTCCTTGAGCATGCGTGTGATCTCGAGCTGATACTTGATATCCAGATTAGACGTGGGTTCGTCGAGGAGGAGGATCTTCGGCTGCTGGGCCAACCCGCGTGCGAGCATGACCTTCTGGTGCTGTCCTGCGGACAGTTCGTTGAACATCCGGTCAGCAAGGTCCTCGATGCCCATGAGCTTGAGCGTTTCCTCGACGATGAGAAGATCATCGTTGATTGAGCCGATCTTGCTGTGCGGGTGCCTTCCCATCAGGACGGTATCGGTAACGGACAGCGGGAAGCTGTCGTTGGCAGAATACGGGACATATCCGGTCAACTTGGCCATGGACTTGAGCGGCATGCCCTTGATGGGCGTCTCGTTGATGAAGACGACACCCTCTGTAGGGTCCAGAATCCTGTTTATACAGTGGATGAACGTGGATTTTCCTACCCCGTTGGGACCCAGGATGGACACCAGCTGTGCTCCACATATCTCAAGGGTGACGTCCTTTATGACAGGCGGGAACTTCTTCTTCGCATTGTAAGTGAACGTCAGATCGTTGATGTTGAGTTGGATGCGGGGTTCGTTATAGATCCTGTCCACTTCATCTTTCTTCTCGTTGTTGTTAGATAGGGTGATCTTGCTCAATTCCACACCTTCTTGTTGTATTTGACCAGGATGTAGAGGAACAGCGGACCTCCGATGGCGGAGCTTATGACTCCGACCGGCAGACCCCCTCCTCCAGATATCTTCGCGATGGCATCGGCGAATACCAAGAACATGGCTCCGAATGCCGCACTGCAAGGCAGTAAGTATCTGTTGTTGGAACCAACGAACACTCTCGCGATGTGCGGACCGACGAGTCCGACGAATCCGATTGTGCCCGTGAAGCTGACTATGGCCGCGGTTGTGAGTGAGACCAGGGTCATGACGAAGATCCTGAACGATTTGACGTTCAGACCCATGCTCTTGGCATTACGATCCCCTGCATACATCATATCAAGTTTCCTGCTGCAGAGCATCAGTATGATCGATATGGGTATGGTGATAGCGGCCATTATCCCGAGACGGTCGAAGTGATCCTCCAGCCTTCCGAGGGAACCGACCCTCCAGGTGTATATGTCCGCAAGGGATTCGGCTGAAGAGGTCACCATGATGTACTGGGAGATCGACCCGAACATGTACATCAGCGCTATACCGATAAGGATGATCCCAACGGCGGTCAGTTTCCTGAAGCTCGATATCACCAGTATCACCGCCACAGGGATCAGCGCCATGATGAATGCGTTGACGATGGTCATATATTGTCCACTGACGCCCGGTATTATGGAGAACTCCATAGCAATACTGAAGGTCGCTCCGAGCAAAGCCGCGGAGGATATCCCCATGGTGTAGGGCTCCGCCAGAGGGTTATTGGTAGCATTCTGCATGACCGAACCCCCGATGGCCAAGACAGCCCCTACGAGGACTGCGGCCAGAGCTCTTGGTAGCCTGACCCTGTAGATGATCAGATCATCTTTCTCGTTGACCACATCACCGATGATGTGATGGAAGAAAGTGATATAGGAATCGATCATAGAGATGTCGTACAATCCGACACCCAGGGAAAGAATGGCCCCGACGAAACAGAGTACACTCAACAGGATGACGATCAATATCCTGCGCCTGTTGATGCTATGATAGTGATCCTGGAACTCCGTCATCAGTAAAGCACCTTCCCTTTTTTCTGCCAGACGATCAACAGGAAGAAGATCGGGCTACCTATTATCGATATGACCACACCTATGGCTATGTGTAATTGTACCTCTGCGATGTAGTCGGCGATGAGCATCAGCGTCGCACCGACGACCATGCAGATGGGAAGTACGAACCTGTTGTCGGATCCGATGACAAGTCTCACTATATGCGGAGCGACAAGACCCACGAATCCGAGGATTCCTGTAAATGCGACAATGGATGCGGTCATCACCGCCATCAGGATGAGACATAGCATCCTGAAGTTCTCGACATCGATACCAAGTGTTTTCGCACTGCGTTCACCGAGGGACATTATGTTCAGCTGTTTAGAGAGCAGATAGACGATGATGGAGCCGACGATGGTGACCGCAGCCATAATCGGCAGGGTCTCCATGTTGATGCTGTCGAAATTACCCACCTGCCAGAGATAGGCCTTCTTCAGGGCGTTCTCTTCGGCAGAGAGCATCATGTACGTTATGACTGAATTGAAGAAATAGGATAATGCAGTACCCGCCAGGATCAGGGTGGCGGGAGTCATGTGAATCCTGCGTGAGAGTATGATTATTATCGCAGCGGGGATCATGGCCCCGAGGAATGCATTGAAAACGGTCGCATATTCTCCGATCGAACCTATCACTGCCAAGCCAGAGACGATTGCCGCGATGGCACCCAGACAGGCTCCGGAGGATATCCCTGTGCTATACGGGTCTGCGAGAGGATTGTTCATTATGGATTGCATGAGCGAACCCGCAGCTGCAAGGCCGCACCCCGCGATGATGGCTGCGAAGATCCTCGGCATCGCATTGTTCCAGATGTAGATGTCAGCCCACCACTTCAACGAACGGGGTTCATATTCGTTCCCGAGGATGTGATTAAAGATGACCTCAAGGGCTTCAACTGGTGTTATTGATTGGAAATATGATAATGAGATATAGGCGGTGAGCACTAGCATGACAGCGACGCAACCAATGAACAGCATCAGTTTTTTGAATAACTGCTTGTGATAACGGTCGACGAACTCGTTTCCTGTCTCCTTGCTTCTGAACACCTAAAGACCCCTTAAAAGGATAAGACGGGGGAAGGATCCCCCGGTTTTTGATTCAGGCTGCTGCCGTTGCCTTCTTGTGTGTTCCGCCGAGGGCGACATAGTCATCGTAAGTGATGCTGGTCACCGTGTTGTCGACGGTACAACCGTCAAGGTACTGGCAGATTCCCGCAAACTCCGCGAAAAGACCGTCTGCATAACCTGCTTCGATCTTGTCGGGGTAGAGGGCCTCGACCATGTATGCAAGCTTCAACGCTCCGGGCAGAAGGTTGTTGACATAGATGAGCTTGTCATAGTTGTCCAGGATGTTGAAGTACTCATAGTACGTGTCCCAAGTCGTGACGATCTTGTCCTTGAGACTGTACAGGTTACCGTCGATGGAACGGACACTCATGATGGCATTTGCATCAGAGTAGTTTGTAAGAGTCTCTTTAGAAGACAGGGTCGTAGATTTGTCCACATCGAATTTGGTCTTGAAAGCGGCGTTGACCTCCCAGTACGGGATTCCTCCAGCTTCGCGGATGGTGTCGTATGAGTCCGAAGAGTTCTTCGGGACCTTGTTACCCATCGAGATGGCGATGACCGAGGACTTCTGCTCCTTGGTCAGGTTGCTGGTGATGGAGTCAATCTTGTTGAAGACCTCCCAGCTCTTGTTGGCGTACTCGAGGGACTTGTCCATAGGCTTTCCTCCGAGGAGGAAGCCGATGGTAAGGGCAGCAGAGACCTCCATCTTCGCATCGGTGACCGAGTAGAAGAGTGCGGGGATTCCTGCAGCGCTAAGCTGAGAGAGCTGGTCAGCGCTGAGCATGCCGCCCTTGCTGACATCTACGATCATAGCACCGATTCCTTTTCCTTCCTTCTGAAGCTCTCCGTCGTGAGCGATGAAGTTCGCCCATCCGTCATCAATGTCCGTGGCGGATCCGCCGTATTTCTTGTGGTCCTTGAAACCGGACTCGAAGTGCTCGTAGTTGATTCCGAAAACACCAGCTACATAGTCTGCAGCACTGATGTAGAGTGACACAGCGTTCATGTTGGATGCCACAGGAACATAGTTCTTCAGGGGGAATCCTACCTTCACGGTCTGCTGGTGCTCTTCCTGATCCACGCAAAGCACGAAGACATCGCAAGCGTCACGATTAATCATCTTCTTGACGAGATCGATATCGGCATCGGTGATGTCACCATCCTGATTCGCGTCAGCGAGAGGGTATTTTGTCTTATCCTCGGTACCGTTGATGATACCCTGGATGATCTCAATGTCCTTGTCTCCCATGACTGCGTCACCATTGGCATTGCCGAATACTCCCAAAGATGTCTTGACGTCGATGTATTCCTTCTCATAGTCCTTTCCATCATCTTTGTTCATGAGTACGATGGCAGCACCTGCTCCTGCGACTGCAACCACAGCAACAACAACAATTGCTACTAGTTTGACTGAAACGGCCATTTATTGCCTCCATTTATGGTTGGATTATCCATCCAATTGCCATTGGATACATATTCCAATATAAAACATATTGCAGAAATAATTACGGAAATCAACGGACAGATGCAATAACTGTCGCTCAGCAAATGATATGGAAAAATGAATTAATAGGTTTGGAGGTCCGAATCTTGCTCAGACCTTCCTGTTCTTGATCAGATACAGGTCGATAGCGAAAAACGCCACAATGTACGCGATGATCACGCCCAGCGCCCAGAACGGGAACGCGTAGAGGTCCAGCGAACCTGCCCTTATGCACATGCTCGCCTCGGTGAGGGGGAACACGTACAGGATCGCCTGGACGAATCCCGGCAGCGACTGTGCGGAGAAGAAGGTACCGCACAGGAAGGTCATCGGGGTGATGACCAGGCTGGTGAAAACGGACATCCCAGAGTGCGACTTCACCATCAGGGCAGCGGTCTCGCCCAGCAATGCGAACATGAAACAACAAAGCAGCACCGATACGACGAACATCGGCGTCAGATGGATGTAATCCGGTTCCAGGACCTTCCCGATGCAGAACATCAGGGTGCAGCTGAACAAGGATCTGGTCATACCGAGGACGGTCTTACCGACGATGATGGCCGAATTGCCCAGCGGGCACATCATCATCTCGTCGAAGCTCCTGTAGTACAGTCTCTGGACGTTCATCCTGGTGGCCGTGGAGTTGAACGATGATGACAATGATGTCAAAGCGATGATACCGGGGATGACGAAGTCCAGGTACGGGACCATAACGGATCCGTCTCCGAACACGTCGACCTCACCGGCCTTCAGTCCGTAACCAAACGCCAGGAGGTACAGCACAGGCAGCATAAGGCTCGAGATCGTGACCTTCACGATGTTGTGCCTCAGGAACCTTATATCGGACCATGCGACCGCGTATGCTTCGCTGAAGAACGACATCAGGCTCCCTCCTTCTTCTCGGGTTTCTTGAGCATGAACCCGTTGTCGCCGATCCTGTTCCCGGTCATCTCCACGAACGCATCCTCAAGGTTGGTCCTTCTCAGCGTGACAGTGTATGATTCGTCGAACTGTTTGGAGAAATCGTCCGCTTCCTGCCTGGTCTCGAAGTAGGCGTACTTCGTGTTCCTGTCAAGTCCGTAGTACTCGACGGTGAACCTGCCTATCTTGTGCGCGAGATCCTCGGGCGTACCCTCTGCGATTATCTTCCCCTTCTCAATGAAGCTGACCCTGTTGCAGAGGGACTCCGCCTCTTCGATATAGTGCGTTGTCAGGAAGATCGTCATCCCGTCGTTGTTGAGTTTCCTCAAAAGGTCCCACAGGCCCCTTCTCGCCTGTATGTCGAGACCCACAGTAGGCTCATCCAGGAACAGCAGCTTGGGATTGTGCACCAGCGCGCATACGATGGCCACGCGCTTCTTCCACCCTCCCGAGAGGTTGTCCACCTTGTAGTTGTAGTAATCTCCCAGCCCGATGTACTCGGAGAGCTGGTCGATCCTCTTCTTCCTGTCAGCCTTGGGCATCTGCTGGTAGAGGGCGTGGGACATCATGTTCTCCCACACCGTCAGGTCCTTGTCCAGGCTGATGTGCTGCTGGATGACTCCTATGGCGGCCTTGGCCTCCCTCGGGTTCTTCACGATGTCGTATCCGTCGATTACGACGGAACCCTCGTCGAAACCCGTGAGGGGGCTCAGCACCCTCACCGTGGTGGTCTTTCCTGCACCGTTGGGTCCGAGGAAGGCATACATCTCCCCCCTCTTCACCTTCATGTCCAGACCGTCTATGGCCTTCTTCTCGCCGTAGCGCTTGGTCAGCCCTTTGACGTCGATGATGTAGTCGTCATCCATATTATGCACCTATATCGATGGATGATAAATCCATCCTAATTAAAATACTATGCGCTGGCCGATACCCAGGGGGGTACGATAACAATTATATCCGTTGAACGTATCATCCAACCAAACGCTTTAATGATATGAGGTGAGAGAAAAATGGCTTTTGAGATCATGACTCCCCGCGAGATCGAGGAGAAGAGCATGGAGACGATCGTCAAGGAGCTCAACGGGCGCACATGGCCCGAACCAGAGTTCGCCATCGTCAAGAGATGCATACACACATCGGCTGACTTCGATTACGCCGACAACCTGACGTTCTCTGAGAATGCAGCGAAGATAGGCGTCGAAGCGATCAAAAACGGTGCGGACATCGTCACGGACACCAAGATGGCCGCCGCAGGCATCAACAAGAACAGGCTCTCCGCGTTCGGAGGGAGCGTCCACTGCTTCATCAGCGACCCCGATGTGGTGGAAGCCGCCAAGGCAAGAGGATGCACGCGTTCCACCGTATGCATGGAGAAGGGAGCGGAGATTGCCAAGACCAAGCCCGTTATCTTCGTGGTAGGCAACGCACCCA
>JAEEGL016550602.1_pt1 | contig 15770 bp, 11 predicted proteins | sample 9134231 | NCBI WGS metagenome assembly JAEEGL01 (sample SAMN16246548, study PRJNA631951) | gut metagenome | biome: gut microbiome; feature: rumen; material: fiber-attached | host: Bos | place: Iran: Karaj | collected 2018-10
ATCTTTGTCTGTGCTTGTCTCTTTTTGGCATCTTTGCCTCCAATGCCTTGAAACGTAGCTCGCTACGCTTCTTCGGCCTTGAAGCCAAATGTACTCAAAAATAGGCTAAGCACAACTCAAAGCTAATTTTTAGAACATACCCATAATGAATGCATGGGGGGAAAAGGGAGTTTTTTGATGATGCATATCTATTATTGTCTTTTTTTTAGTTTTTATGATTAAAAACTCCCGTTTCTCCCTGAGTAATAACTACAATTTTTTGAGAATCAAATGAATACGGGCAATTCAGTGAGATTATAAACTCCCTAAAAACACCCTGATTTCTCCCCGATTTGCTCTGAAAGTTCCCTTTTGCGCTCGTCGATATAATAGTCTGCTATGTCGTACTTCGTCTGTCCTTCGGGTGCAACCCGTTGGCAGAAGTCGCTGACGACGAAGTTTGCCGTGCCCTTCATCTTCGCAATTTTCATCGTCCATTCATCTATCGCGTCGCAGTCGGGAATGACAATCACTTCTCGGCTTCTCAATGCCTTCAGGTACTTGGGACTAAGCATCGATTTGTTGCCTACAGCCACCCAAAGCATCTCTGGCATTTCCAGCGCACCGACGATGGCATTTTTCGGACTTTCCACGAGTGCTACGGTCTGTGCAGGATATTTGTTTAGCAGATGCTCTCCGAAGAGACATTGTGCCTTGTAATTACCTTCCACAGGCAGTTTCCCCTCGCGTTGCCAGATTGCAGCCAACATATAGCTCCGTCCTTTGATGCTACGCGAAAAGCGTTGCGACTCTATGTCCGTCTCGTAGCATTGCACTTTGAGGTTGCACAGTCGCCCTTCGATGTCGATGTTCGGAAAGACGCTGATGTCGTCACGCCCGTACATCGTACAGTGTCCGACGCGATATTCCTCGACCACGTTCTCCACAGCTTCTGGACGATACAACTGTATGAGGCACTTACACAGCGAGTTTTCAACAGAGACCAGCTCGTCGAGCTTTTCCATGGGAATGTAGTCCATCGGCTTTTCTGCTTTTGGGGTAGCTGGCTTTTTCTTTCGTGGAGGGATATACGGCTTGCTGCTTGACGCATAGATTCCATACTGCCTTGAAAGCCATTCGCAGGCTCCGAGGAAGTCGGTTTGCTGGGCTGCCTTGACATATTCAATGACATCGCCGCCCTCTCCACAACTGAAGCAATGGCATTTCCATAGGCCGTTTTTATTGTAGATACTCAGCGACGGATTGTGGTCGTCGTGCCAAGGGCAAAGCGTCTTATACGTTGACCCAGTACGCTTCACCGTTCCGAACAGGCTGGCCACCTCCACGAGGGAGATGGTTCTCAGCCGTTCTTTGTCATAATTTACATGTTCCTCAGTCTTCATAACGTGCCACTCTTAAATAAAATGCTTTCTGATGGTCCAAAGAACTTGAATCGTACTTCTCCTCCAGCTGATGGTAAAACTCCTGGTTGCTCAGCCTCCTGTAGTTGTTTTGGTCGCAGAATTCACGGAAAGCCTTGAACAGTTCGGAACCTTTGGTGAGCACCGTACAGGGTTCGCACCTTTCCTCTACGAACTGCTGCACAGGATTGTTGTGGAACTCCAGTTCCTGTAATGCCTTCTCCACAACAGCACTCTTGCTGAACTTCTTCCTCTCGAGCAATCCAGGCAGTACGCCAAGCACCATGTTCATGATGCCAGGCAATTCCTGAACAAGCTTTTCGCCAAGTTCGGTATCAGCTTGATCATCGCTGAAACGTGTTTCAAACTTGATTGGCAACCAACGACGCATGGTGGCATAGCTGCTCTCAATCTTTGGCATGTCGTTGAATGAAAAGAGAAGCCTGGCGTATTCTGTCATAGTGTACGGTTGGCTATAGAGTCTTTTACAGGAGATAGGTTCACGCGATGCAAGCGTCTTGAATGCGTCGCTTCTGATTTTTCCCGAGTTTTCTGTGCAGATATCTATCAGCTTGCCCTCAATGTTGGCTCTGTGCACCTCGTCGTGTGTCAGGTCGTAAATGTTTTCGTGCGCCACGTTGGTCTTGCCGAACAGTTGCGTAATGACATAAAGCAGTACGGACTTCCCGTTTGCGCCACTGCCGAGTAAAGTCAGTACCTTTTCTAAATGCAGCCACGGCACAAAGCAGGAAGCAACATACTCCAGAATAATCTTTTGCGCATCCGGGTCGGGAAGCACCTCGTTGAAGTAACGTTGGAAGCGCGGACACTGCGCATCCGGGTCATATTGATAGGGTAGCACATAAAGGAAATAATCCTCACGGCAATGTGGACGCAAGCGGCATGTTCCTTCACGACTGATTTCAAGCGTACCGTTCAGGAAATTCACCAGCACCACATTCTCATTGTCCGGCTGTCTTGTATAACTGCTGAGCATATACTCCACCTGTTTCCTCAGTTTCTTGCCAAAAATGTTATCGTTACAGTAGTCCTCCCAAAGTCCCATCTTCCTGCAAGCATCGCGCATCCTGTCAAGAAAAAGCTGCGCATCGGGTATATCAGCCCAATGCGTGCCAGTATAAACCCAGGTGACAGATGTTTTGTCATCCTGTGAGGCGTAGTAAGGCACACGAACCATGCCGTCAGTCGCTTCGACGATGATGATGGCAACACAGTTCTGCAATGCTTTCTGAGAGGCTTTGCTCACTATCAGCCTGTTAATCTCAGCTTCGTGAGATTCCATCATCTCTACCATGAGGTGCCGCAACGTAATTTCAACCCCATGCTTCAACATAGCTCTCCGCTGAGAGCTTAGTTCGCCATTCTTCATGGCTACTTCGTTTGCAAAGTTGTTTTTCATCGCTATGAAAATTATTAAATGTGCCTGTACCGATAAGGGTACTCTGGTTGTAATATTTCGATTTCGGCGGCAAAGGTACGAAAAAAATCAATACGATATTCAAAAAGCAAAAATCTTGATTTCACCCCCAAGCGCACACAAGCTGCTAACCTTGTATAAGGTTAGCAGACAAAGAAAAAAGAAAGGGCAAATCTCGAAGAAAAACAAATAGCCCGAGGATTTCTCCCCGGGCTACAACCACTCTGCTTGTCGTTAAGCAGCAGCTAAGTCTTACTGATTACCTGACTGGCACATGATTTCACGCATCACTTTTGTAATGTATGTACCCTCCCCATGCTCCTTAATCCATTGGGCAACATCTTTAGGAATGGTGTACATGTGACGCTCCCCTTCCGTCTTTTTACGGCCTGCACCTTTCCGTGCTCCGCCCCGGCCTTTTTTCTCTTGGATGATTTCTTCCATAATAGTTTGTCGTTTATGATTGCTCTGTTTTATTATTGTATTCGCTTTATGACGTTGCCTTTCTTCTCCAGAATCTCCACCGAGACGATGTGCTCGGGTTTCAGCAGCCAGAAGGTTGCCTGGATGCTTAGGTTGCGTCTGTGCTTGTAGTACTTCTCTTTCTTCCACCTGTCCAAATCAAACACACCCTCCCAGCTCTTTTCAATCTCCTTTTGCAATTCAAGGGGATAGTCATCAAACATCATTCTCCTGCCTGCTTCTTTCTCCAGCCGTTCCATTTGCCTCCATATTCTTTTCCAGTCGTCTATCGGGCCTTCGTTCAAGACAGAGTGCCATGAGCTGAAACCAGAGAGAAGAACTTCCTTGTCTGGAATCTCGATTTCCATGTATGCAGAGAGGCCATCGCCTGCGTCGTGAAGGCTTCTTGGCGGCTTGTTCGACTTGGCGGAGTTGTACTGATACCAAGCCCACATGGGGAACTCGATGCCTTTTATTGGCGGCTCGCCTATGCGCCTTCTCATCTGGTCTGCCATCCAATGATAGGCACGCATAAATTGTGGCTCATCACCCCACGACGGTTTAGTGCAATAGGCCACCCCATCGCGCTGCAGCATCTCATAGATTTCTATTCCCTGTAATGTCCAAAGCCTCATAATGACTCTGCAACTCGGCGGATGCGGTCGGAAAGGTCAAGAAGGCCGTTTTTGAGCATCTCCAGTTCCTCCTTTGTCATTGGCTCGGCGATAGTCCCGTTCCTTCGGAAGCCATCAATACGCTCATGCAGCCATTCCGCTGGCTTATGCATGTATTTGTTTGCCACCTCACGCCAGGAAACATCCAATCGTATATCGTTGACTTTCTTTTGCAGATAGAGGCTATCCAGCTCGCTGGTGTACCTAATTATACCTTCGCTAAGAAACTTCTCCATCAAGGCGACATTCTCGGGCGAGTGGTTATCCCTAAACCAATATGAGATTTCGTCTATGCGCTGCAAGCTTTGGGCATCTGTTTTTCCCATCAGCGTGCCGAGTTCTTCAATAAGTTTTTCTGCTTCTGTCATTGTTTTGCTTCTTTAGTCAGTTGTTGATATAGTTTGAACAGCTCGGCAACGATGAGGGGTTCTTTGTCATCTTCCATCATGTCGCGGCTGAAGCCGTAGGCCTGCATCACGGCGCGGTCGTTCTCTTGGTGGGCTTTGCGAAGCTCTATGGGCATTGAGAGTTCGTCGTAGAGGTTGGCAAGCGAGGAGTCAGGGTACAATGCTCTTGCATCAAGGATGGCCTGTGCCGTTTGCTCTATCTTTGCCTTTTGCTCGTCTGAAGGCTCAGGCCAAGGGAAATTGTTATAGACGATAGTGTTGCTGTATCGATAATCGCTCTTTAATCTTCCACACACGGTTCTCATCCATGCCATATGAACATTAGATTCTAAAACTCCAAAATGATACAATGATATTTCTGGAATCATTATATTAGAATCACCACATATAACATCTTTATTCATATATCCCATCGGAATGTAGCGACGATTCTCTGAAGAAACACGAGGTACAATTATATAATCTCCTTTAGGCTGACGCAACTCCATGAAACGCGTGGGCATATCTGCAAATTTTCTGGTAGCTGCTTTTGTGCTTGTAAGTCGGAAATCGCGCACCTTTGCTATACGCTCTTTAACAAGCGTCATACTTGCTATTTCTTTAGGTGATGCTCCTTCCAGCCATAAACAATAACGAGGTAGGTCGTGAAGATATTCACGAGCTCCAATGAAACGATGAATATATTTTTCAGCTAATGGCTCCTTATGAATAAATGCATCATAGTCCTCTGCTTCTATGATAAGATTACCACCATCTACAGGACTGCTCCCTTTTGTCATTTCAGGAACATTTGAAATGGGTTTCTTCCTATTGTCAATAAAAACGCTTGGAGCATCTATCAAATATGCATTTATGTTTGTAGCTTCTTTTTGCTTATCGTTATCGTAAATAATCTTTGGCACATTTACGTTGCTGAAGCCTATAATCACGCAATGCACATGGGCTTTAATACTTGCTTCACTATCCCAACGGAAAGTACGATAGGCAAAGTCAAAGTGGATGCCAAACTTCTCATACATTGGCTTCCAGATGGCTGCTACTTGTTCGCCTTGTGTTATTGAGTTTGTTGATACAAGTGCACATCTTGTGTTCGTGCCTTGAATAAGTTTCGATGCTTTATAGTACCATCCGGCAACATAGTCGATGTTATTGCCAAAGCCCTTCATCAGGCCATTTAGGTCTTCTTTCTGTTCTTTCGTTTGATAAGCATATCCCACAAATGGCGGGTTTCCGATGATATAGTCGTAGCGGACTTCTACCCTAACAGTCGAAGGCGCAGGTTCGCTGTCATAGTGAGCGGTGACAAGGTTGATTTCGCCAAATTCGATGACAGGTTCACTCGCTTTCAGTACTCCCGAATCCTCGTAGATGATATGTGCATTTTTTGCATATATGGTGGGGACGCCCGATGGATAGTCCATGATGTCCCAATCCATCCTCAGGGCGTTGCCTTCCCTTATATTATGGTATGGCTTCAGCGGCAGGAACTCGATGTCGTGGTGGATGATCTTCTCCGTCTCGCGGAGCATCTGCGCCTCGCTTATCCAGAGGGCTGTGGTGGCTACGGCTACTGCAAAGTCGTTGATTTCTATGCCGTAGAACTGCTGGATGCTGACCTTGATGATGTTGTTTGCATCGAAGCTGAAGAACGTCTGCCCATGATAACGCTCGCGGATGACTTCGTTCTCAAGTCTTCTCAATGAGAGGTATGTTTCCGTGAGGAAATTGCCAGAGCCACAGGCAGGGTCTAAGAACGTCAAGGATGCCAGCTTGTCCTGATATGCGTCGAGCTTCTTGTTTCGCAGGCGTTCCACCTTCTCTTCGAGGATGGTGTCGAGTTCTTGGCGCAGGTCGTTGAGGAAGAGCGGGTCAATGACCTTGTGGATGTTCTCGATGCTGGTGTAGTGCATTCCTCCGCTGCGGCGCGTCTCGGGGTTCAGCGTGCTCTCGAACATGGCACCAAAGATGGTGGGCGAAATCTCGCTCCAGTCGAAATCGAGACTTGCGTTCTGAAGGAGCGTCTGCTTCAGCTCCTCGGTGAACTGCGGGATTTCTATCTCCTCCTCAAAGAGTCCGCCGTTGGTGTAGGAGAAAGCTTTGAGGTCGTCCTTCAGATACTTGCTGCGCCGCTCGGTAGGGGTGTTCAGCACCTCGAACAGACGGATGAGAGCATTGCGCAGGTCGTCTGCCTTATAGCGGGCAAGGTAGTCGTGGAACTGGTCGTGCAGGAAGATGCCCGCATCCTCGGCATAGAGGCAAAAGACGATGCGGACACAGAGAATGTTGAGCCAGCGCAAGGCCTCGGGGCTATCGTCGTTGTACTGCCTAAGCAAGGCATCGTGAATCTCTCCGACAATCTCGCTTGCCTTTGTCGAGACCTGCATCTCCTTCGACACATGCTCGCAGCTCGCATCAATAAGGAACTTGAGGCGGTTGTACTCCTTGCCCAAGTCTTCGAGCATTATCTGCTCAGGTTTCAGGGTGGGCTTGTCTGTGTCATAGACGTGGAACTCCTGGAAGTTGCAGGTGACAATCCAGCGCGGATGCTCGGAATGCGGCAGGTTGTCGGCATAACGCTTTGCCTGCTTGTAGGGCGTACACCAGCTGCCGTCGCTCTGCTTGATGCTCGTGAGAAGGTCCACGTCGAACGATTTCTGCTCTATCAAAACCTTAGTTGTAGGGATGTATCCATCGATGAACTTGGTGGTTTCGTCCACTTTCACACGCTTTTCGTATTGAATGAACTGCGTGATGTCCTCCTCTCCGAAGACGTTCTGCAAGAGGTCTGTCCAGAAGAGCTGCGACTCGCTTTTCTCGTCGCCCTTGCCCCGCCATCGCTCGGCAAATGCCGTCGCAGCGAGCTTTATCTGTTTCTCTGTATGCATGATTATGATTGTTTTGCTGGCAAAGTTACGACTTTTCTCCGTTTCATGCAAGAGATTAAGCGAGAAAGTAGGAAAGCAGACATTAAACGTTTAGGTAAACGTTTAGAGGGTTCCCCAAAAGGAGAACCCTCTATTCTTTAAGGTCTGTCAGTTCTAATGAAAAGACTTCAACAGGCTTTACATGTCGTACCTCAGGTTCTCCCAGTCGGTTTCCTGGTCGAGCTGTGCCATGAAGTCGTCGAGGACGGATTTGTCGATGTCGCCAAGCTCGAACTCTTTCTGGGCATCCTTGCGTATCTCGGCAATCCAGGCGCGGCGAGCCATGATGTAATCCTCGTGAACACGGGCTGCCGTCTCTTCCGTAATCTCGTTGATGCCGTAATACTCGCAGATGAGGCGGTAGCTCCAAGCCCAGCGGTACTCGGCATAGTTGTCGTTGGCGCGGACGAACTCCTGGCGGATGGCGTGAATGCTGTCCAAAGAACCGTCCTTGATGGCACCCACGATGCGCTGCTCTTCGCTCAGGGGGATGAGTAAGCCGCTCAGGTCGCTCCATTTGCCTGTGCCTGTCGGTGAAGCGGGACGCTCCAAGCGGTGGCGCTTCATGACGGCACCCATGTAGATGCGCAGGGCAATGTCGTAGTATTTGATGCCTTTCTTGAGCGACGAGTTCTTGATGACGTAGTCGTGGAAGTTGTAGGTCTCAACGTCGCCCGACACTTCGCGCAAAGCCTCCAGCGTCCTCTTGGCCACCATAATGCCGCCAACGGAGAAGGGAGAAAGCCAGTCGAAGTTGACGATGGAGTTCTTGCCTTGGGTGTGACGCTTGTCGCGCTTCGGCCACTTGCGGATGTCGCGGTACAGGCCGACTGTCGTCAGGTTGCGTCCCGGCACGAGATACATGTCGTCGCCGTAGGCAATGAGGTATGAGAAGGGCAGTTTGCGTGTGTCGGGATGGTGCATCAGCTTGCCGAAGCAGACGCTGAACGTACCTATGCGCGCAGGCATCAGGATGTAGCCGCCGCTGGCTGTCTTCGTGCCGCGCTCCAGCACGCCCCAGTGCATCGGCCCCATCTTGTAGGCATGGTTCGAGAAGTTTGTGCCCGAGCCTGCATTGTAGAACGAGAACATTCCGCCGATGAGCAGCGAACTCTTATGATGCGAGGCGGAGAAGGGGCCGCAGAAGGCAGCACAGGCTTCGCCGTTGCTCATGTAGCAGTTGGCGAAGAAGAGGCTGTTCTCGGCAGTGAAGCCGTCCGTTATCTTGCAGGCCTCGCCCACGAAGCAGTTCTCCAGCTTCACGGCGTTGGTGATGCTGGAGCCATTATAGATGACAGAATCCTTGCAGATGACACCCACGCCAATGTTTACGATTGCTCCGGGAATGCTCTTCAGCGTGCAGTCGCGAAGGCGGAAGGCTCCGTCGATGATGCAGCCGTCGCTGATGTGGCAGTTCGTGATGTCGTGGGTGGAAGTGATGCGGACATCGTTGCCAATGGTGGTGATGGTGAGGCTGTGCTCTGTGATGCTCTTCGTGACGAGGCGGCGAATGATGTCGGTGAACTCTTTGTCCTGCTCGTACTTCACCATCAGGGAAGCGAGCTGGGAGTTAAGTCCGTCGAATATCATCACATTGCCGTCGCCCACTTCGTTGAGCACGGAAATGACGTGACCCTCGCCGAAGGAGGCATTGGGAGTGGTGTTGATTTGGTCCACATCCTCGATGAGGCAGTCGTTGCCGATGACGCAGTTGCGCAACGAAGCCCGACGAATGCCGCTGTGCTTCGTGAAGCCGTCGGCCACCTCCACCTTTTTGTTGAAAGAGCCGAGATGTACCTCTCCATAGAAGTCTGTCTGATGAATATAATCGGTGCAGAAATCATCGGCAACAGTGATGCCTTGCCAGTCTTCTGCCGTACAGCCCTGACCTTTGAGGGCCGCAATCTCACTTTCGTTAAGTTTCCTCATAAACAATCTTTTTTACCTTATAAATTGCTTTCGGGGTGCAAAGGTACGACATTTAAGCGAAAAGTGAAAAGTGAAAAGTGAAAAATAATGGGAAAAGGGGATAATTATGAACTGTGGTGCTATGAACTATGAACTAAAAGTTGTACCTTTGCAAAACCAATGGAACTGTGAATGATTGTATATGTTTACATTATGATTGCGGATAATCATGATTAAATTGTAAATAGTAAATTGTCAAATTGTAAATGTTAACTCGTCAAATTGTCAATGATAACTCGTCAAATTGTCAATGTTAACTCGTCAAATTGTCAATGTTAACTCGTCAAATTGTAAATGTTAACTCGTTAAATTGTAAATAGTAAATTGTCAAATTGTAAATGATTTTATGTATTATATTAGCAAGAAACTGGTAATCTCTGCCAGCCACCACTTGGAGTTGTCGTACCCCAGCAAGTGCAGCCAGTTGCACGGACACAACTGGACTATCACCGTCTATTGCAAGGCTCGCGAGCTGAACAAGGACGGAATGGTTGTCGATTTCAAGCTCATCAAAGAGCGCATTGAGTCGCAGCTCGACCATGCAAACCTCAACGAGGTACTGCCCTGCAACCCCACAGCCGAGAACATCGCCAAGTGGATATGCGACCAACTGCCCGAATGCTATCGCGTTGACGTTCAGGAGAGTGAAGGCAACATGGCAACATACGAAAAAGAGACCCCCTGACCCCCTTTAGGGGGAATAAAATGGTAAATCGTAAATGGTTAAATGGTAAATGGTGAGATGAGGGTTAACGAGACTTTTCTGTCGCTTCAGGGCGAAGGATATTTTACAGGTACGCCGGCTTTCTTCCTTCGCCTGTCGGGTTGCAACCTCCAATGTCCTTTCTGCGACACGCAGCACCAGACCTTTAAAGAGATGTCTGAGGAGGAGATAGTGAAGGAAGCGTGTTGCCACAAAGCGCGCCACATTGTCATTACTGGTGGCGAACCTGCCTTGCAGCTCACGCAGACTCTTGTAGATAAACTGCACGAAGCAGGCTTCTTCATTCAGGTTGAGACAAACGGCACTTTGCCTTTACCTGAAGGAATAGACTGGGTGACGTGCTCGCCAAAAGACCCACTCCATCCCTCCCTTAAAGGGAGGGGGTACCCGCACGAACTTAAGGTTTTATATATGGGCGACGGCTGCGACCCGGAGCGTTTCGTCCCCCTCCTCCTCGGGGGAGGGGTTAGGGGAGGGGGCTTTTTTCTCCAACCTCTCGATACTGACGATGAAATCCGCAATCGCATCATCCTTCGCGAAACAATTGCCTATATCTTAGAGCATCCCAAGTGGTCACTCTCCCTACAGACACACAAAATGCTCGGCATCAAGTAACGTATATGATGCCATATCTGGGGCAGACGAACATCTGCCTTTACTTTTTCATAGTCAGTTTTAGGATTCGGCGGGTCTTGTCGGTTACACGGAAGCGATTGTCGCTGCGATAACCTATGAGCCAAATGATGTCGTTGCCACAAGTGGCGACAAACGTCTCTGCCTTTTGCAGACGGTTCACTTTTCGGTCAGTAAGGAAGTCACTTACCAACTTCCTCCCTTTCATGCCAAAGGGAACAAAGGCATCGCCTTCGCGAACAGGACGCACCTCAATAGGTTCTGTCAGGAGGTCTGCGTCAAAGTAGGCAATATCTGGACCTGTCTCTTCAATGCAAGGCACAATCTCTTCCTTCAGCTGCGGCAAAGACCCCCCATCCCCCTTCAGGGGGAGCAAAAGGAATGCCTTTCTGTCGCGAAGGACGGTATGAGTGGCAGAATGCCACATCTTGCCACTGTTTCTCCCCCTAAAGGGGGCTGGGGGGTCTTCTCTTAGCATCTCTTCCTCTTGTGCACGGTTGAAACCTTTGCCTCGAAGCCATTCGTGGAGTAATGCTGAGAGTCGCTTTGTTTGGTTATAATTTTGAATTTTGAATTTTGCTCCGCCTGCGCCTGAGCTTTGCGAAGAATTTTTAATTATAGGAAAGGTGTCCGCTGTGATGCCTTGCTCCTTGAAGGCTGCTTCTATTCCTTTCTTATAATAAGGTAGGCTTTGGCGCACATTGTCGCAGGCAAGGCAGAGGTGTTCTATGGCAGAGGGATTGATGCTGCGAAGCAAGGGCATAACATCAATGCGGAGACGGTTGCGTTGGGCAATACGCTCGGAATTGGTGCTGTCGGTGACGTATGTCTGCCCCTTGCTTTCAAGATATTGCAAAATCTCTTCACGGCTCAGGCACAAGAGCGGACGAATGATGCCATCGTGATTGGGCGACATTCCTGCCAAACCGCGCAAGCCAGTTCCACGAAGCAGATTGAGAAGGAGTGTCTCTGCCTGGTCGTTGCGATGATGGGCAACAGCAATAAAAGACCCACCCCTGCCCTCCCTTAAAGGGAGGGGGATAATGTTCTCTCCCTTTAAGGGAGAGTTAGAGAGGGTCTTGAACCAATCATATCGAAGTTCCCTTGCTGCCATCTCGATGCTGATGCCGCGCTCTTTTGCTACCTCTGCTGTCTGGAAGTGTCGCACAGACAAAGGAACGTCATACTTCCTGCAAAGCTCCTCCACGAAAACTTGGTCGCGATTGGACTCCTCACCCCGCAAATGGAAGTTACAATGCAAGGCATGAAGCTTGTAGCCAAGTTCCTTCATAAAGAGCAGAAGGGCTGTTGAATCAGCACCCCCGCTAAGGGCAACGAGAACCATAGCATCGGCTTCCAATCCTATTTCTTGCTTGATATATTTGCGAACCTTGTCAATCATTTGTCTTTTATGAAAGCCTCTCCATAGAGGGAGAGGTTTGGAGAGGGTCTGTTTCCTATCATTTATCTTTAAGCAATTGACGCGCATTCTCCTTGGCCGCTTCTGTAACGGTGCTGCCGCTGAGCATGTGGGCAAGCTCTGTAATGCGCCCTTCTTCGTCGAGCTGGCGGATATGTGTCAAGGTGCGCTCGCCTTGGTCTTCCTTATAAACAAAGTAATGCACATTGCCCTTTGCAGCAATCTGCGGGAGGTGGGTGATGGCAAGGACTTGCTGACTTGCCTCGCTGCTCATCTGCGCCATAATCTGTGCCATTGAGCTTGCAACCTTTCCGCTTACACCCGTGTCTATTTCGTCGAAGATAATCGTCGGAAGATGTGTCTGTTTGCTTGTCAGGGCTTTCAGGGCAAGCATCACTCTCGACATCTCGCCGCCGCTTGCTACATCGGCCAATGGCCTGGGCATCATACTCTTATTGGCAGAGAAGAGGAAGGTGACGATATCCTGTCCTGTTGACAACAGTTCTGTATGTTTCTCCATGTTGGCACTGAACTTCGCTGCCGGCATATCCATCGCCACAAGTGCCTCTGCAACCAGTTTCTCCACTTGCTTTGCAGCTTTTGCCCGTTCTGTTGAAAGTTTTTCGGCAAGCTTCTTTGCATGTTCAGTATCAGCAGCTATCTTTTGCTGAAGTTCCGATATATTATCTTCGTAATCGGCGAGTGAGTCAAGCTGAGAACGTATGTTGTCAGCTAAGGCAATCAGTTCCTCCGAACTGCTGACGTGATGCTTCTGTTCAAGGGCAAAGAGGTTGTCAAGCCGTTCCGTCACCTGTTGCAGTCGGGTAGGGCTGTACTCCACATCCTCAGCAAGGCTGTTGATGTCGGATGCTATGTCACGAACCTCGATAACAACACTTTCGAGGCGCTCCATATAGTTTTCTATTGCAGGATAAAAACGGGAAATCTGTTGCATTGTTTGGCTTGAACGCCGCAATGCATCAATGGCTCCAACCTCACCCTCGTTATCGCCACCATTCAGCAAAGTATCTATTCCTGACAAAGCAATCTTGATGTCTTCTGCATGAGATAAGGCGCTTTGCAGCTGCTTCAGTTCCTCGTCCTCTCCCGCCTGCGGCCTGAACTCTTCAAGCTGTTCGAGTTGGAAGCGCAGGTAATCCTCATCGCCTTGCCGTTTTGCCAGGTTCTCTTCCATTTCTTTAAGCCTACGCCGAGTCTCGACAATGCGGGCATAGCATTCCTTATATTGGTTGAGCAAGTCGGGATGGTTGGCGATGGTGTCAACAATGCCCAACTGGAAGGCTGGGTTCTCAAGCAATAGGTTGCTATGTTGCGAATGAATGTCAAGTAGGCGAAGGGCAATTTGACGAAGAATAGCAACAGAAACGGGACTGTCGTTGACAAAAGCGCGACTCTTGCCATTGGCAGCAACCTCTCTGCGAAGGATGCATTCCGCAGGCTCATAGTCAAGCTCGTTTTCCTCGAAAATGGCTTGCATATCGTAGCCTTCGATGTCGAAGATGCCTTCTACGGTACACTTGGCAGCACCCGGCATGATGCTCCCTGCGTCGGCTCTTTGTCCCATGAGCAAGCCAAGAGCACCAAGGATGATGGACTTTCCAGCGCCTGTCTCGCCTGTCATAACAGAGAATCCCGCTTCCATGTCGATGTCGAGCGACTCAATGAGGACATAGTTATTGATTGTCAGATGTTTGAGCATAATTTATATTGTTTATCTGTTTCAATAGTTTGACGGCTTCTTCGATGTTATTGACTTCGTCGATGAGGAGACTTATTTTACCCTTGTCCTGCTTGAAGTGGCAGCGATAGGCATTGGCTTTGGCAAAGTCAACAATTTGTCCGAAGATGCGTCCGTTGTAGAAAGGATTGTCGTCGTCTGGACCGAAGAAGAGCCTTGCATGACCTGACTTTAGGACAATGCGTTCGCAGCCGAAATGCTTGCCAAGTCTGCGAAGCGTGACGACACGCAACAGGTCTTCAGCTTCTTGCGGCAGAGGCCCAAAGCGGTCAATGAGCCGCAGCTTGAACTGCTCAACATCCTCGTCTCTTTCCATGCCGTCAAGCTCGCGATAAAGAAGCATCCGCTCGCTGCTCGTGGGTACATATTCTTCGCTGAAGTACATAGGCAGATTGCTATCAAGTTGGCATTCATCTACCACATCCGTGCTTTCAACAATATTGCCTTCACGCACCTCTTCGGCATAGAGTTCGTGGAACTCATCGTTACGCAGCTCGGTGACGGCTTGTGAGAGTATCTTCTGATAAGTCTCATAGCCAAGGTCGGCAATGAAGCCGCTTTGCTCTGCACCAAGCAGATTGCCTGCCCCGCGAATGTCGAGGTCTTGCATGGCGATATGTATGCCGCTTCCTAAGTCGCTGAAGTTTTCGATGGCTTGCAAGCGACGGCGGGCATCGATGTTGAGTGCATAAAGAGGCGGTGCAAGCAGGTAGCAGAATGCCTTCTTGTTGGAACGCCCTACACGACCACGCATCTGGTGCAAGTCGGAGAGACCGAAATTGTGTGCGCCATTGATAATGATGGTATTGGCATTGGGGATGTCCAAGCCGCTCTCGATGATGGTGGTCGAGATGAGAACGTCGTAGTCGTAGTTCATGAAATCGACCATTATTTTCTCCAACTCTTCTGGCGGCATTTTGCCGTGAGCAACTGCAACCCGTGCATCAGGGATGTTCTTGCGGACAAGTTCGGCAAGCTCCGGTAGTTGGCTGATGCGGTTGTTCACGAAAAAGACCTGTCCGTTGCGGCTCATCTCGAACTCGATGGCTTCCGCGATGACTGCGGCATTGAACTGACAAAGCTGTGTCTGAATAGGATAGCGGTTCGGAGGAGGTGTCTGAATGACACTCAGGTCTCTGGCTCCCATCAAGGAGAACTGCAAGGTGCGGGGAATAGGTGTTGCCGTCAGGGTAAGGGTATCAACATTTACCTTGAGCTGGCGGAGCTTCTCTTTTGTGGAGACACCGAACTTTTGTTCCTCGTCGATAATAAGCAAGCCCAAGTCCTTGAAGCGTACCGTCTTGCCTATAAGTTTATGCGTGCCGATGATGATGTTGACGGAACCGTCTTTCAGTCCTTCCAGTATCTCTTTCGTCTGCAAAGGCGTGCGTGCTCTGGTCAGGTATTCTATCTTGACGGGGAAATCCTTCAGGCGGCTCGTGAAAGTGTGGTAGTGCTGATAGGCAAGCACGGTGGTCGGCACAAGGACGGCAACCTGTTTGTTATCGACGCAAGCTTTGAAGGCTGCACGTATGGCAACCTCTGTTTTGCCGAAACCCACATCACCACAGACAAGGCGGTCCATCGGTCGCTGCCGTTCCATATCGGCCTTAACATCCTGAGTGGCTTTGAGTTGGTCGGGAGTATCTTCGTAGAGGAAACTTGCCTCCAATTCGTGTTGCATGAAGCTGTCGCGACTGAAGGCAAAGCCTTTCTCTTCGCGTCGGCGGCTATAAAGAAGAATGAGGTCGCGGGCAATGTCCTTGATTTTCTTCTTTGTCCGCTCCTTCATACGTTCCCAAGCACCTGTGCCGAGGTGACTGATGCGCGGTGGTTCGCCTTCCTTTCCTTTGTACTTCGAGACTTTATGCAGGGAATGAATTGAGACAAAGACCGTATCGTCGCCCGAATAGATTATCTTGATGACCTCCTGCATTCTGTCGCCGTTTTGCATCTGCACC
>JAEEGL017232155.1_pt1 | contig 15770 bp, 13 predicted proteins | sample 9134231 | NCBI WGS metagenome assembly JAEEGL01 (sample SAMN16246548, study PRJNA631951) | gut metagenome | biome: gut microbiome; feature: rumen; material: fiber-attached | host: Bos | place: Iran: Karaj | collected 2018-10
CAAGTTTTCTAACCCCGTAACCACTGACACATCATGGAAGAGAAAAAGATTCAACTGACCATTGACCGCCATGTGGTCGAGGTCAATCCTGATATGACACTTCTCGAGGCCGCGAAGACCATCGGCATCGAGATTCCGACACTGTGCCACATTGACCTCAAGGGCACTTGCGTTCAGAACAAGCCCGCCTCGTGCCGACTGTGTGTCGTCGAGGTGGAGGGACGCCGCAACCTAGCTCCGGCATGTGCCACCAAGTGTACGCCGGGTATGGTTGTCTATACCAATTCGGCACGCGTTATCCGCGCCCGCAAGACCATTGCCGAGCTCATCTTGAGCGACCACCCCAATGACTGTCTCACTTGCCCCAAGTGCAGCAACTGCGAGTTGCAGCGCCTGGTGATGCGACTGAACATTCGCGAGATGCCGTTCAACGGCGGAGAGCAGAGCGTGCGCAAGAACGAGCTCACCGTCGCCATCAAGCGAAACATGGACAAGTGCATCTACTGCCGCCGTTGCGAGAGCATTTGTAACAATGTCCAGAGCGTGGGTGTCCTGGGTGCTGTACGTCGTGGTTTCAACACCACCATCGCGCCGACATTCGACAAGATGTTCACCGACACCAACTGTACCTATTGCGGACAGTGTGTCGCCGTATGCCCTGTGGGCGCGCTTACCGAGCGTGACTACACCGACCAGCTGATGCGCGACATCACCGACCCCGACAAGGTCGTCGTTGCCCAGCCCGCTCCCGCCATCCGCTATGCGCTGGGCGAGGAGTTCGGCATGGAACCAGGCACCGTCGTGACCGGCAAACTTGCCACCGCACTGCGCGACCTGGGATTCGACTATGTCTTTGACACCGACTTTGGTGCCGACCTCACCATCATGGAGGAGGGTGCCGAGATCTTGAGCCGCCTGCAGCGTCATCTCGACGGCGACAAGACGGTGAAGCTGCCCATCATGACCTCGTGTTGCCCCGCATGGGTCAACTTCTATGAGCACGAGTTCCCCGATCTGCTCGACTATCCCTCGAGCGCTAAGTCGCCCGGTCAGATGTTTGGCGCTATCGCCAAAACCTATTGGGCCGAGAAGATGGGTATCCCCCGCGAGAAGTTGGTGGTCGTTTCCATCATGCCGTGCTTGGCGAAGAAGTTTGAGTGCGCCCGCGACGAGTTCAAGGTGGATGGCAATCCAGATGTGGATTACAGCATCTCGACCCGCGAGTTGGCACGACTCATCAAGCGCGCAAACATCCGCTTCGAACAGTTGCCTGATAGCGACTTTGACTCACCGCTCGGCGAGTCGACAGGTGCTGGTGCCATCTTTGCTGCTTCAGGTGGCGTGATGGAGGCAGCACTGCGTACGGTTTATGAGGTGTACACCGGCAAGACCCTGCCGCACATCAACTTTGAGCAAGTGCGCGGTCTGGAGGAAGGCATCCGTGAGGCCACCATCGACCTCAACGGATTCGAGCTGAAGGTGTGTGTCGCTCACACGTTGAGCAACGCCCGCAAGATCATGGATCGTCTGCGTGCTGGCGAGCTCAACTACCATGTGGTCGAGGTGATGGCATGTCCTGGTGGCTGTATCGGCGGTGCCGGTCAGCCCTACCACCATGGCAATATCGAGATCCTAAAGGCCCGACAGCGTGCCGTCTACCAAGAGGACGAGGGCAAGAAGCTGCGCAAGAGCCACGAGAACCCCGACATCCAGAAGCTGTATGCCGAGTTCCTGGGCAAGCCCATGAGCGAGAAGGCTCACCACCTGCTGCACACCACCTATCACGACAAATCAATTCACTATTTTTCAGAAACGAGTTGCAAGAAACAAGAATCAAGATGCTAAGGTCTAAAGTCTAAGGTTCTTAATTCTTAATTCTTAATTTGAATAAAGATATGGCAAAAGAAATAAAATTGGCATGTAACGTGATTGAGCAGGTCGAGGCCATCTGCGACAAGCACGGCAACAACCCCGGCGAGCTCATCAACATCCTGCACGAGGCACAGTCGCTGCACGGCTATCTGCCCGAGGAGATGCAACGCATCATCGCACGCAAGCTGGGCATCCCCGCCCAGAAGGTCTATGGCGTGGTCACGTTCTACTCTTTCTTCACCATGACACCCAAGGGCAAGCACCCCATTTCGGTGTGCCTGGGCACCGCATGCTATGTGCGAGGCTCAGAGCGATTGCTCGACGAGATCAAGCGTGTCCTCAACATCGAGGTCGGCGAGACGACGCCCGACGGCAAGTTCTCGCTCGACTGCTTGCGTTGCGTGGGTGCCTGTGGTCTGGCTCCTGTTGTCATGATTGGCGAGAAGGTCTACGGCCGTCTGCAAATCTCCGAGGTCCGCAAAATCCTCGATGAGGTCGCGGCGAACGACTGATTTGTACCCGTCACCGTATTAGAACAAACAAAAGTAGCGGTGCGTCCCCATCATCGGGGGCGCACCGCTAGCTAATTACTAACAGCTAATAGCTTATTTTTCGTCCTTCGGACCCTCGTGCTTGCGCACGATGCTGGCGAGGTCTACGCCGACAGCGCTCTTGACGGTGTCGTTGACTTGGGCGAGTACTACGGGCAACGTGCCGGTGATGGAGCCGATGCCTGTGCCTTGGTCGCCACCGGTGCTGTAGATGTTCACGCCCTGGATGGTCGATACCTGCTCAGCGATGTTGTGTGTAATCTCGGGCAGCTTCTCGATGACCATCTGAGCCACAGCGGCGTCGTTATACTTCTTGAACGCCTCGGCTTTCTTCTCCATGGCCTGCGCCTCGGCCTCGCCTTTCTTCTGGATGGCGTAAGCCTCGGCCTCACCGCGGGCCTTGATACCCTCGGCCTCCTGCATCATGGCGAACTTCTGAGCCTCGGCCTTGGCACGGATAGCCTCAGCCTCCTGCTCGGCCTCGTAGCGTTGGGCCTCTGCCTCGCGTTTGCGCTTCTCCAAGTCAGCCTCAGCGGTCTTCTGCACTTGGAACTTTTCAGCCTCGGCTTGGATTTGCACCGAATAGCGGTCGGCGTCGGCCTGCTTGTTCACCTCGGCCAGCAGCTGGTTCTCGCGAATCTTGATTTGTTCGGTGGTCAGGTCCTGTTCCTTGCGTGTACGCGCAATCTGCGCCTCGACCTCTTTCTCATTGAGCACCTTCTGCTGTTCCTGCTCCTGGATGCGATAGGCTGCGTCGGCCTGAGCCTGGCGCGTATCAGCTTCCTGCTTGAGGTCGGCACGGCGGATGGTCAGCTCGTTCTGGCGCTCGGCGATGGCAGTCTGCGAGGCGACGGTGGCATCGTTGGCAAGTTTCTCGTTCTCGGCCTTGGCCTGGGCAATGTCCTTCTCAGCCTGCGCCTTGGTGATGGCGGCGTTCTTGCGGATAGTCCAGGTGTTGTCGGCACCCAGGTTCTCAATCAGTCCCAGTTCGTCGGTAATGTTCTGCACATTGAACGCTAGGATTGAGATGCCCAGTTTCGCCATGTCGGGGGCGGCCTTGTCCATCACTTGGTTCGAGAACCCGTCGCGGTCCACGTTCAGCTCCTTCAGACCCTGGCTGCCGATGAGCTCACGCAGGTTACCTTGTAGCGTGTCCTGCAGTTGGCTCGAAATGGTGTTGGCATCCATGTTCAGGAAGTTACGTGCTGCCAGACGGACACCATCGGGGGTCGGGGTGACGGCTACCTTGGCGACGGCATCCACGTTGACGTTGATAAAGTCGTTGGTAGGTACACTGCGCTCGGTGCGGATGTCGACCGTGAGCTGACCTAGATAGACCTTGTCGAGTCGCTCAAAGATGGGAATCTTCACACCACCGGCACCGATGAGGATGCGGGGCTCACGCTTGATACCTGAGATAACGTAGGCGGTGCTGGGCGGAGCTTTGACATAACAAGTAAAGAGAATCACTAACAGTAGCACGATTACTGCGGCGGCTACTACACCTATTTCAAATAGTCCCATAAAAAGAGTATAAAATTAAAAGTGTATAATCAGTAGTTAAGCGGCGCGCGTTTAACCTTATATTGTCTCGCGTTTTAATATTTGTTAAGCAAAAACCGTGCCAAATGAACCCGCAATGGCACTAGATGATTTGTAAGATGGAGTCAGCGTTGTTGGGGGCGAGCCAGGTGATGGCGGGGTCGCGACGATACCAGGTGAGCTGCTTTTTGGCATAAACGCGGGTGTTGCGCTTGATGCGCTCGATGGCGCTGGCGCGGTCCATGGTGCCATCCAGATAGGCGAACATCTCTTTGAGACCCACAGTGTTGAGCGACTGAAGATGGCGCATCGGCAACACGCTGCGAGCCTCGTCTTCAAGCCCGGCTGCTACCATCGCGTCGACACGGTGGTTGATACGGTCATACAATTGGTCGCGCTCAAGCGTGAGCCCCACCTTGATAATCTCAAAGGATCGCGGCTTACGCTGGCCGGTGCGCAAGGTGGAGTAGGGGACACCCGTCTGGCGGCACAGCTCCACAGCATGGCACACCCGCACGGGGTTCTTCAGGTCAACAATGGCGGCATACGCTGGATCTAGACGCTCCAACTCTGCCACAAGACTCTCCAACCCCTGTTCTGCCAATTGGCGTTTCACTTCTTGCCTGACCTCGGGCAGCACATCGGGCATGTCGTCGATGCCGTTGCACACCGCATCGACATACATCATCGAGCCGCCGCAAAGCACCACGTGGTCACTTCGTGACCATAACGACGGCAGCAGCGAGAGCACGTCTTGCTCATATTGCCAGGCGTTGTACGGCTCGTCTAGGTCCTTGCACGCGACAAAGTGGTGCGGCACCTGCGCCAATTCCTCGGCGGTGGGGGCAGCGGTGGCGATGGGAATGCCGCGATACACCTGCCGTGAGTCGGCATTGATGATGTCGCAGTGCAGGGCTTGGGCAACGGCAATGGCGGTCGCCGTCTTGCCCACACCCGTGGGACCCGTGATGACAATTAGCTTCATTTTTTCAATGCACAATGCACAATGCAAAATGCACAATTTTCAGTAGTTAAAGGGAGTTCAGTTATTAAAGGGAGTTCAGTAGTATCTACCAGCCGAAGGCGGTCTACCAATGCAATGGTCTACCAGCGCAGCGTTCTACCAGCGCGAAGCGCGGTCTCAATTCTTGAGTGCGAAGATACAACATTTTTTCTTAATAATTCGTTTCTTTTGGCAAGAATTAGTAATTTTGCAGTGAAATCATAGAATTATGGAGAATACGGAAGTAAGGAAATACGACTTTGACCGCGTGGTGCGGATGGTGATAACGGGAGTGACTGTGGCTGTGATTGTTCTCGCCATCAACTACTTGAGTCCGGTGCTATTGCCATTTGTTATAGGCTTCATTTTTGCTTATATGCTCAATCCGTTTGTAAACTGGGTGCAGCGCGTGACACACCTGAAAAACAGGACATTGGCAGTGGTGTTGGCATTGTTGCTGGTCATCGCCAGCTGGGTGCTGGTGGGCTGGCTGCTCATCCCCTACATCGCCGATGAAGTGGCGAACATGACCAAGATGCTCGCGGCTTATGCCAAGACCAGCATCAAGATTCCTTACATCCCCCAGGAGGTTCAGGAGTATATCCGCAAGTATACCGATGTACAACAACTGTCTACCATGCTCACCAAGGAGCAGTGGATGAAGATCATTAATCAGGTGGCGACGGGCACGTGGAGTTTTGTAGGTGGCACGTTGAGTGTAATCGTAAGCATTGTGTCGTGGCTGATTGTGCTGCTGTATATGTTCTTCATCCTGCTCGACTTTGACAACCTGGCCAAGTCGCTCAAAGGGGCCATTCCCAAGAAGTATCGTCGCACGGCATTCACTGTGATTAACGATGTGCAGGACACGATGAGCCGATATTTTCGAGGGCAGGCGCTGGTATCGTTCTTCGTGGGCGTCATCTTTGCCATCGAGTTCTACATCATCGGCCTGCCCATGGCCATTGTGTTCGGATTGTTTATTGGCGTGCTGAACATGATTCCCTATTTGCAGCTCTTGTCTATCCCCATCGCTGCGTTTCTGTGCCTGGTGGCGAGTGTGGCGACAGGAGGCAGCTTCTGGGTGCTGTTCGGTTGGACCATCGTTGCCTATTGTATATGCCAACTCATTCAGGACATGGTGCTGATACCCGCCATCATGAAACAGCAGATGGGGCTAAATCCGGCAATCATCTTCCTGGCGCTTTCGCTGTGGGCCTATGTGCTGGGCATCATCGGTCTGCTCATTGCCCTGCCGCTGACCACACTCATCATCAGCTACTACTGCGAGTATGTCCTGCATCAGCCCAATCCCCTCCACCGTAAGAAGAACAGATAATAGATTACAGATAATAGATAATAGATAATTCTCCATTCTCAATTATACAAAAGTGGAACAAATCTGGAACGACATCCTTTGCCCTGACGTGACTCTCGCGGGGGCCATCGCCAAATTATTGCTGGCGATGTTGTTGGGTGCCACCATTGGCATCGAACGCCGCTTTAAGGGCCAGATTGCTGGCCTGCGAACTTTCGCGCTCATCAGTATGGGCGCATGCTTGGCCATGCTCATCTCCATCTACATCCCGCAGGAGTACCTGGGACTGAAGAATGGTGACCCGGGACGTATCGCCGCACAGGTGGTGAGTGGCGTGGGTTTCTTGGGAGCTGGTGCCATCATACAGATGAAAGGCTCCGTGCGGGGACTGACGACGGCGGCAGGCATCTGGATGACTGCCTGCATCGGACTGGCAGTAGGAGCCGGAATGTATGCCATCGCCATCGTAGCCACACTTCTCATCATCTTTGTGCTGGTCAACATCGAGCGCATCGAAAAATTGGTCAATTTCTTGTGGGAGTCCCGTGTGATTCGCGTAAAGGCGCACGGAATCATTGGGGACATGGAACCATGCCACACAATTATTACCGACTACGGTGTACATGTGCGTGACATGCTGGTCAAGTATGACTATGAGAACAATGTGACCACCGCCAACTTCCTGGTGCGCGCCAAAGGCTCACTCGACCCCGCACCACTCTTCCATGAGCTCAGCAAAGCCGTTGACCCCATCTCCATCACCCTCACCAACGAGATGAACCTTTAGTAGGGACGCGCCCGCAGGCACGTCCGCATTATGCATTGAAAAAATCTGCGTGAGAGAACATCAGACAACTTTGACAACTTCAACAACTTATATTTTTTGTTGTCTGTGTTGTTATGGTTGTCTGAGTGTTATCATGAATTATGCATTGTACACTGACTCAGGATGCCCTTGAGGTGGGCGAGGGTGATGCCGTAATTGGTCATGGGCACACCTTGCTCTTGCGCTTGGGCAATGCGTGAAAGCATATAACGACGGTTGAACATGCAGGCGCCACAATGGATAACCAGGTCATAACTCGTGAGGTCGGCGGGAAAGTCGCGCCCAGCGACAATATCGACCTGCAAACTTTCCCCAACCCGTTTTCGCAACAGGGCGGGGATTTTTTCACGCCCGATGTCCTCGCTCAGCGGGGCATGTGTACATGCCTCGGCAATCAGCACGTGAGACTGCGGTGTCAGGCGGTCAATGGCCGCTGCACCTTGCACCATCGCATCGATGTCGCCCTTCCATGCAGCCATCAGGATGGAGAATGCCGTAAGGCGCGTGTCAGCGGGACATTCTTGGGCCACAAAGTCAAACACCTGCGAGTCTGTGATGATGAGCGCTGGCGGCTCGCGCAGAGATTGCAGCGTGTTTTCCAGATTGGACGGTGTGCAGCACACGGGTGTGCAGCCATGGTCCAGTAGGTCGCGAATGGTCTGAACTTGCGGCAGGATGAGCCGACCTTTGGGAGCCTGTTTGTCCTGAGGCATCACCAGCACGACGATGTCGCCAGGCTGCACCAGTGACCCGGTGAGCGAACGCTCAATGGCGGCCTGCGGGGCAGTCTGCACGATGGCGTTGCGCAAAGCATCGATACCCTCGCCACGAGCCGCGCTCACCAAGATTGCCTCCATGCCCAACCGCTGCTTCACCTGCTGGGCGGTGTTGGCGGGGTCGGAAAGCAGGTCTACCTTATTTAAGATGACTACAACGGGTATCTCTTGCTGTTGCAGCTGACGCAGCCACGCCACGTCCTCGTCGTGTGGCTCACCGTCGACGATGAGCAGGGAGAGGTCGGTCTGCGCCAGCACCTCGCGCGTGCGTTGGTTGCGCAGGGCGCCCACCTTACCCTCGTCGTCAAACCCGGCGGTGTCGATCAGTACAATGGGACCCAGCGGGTGCAGCTCCATCGCCTTGCGCACGGGGTCGGTGGTAGTGCCGGGCTCATCGGCAACCAGCGCCACGGGCTGTCCCGCCAGCGCGTTGATAAGGCTGGACTTGCCCACGTTACGGCGCCCATAGAGGGCGATGTGCAAGCGGGCGGCCTGTGGGGTAGCGTTAAAATCGGAAGTCGCGTTGTCCATGGGCGATGTCATTGAGGCGGCGCTCGGCCAGGTCGCGGATGCGCTCGTTGGGCAGCAGACCCAGTTCGCGCGCAATCATCGCCTCGCCCTTGGCGCGGGTCTCGGGCGACGCGTAGTCCTCGAGGTACTCCTTGAGGGTGAGCATGGCATTGGGCGTGCAGCAGTGGCTGATTTTGCCGGCCTTGACAAGGGTCATGAAGCGGTCGCCGGTGCGGCCTTCGCGATAACAGGCGGTGCAGAAGCTGGGCATCATGTCGATGTCGAGCAGCCAGGCGATGACCTCGTCAAGGGTGCGCTGGTCACTCACATCAAACTGTGCCGTCTCGTCGTGGCGCTCCTCGGTGGTATAGCCGCCCACGCTGGTGCGCGAGCCGCCGCTGATTTGTGAGATTCCCAGTTCGAGCACGCGCTCACGCACGCGCTTGGACTCGCGCGTCGAGATAATCATGCCCGTATAAGGGGCCGACAGACGGATGATGGCGACAATGCGGCAGAAAATCTCGTCGGGTAACACATCGGGGAAGTCCTCGAGCGAGATGTCGTCGGCGGGGCAGATGCGCGGCACGCTGATGGTGTGAGGCCCTACGCCGAAGCGCGCCTCGAGGTGCTCGGCATGCATCAGCAGGCCCACCAGGTCGTAGCGGTAGGTCGTCAGACCGTAGAGTACGCCGATGCCCACATCGTCACAGCCGCCCTGCATGGCGCGGTCCATCGCCTCGGTGTGCCAGCAGTAGTCGCTCTTGGGACCGGTGGGGTGCAGCGCCTCGTAGTTGGCCTTGTTATAGGTCTCCTGGAATAGGATATAGGTACCGATGCCAGCCTCGTGCAGACGGCGGTAACTGTCCACATCGGTGGCGGCGATGTTCACGTTCACACGGCGGATGGCGCCATTGCCCACGCGCGTGTCATAAATGGTCTTGATGGAGTCGATGATATAGTCCAGCGGATTGTAGATGGGGTGCTCCCCAGCCTCGACGGCGAGGCGCTTGTGACCCATCTTCTGCAAGGCGATGACTTCTTGACGAATCTCATCCTGAGTAAGTTTCTTGCGGGGGATAGTACGGTTCTTGCCGTGGTAAGGGCAATAGACGCAGCCGTTGATGCAGTAGTTCGACAGGTATAGCGGAGCGAACAACACGATGCGGTTGCCATAAAGGCGCTGCTTGAGCTCGCGGGCCAATTGCATATAGCGCTCCACAAGGTCGGGCTGGTCACACTCAAGAAGCACGGCGGCCTCGCGATGGGTCAAACCCTTGCAAGTGGCGGCCTTGTTGATGATTTCCTCTATTAGGGCTCGATTGTCGCGGTTGCGCGCGGCATAATCCAGGGTTTCTCTGATTTCGGCATCGTCGATAAACTCTTCGGCGTGCGCTGACTTAGGATTGTACATTTCTATCAATTATGGTTTTCCTGACGAGAGTTATTAGTTCAGACTGCAAAGTTACGAAATTAAATTTATAAAGGAGCCAAGGCTGGGAAAATTTGTCTAAGTTACGCAAATGTTTTTGCGGGTGTCCCGAAAAAATCCACTCAAAACAATAAAAATGCCGGTAATTTTTTGTGGTTCGGAAAAATGTTTGTAATTTTGGGCAATTTTTCAGTCAAACTATAAAATTGGCCAAAATATGAATAACAAATTGATTGCAAGAGATATGACATCGACACTTGATGGCATATTCTCATATCTTCCGACAATCACATTGACGGGGCCTCGTCAATCGGGTAAGACAACACTTTGCCGCAGTCTGTTTACTGATTTGCCATATGTAAACCTTGAGGACATGGCTTTGCTCGCAGAAGTTAAGTCGGACCCCAAGTCATTTCTTGAGCGACACGATTCGGGGGTTATCATAGATGAAGCCCAGAACTATCCCGAAATATTATCTTACTTGCAAGTCGCAGTTGATGAGGATCGCTTCTCAGGTAAAACTCCTCGTCGCTACGTGGTGAGTGGCAGCAACAACTTTTCGCTGATGGAGAAGATTTCCCAATCGATGGCAGGCAGAACAGCCGTGTTGTCGTTATTGCCTCTGTCGACTGATGAGATATTACGTTATCGCCCAGATGTCTCTACATCCGAATTGATTATAAATGGCGGTTTCCCCGCAGTGTGGACAGCTGGTGAATCTGGTAGAAGATTACTATTGTCAAGTTACTATGCAACCTATATTGAACGTGACGTGAGACAAATGCTCAACGTTACTAATATGAATGCATTTCAGCTCTTTGTGCGCCTTTGTGCTGGCAGGATTGGCCAAGAGTTTAACAAGTTGGCAATGTCAAATGAGGTAGGTGTTTCGGTTAACACAATAAGTCACTGGTTGAGCATCTTAAACGCCTCATATATTACTTACACGCTCAGCCCTTATTACGCAAACATTGGCAAGCGACTGACCAAAACGCCCAAACTATACTTTTATGACACGGGGTTAGCGGCATATCTTCTTGGTATCAATACGATTGAACAATTAGATGTGAATCCCTTACGAGGCAACCTACTGGAAAACCTGGTGGTAAACGATTTTATAAAATATGGCACAAATAGAGGCATCGAACAGCAACTATATTTCTATCGCGACAAAAGCCAGCGCGAGGTAGACATTCTTCGCATCGTCCCAGGTGGCATCGAGGCTTATGAGATTAAATCGTCAAAAACTTGGACACCAACTTTTTTCAGGAATCTAGACTACCTAAAGAAAGTATTAGGTGAAAGATTGATTCGGTCGGCTGTGCTCTACGATGGCACCCAAGAGAATCCTCAATGCGATAACGGCTACATGAATCTACGCCACTTGAGCCAATGCCTTGGTGATTGAATTGTTGAAGTTTGGTGTTGTTTTGGACAATTGTCCAATCAATTTCACCAACCATTAGTTGGCACAATTCATTTTGAATGTTTTTCATTTCCTAACTGTGCAATTGAGAACTGCACAATTACCGAATGTCCAAGGACGCACAATAGACAAGATTGACTGTCGCCCATCTTGTGCGCTCCCGCGGGGTCGCTGCCTTTGAGCAACCGATTGCTAAGTAATCTTCGGGTTGTTTTGTTGATGCGCCCACTCGCGCTAGCACGGCGCACGCATCAACAAAACAACCGGCCACTGGCGTGGTCGGTTGCTCAAAGGCGGAGAGGACAAGATACTCCGACTATTTTTTCGAGAAAAACAACCGCTGAAAATCAGCGACTTAGCTTTTTAAAAAAGTCCTTTTTTGGCCATTTTTTAATATCTACTGTCTACTATGTGTCTATGGACAATCGTCCGTAAGACGCTGATAGCCTGTTAATAAACCTTTAATTTTAATGAGAAAATCAATCATTTAGTTCCTCTAAAAGCTGAAAAAACTCATTTCTGATTATTGAGTTCAATGGCTGAGTCTTTTTCATTTAATGACTTTCCACTTGCCACCTTTAGCTCCGCCTATCCTAATGATTTTCCCATTTTCCTTTAGCTTTTGTATGTGCTTTTGAATTGCAGATGGTGAAATCCCAAGAACTTGAGATAACTCTTTTCTTGAAATAGTCGGCTCAGAAGAAATGATTGTCAATAACCGATCAATGGTTTTCTGACCACCTTTCTGACCACCTTTCTGACCACCTTTCTGACCACCTTTCTGACCACCTCTTGATGGCAGGAAATAAGTCACAGTAGAATAGAGCAAGGTTGTTTCAAAAGTCACATCGCTGCCGGTCAATTCTTTCCATTTTGCAATTTTGTCAATGCCGTATCCGGCGTTCTCCGACAACCTCGCATATCTGAATAGATTGATGATCGTCGGATTCCGAGGCAACGATACATTACGAGCCTTCACCGTATCAATACCAACAATAAACGTGCCTGGATTTTGGAATTCAATGCGGTTGTCAAACACACGGATAGTGGAATGCATTGGGCTGAAATAATCCGTGTGGGCGCATAAGTTAACCAACCCCTCGCGTAAACAATATAATTGTGAGTTGTCCTCGTCGGCAAATCCGCCTTCCCTTGCCACAAATGGATTGTCAACATACAAACGTAAACGCTGAATGATAACCTTGTACGACTCCCAAATATTCTCTTGTTCGGCCATGCGGTAGGTGTACCGTTCGTCTGCATTGGCAGACGAATCACCTGGAATCTCGATAAAGTCAATCCAGAAATTCCCGATATGTTCACGAATAGAATCACGCTTGCCGAGCATTAGCAATCCGCCATAGGTCATCCTTCCATGAAGAGTAATGCCAGCCTTTCTGCAAAAGGCTTCATCGTCAAGCTCGTTGTAAGGCAGACCTTCGTTATATTGTTGTATGCGCCGGCGGAATGTGTGTAACGACTCAAGGTTGATGTCCTCAAAGCCAGTGCCGTTGATTTCCAACTCAGATCGACTGCCAAACGCTTGATCGCGTTGAATAGCGGCAATTTCAGCATCGTTTGCGTGCTGGTCGCCGCTTCCACTGCGAATGAATGTATTGCCAAGATTGTTGTTGTAGTAAACAGGCTTAACAGAGGACGATGGGATAAAGAACGCAAGAATAGTTTTTCCGTCAAAATCATACTTCTGACAACGAACCGAGATAGAAACATTGAACTTAGATTTGGAACGTAGTGTACCGATTAAGTCTTGCTCCAATTTCTCGGCATTCTCTACGCCCTCAATAACGAATGATTTTGTTTTCCCGACCTTCTCCTCACGAACACCGAGTACAATCCAGCCACCAGATGTGTTGCTGAACGCGCTGACGGTCTCCCAAACGCTCTTGGGAAGATCAGACTTTGCCTGCTTGCATTCAAAGTCTTCCCACTCAATATCTTGCAACCTTTGCAGTAATTCGTCCTTCGTCATAATGATTTCATTTTATGCCACAAAGGTACAAATAATAAGCGAAAACAATGTGATTTTCATAAAACATCTTCGTCGATTTTCGTATTTTTGTGTCTTATATTATGGAACGCTGATTGGGCGATACGATCGATAGCCGTCTCGCCAGCATTTGAGGCAATGCCACACATATTTAGGTCATGCATCCAGCATCATTCCCGGCAAGATTACAATGAGATAAGGCGGGGAGCGTTGACGAGTTGGTGCCGGTCGTTGAGTAGCGATGCGTTGCTAAATGTGGTACATCCTTTTTGCAGTATTCCATAAGCCTCGTGGGCATGGCCAAAAAGATGATAGCGCGGCCCGACGGCCTCAATGCGTCGTCGCAAAGTCAAGTTTCCCCAATGCACACCCGATGAAAAGTCCAGTATTTCGCTGGGCGGCTCATGTGTGATAAGCACGTCAACATCATCGGGGATAAGTTCTTCGGGGTGGTTGTAGCCAAGTCCGAAGAACTTTATACCATCAATTGTTACGCTGCCGTCTTGCAAGAAATGCACATTCTCGGGCAAGTCCTCAATCGCTTCAGCATCCCATAGGCATAGGTCATGATTGCCCACCACGAAGACCGTCTCCCGATAAGGCAGTTCGATAAACCAGTTAAGGAAATCGAGGACTTCACTCTCCGTGCCGCTGTGAGTGAAATCACCACTATGCACGAGCACATCGGCCGAAGGCAACACCCCCAGCCGATGATGTAACCCATGTGTGTCACTGATGTGGAGAAGATTCATCTTTTGTATCTCTTAATGAGAAAATCATCCTATTTCACCAATATGGTCATTTTACAACAGATAGAAATCTTTAACCTTCTTGTCTAATTCAAACCCTTCTAGTAGTTTCTGATAAGTTAATATTTCAGGAAGAACACATAACTTTGAAGTATGAGCATTTAATATCGTTGCAAGAGCTTTGTATATAGATTTGTAATTACCGAGTTTTTTATCTCCATTACTAACTTTATCTCCAAAATCGAATAACACCTCACCAAGGAGAATTTCTGCACCCTTGTTTCGTAATTCGTCAAGTTTATCGAAGAAAGGCTTTTCCTCTTGATTAGGATCCATAGCATTTTTGCCTTGTTCAATAAAGTTACTTACCCCCATATAATGTGATATCATTTGTTTAATGCCACTACAATAATGATGAGGTTTATCAGACTTTATTTGTAAACATTCCTTATTATCTTTTGCTACTATTTCAAATTGAAGTCCCTCTATAGCTTTATCATCTATTAGTCCTAATTCATTATATTTTTCCTTGTAAGCTTCGATACTTATATCATCACACATCCCTGTTTTAAAATATTCGCTGAATTTGCTCTCTAAGAAAAAGATTACGTCCTTATCTTCCGAATTCTTGCCAACCAACACAACGTCCATATTAGAAAAATGACTATACTTTACATTTGTCTTGACCTCAAAATAGCAATCAGAAAATGTATAGTCTTTACCATTTAAAGTACACTTGAGTTTCTTGCTTTCAGAAACTGAATATAGAAGCAATAAAGCCGCCAAAGATGAAGAATGGAGAGTAGTAATTCGCTTAACTTCTTGGCCGTCACCAGAAATAGCCAGTTCAAATTTCTTTTTGAAAGAATCAGACTTAATATTAAATACAATTTGAAGTGTGTCTAAGACATCTTTTCCCTGATGCTTATATTTTACCTTTGGATTGATAAAATAGAAAGAGTTATCAGAAGGCTGCCCACGCCATATAGTTTTATCAACTTCTGCGTCTAATAGACTTTTAGAAAAGAAGTCCCTGTAAATAGGGTTGTTACTCGTATTAGTGTCTTTTAATTTCATAAATCTTTATAGTTGTTAATAATTCTATTATTCTTAAACGCTTCGTCAGCGATTTTGTTGCCTATTTCGTTCCTGATATATACTATGCGCAAAACGATGTCGTTGCCGGCAGGTTTCGTGGCCACAAAGTGCTCTATCGCGATGGGTTCATTGTGTGTGAACCAGTCTACCACACTTTGCGCTGAGGTGGGTTCCTGTGGCATAATGGTATGGACAAAGTACGGCATGCCCATTCCAAACTTTTGCTCGACTTCTAGCGAGAGGAGATGCTTTGTGCGTTCAATAATCTCGCTCAATTCGCAATCGCCATTAGGCCACGTCAACTCCACCATGTGCGCATCTTCAAAATCAAAAAGAAAGGCCATCTCGCTGAGCGAGCATGAGGCATACTCCAACTTGTCGCCGCCCGGGGCAAAGATTTGCTCCAGCAGGGTCAGGCGCTCGCTTGTTGTTAAGTTTTTTAGTACTTGTCGTTTCCATTACTGTCCCGTTAAAGTGGACGAAGCGTTCTTTGAAATAATTGAAATTCAGTCTACTACAGCCATTTTTAAGGGTGCGACGATTTGAATTTGTATCTTTGCGGTCAAAGATCTGACTGCAATGAACAAGGCCAAATACGTTTTCGCTCAACTCGTGGAGTTTTTGGACAAGGATAAGTTCCGTCATCTCGTCGATAAATATGG
>JAEEGL014595228.1_pt1 | contig 15769 bp, 13 predicted proteins | sample 9134231 | NCBI WGS metagenome assembly JAEEGL01 (sample SAMN16246548, study PRJNA631951) | gut metagenome | biome: gut microbiome; feature: rumen; material: fiber-attached | host: Bos | place: Iran: Karaj | collected 2018-10
CTTCACGCCGTCCATCTCGAAAAGGCGCGCATACTGCCTTGAAAGCGCGTTCTTAGGCTCGGTGAGTATGCGGAGCATAGCTTCCTCGTCGAGCTGCTCAAGGGTAACGATGATGGGCACGCGGCCGATGAATTCGGGTATGAGACCGAACTTGAGCAGATCCTCGGGAAGTATGTGCTTGAGTATCTCGCCGATATCCATGTCGACGTTCGAAACGACGTCGGCGCCGAATCCCATGGTCTTTTTGCCTATGCGCTTTTTGATAATCTCCTCGATGCTCGCGAAAGCGCCGCCGCAGATGAAGAGCACGTTCGTGGTGTCGAACTGTATGAACTCCTGATGCGGATGCTTCCTTCCGCCCTGCGGAGGAACGGAAGCGACGGTGCCCTCGAGGATCTTGAGGAGCGCCTGCTGAACGCCTTCGCCGGATACGTCCCTGGTGATGGAGGGGTTCTCGGACTTCCTCGCGATCTTGTCGATCTCGTCGATATAGATGATGCCCTTCTGCGCGCGCTCGACGTCCCAGTCGGCAGCCTGCAGAAGCTTGAGCAGTATGTTCTCGACATCCTCGCCGACGTAACCCGCTTCGGTGAGGCTCGTGGCGTCGGCTACTGCGAAGGGCACCTTGAGTATGCGCGCGAGGGTCTCGGCGAGCAGCGTCTTTCCGCAGCCGGTCGGCCCGAGCATTACGATGTTGGACTTCGAGAGCTCGACGTCGTCGGCCTTGGGCTCGCTCATGATGCGCTTATAATGATTGTAAACGGCAACGGCAAGCGCCTTCTTGGCGTGCTCCTGACCGATCACGTAATCGTCGAGCACCTTTACGATGTCGACGGGCTTGGGAAGCTCCTGCATCTCCTCGGGCTCTGTCACGTCGCTGTCGCTGTCGATGATCTCCTGGCAGAGCTCGACGCACTCCGAACAGATATAGACGCCGGGGCCTGCGACGATGCGCTTGACCATATCCTGCGTCTTCCCGCAGAAGGAGCATTTAACTGTTGTGTTATCGCTGTATTTTGGCATTTGGTTCTCCGAATGATTATTCGTTACCTTCTGGGAGCGACTATCTCGTCGATAATACCGAACTCGAGCGCTTCCTCAGCCGTGAGGAAATTGTCGCGTTCAGTCGCCTCCTCGATGACCTCGAGGGGACGGCCGGTCCTTTCGGCAAGTATCTCGTTCAGCTTCTTCCTTGTCTTGATGATATGATCCGCATGGATCTTGACGTCGGAAGCCTGCCCGTATGCGCCGCCGGAGGGCTGATGGATCATTATCTCGCAGTTGGGGAGCGCCTTGCGCTTGCCCTTCGCGCCTGCCGCGAGAAGGAAAGCGCCCATGGACGCGGCCAGACCGACGCAGATGGTCACGACCTCGCACTTGAGGTAACGAATGGTGTCGTATATGGCGAGTCCCGCAGAAACGGAACCGCCGGGGCTGTTGATGTAAAGGAAGATATCCTTGTCGGGATCGTCCGCTTCAAGGAAGAGGAGCTGGGCGATAACGAGGTTCGCCTCGTCGTCTGTGATCTCTCCGCCGAGGAAAAGGATCCTGTCTTTTAAGAGGCGGGAGTAGATGTCGTAGGAACGCTCGCCCTTATTGGTCTGTTCGACGACTATGGGGACTAAACTCATTTTTCTTCTTCCTTTTCGACTATTTTGGCGTTGTCCTTGATAAGGCGCACGAAGCGCTCGTAGAGGGCGGACTGTGCGTATTTGGCGCGGTTCTCGGGAAGGAGCTCGCTTGCGATCTTCTCGGCGTCCCAATCCTTGTTCCTCTCAGCGTAGGCGTTGACGGCCTTCTCGTAGTCTGCGTCTTCGGGTTCGAGCTTCTCGGCGTCGATTATCGCCTGAATGACGGTGCGGGCCTTTATCTGATCTTCGGCCATCTTATGATAACGCTCATGCAGATCCTCGACGGTGGTGCCCATGTAGTTCGCGTAATCCTCCATGGTGAGCTTTATGTCGGCGAGCTGATGCTCGAGATCGTGCATCTCGGCGTGAGCCTCGGCAGCGACGAGATCGGGATGCACCTCGACCTTGGCGTTGTCGATGACCTTCTGAATGGAAGCGGACTCGAAAGCGACGGCGCGGTCCTTTTCGGCCTGCGCAGCGAGCTCGCCGCGGATGCTCTCGCGGAGCTCGGAAAGGGTATCGAATTCACTCGTCTCGGACGCGAATTCGTCGTCAAGCTCGGGAAGCTGCTCATAGGACAGCTCGTGGAGCTTTACCTTGAATACGGCGGGCTTGCCCTTGAGGTTCTCGGCCTGATAATCCTCGGGGAAGGTGACGTTGACGTCGCGCTCCTCGCCGATGGTCATGCCGACCATCTGCTCCTCGAAGCCGGGAATGAACTGATGGGAGCCTATCACCATGGAATACTTCTCCGCGGTACCGCCCTCAAACTGCACGCCGTCGACAAAGCCGGCGAAATCGAACACCGCCGTGTCGCCGAGCTCGAGAGGACGGTCTTCGACGGAGACCAGACGGGCCTGCTCATGGCGGCGCTTGTCGAGCTCCCTGTCGATATCCTCATCCGTAACATTATACTCCCGCATGGGAACTTCTATACCCTTGTACTCGCCGAGCTCGCAGGTGGGCTCGAGGACTATCGTCGCCTCGATCTCGCAGCCGTCCTGCTCGGAGAAGCTGACGATGCTGTATTCGGGCGCGAGAGCGGGGAGGATCTTATGCTCCGCTACTGCGTCGTAACAGGCTTTCTCGACGGCCATATCAAGCTCCTTGTCCCAGAAAGCGGCGGGGCCGTAGGCCTTTTCGATCATGCCGCGGGGCGCCTTGCCCTTGCGGAAGCCGGGCATCTGGTATCTTGAACCGATGCGGTGATAAGCGTCGGTGAGGGCTTTTACGTAATCCTCCGCGGGAAGCTTGAAGGTCAGCTTGACCTTGCCGTTTTCGATGGTTGTTAATTCAGACATATATTCCTCCGTATCGGGCGCATGGCCCGTTTGTTAACTGTTATCGGGCCGGCAGTCCTGCCCGAATCATATTATTTTAGCATAATAATTCATGTTTGTAAACAAAAATCAGCCGAAATCAACAATATATGAAGGAATGCCCCTGCGGAAGCGTCCGTCGGATCGAACGCGATACGGGCAATATTAAAAATAACTGTTCACAAAAAGCCGGATCCGTGATAAAATCAGGATATGAAATCATTGGAAGCGGGGTGAAGGCTTTAAAGCCGCATTATGATCATAACCGAGCTTATTGAAAAAAAGAGGTTCCGCGGCGAGATGACCCGCGAGGAGCTCGAGTTCCTCGTTTCGGGCTTCGTCTCCGGCAGCGTGCAGGAGTGCCAGATGGCAGCCTTTATGATGGCCGTCTGCATAAACGGCATGACGGACAGGGAGACCGCCGATCTGACCGATATTATGATGCATTCGGGCGATACCGCCGATCTTTCCGATCTTCCCGGAGTTAAGGTCGATAAACATTCCACCGGCGGAGTCGGCGATACGACGACACTCATCGTCGCGCCTCTCGTCGCCGCATGCGGCGGCACCGTCGCCAAAATGAGCGGCAGAGGCCTTGCTCATTCCGGCGGCACGCTCGACAAGCTCGAATCGGTACCCGGCGTCTCCGTCGAGCAGACGATGGAAAGATTCAAGGAGATTGTCAGAAAGATCGGCATTGCCGTCATAGGCCAGTCCAGGAACCTCGTTCCCGCGGACAAAAAGATGTACGCGCTGCGCGACGTGACCGGCACCGTCCGGAGCATTCCGCTCATCGCTTCGAGCATTATGTCCAAAAAGCTCGCTTCCGGTTCGGACGCCATAGTGCTCGACGTAAAAATGGGCAAAGGCGCATTTATGACTACGCTTCCCGACGCCCGAAAGCTTGCGGGCGAAATGGTCGGGATCGGGAAAAATCTCGGCAGGCGCACTGTTGCGATCATTACGGATATGAACCGTCCTCTCGGGATGGCGATAGGCAACGGCCTCGAGATGAAGGAAGCCGTCGAGGCGCTCACGGGCAAGGTGCCGCTTACCGATCCGCTCGTTCGCGTCTGCATGGTGCTCGGCGGTGAAATGCTCCTGCTTTCGGGCATAGCCTCGTCGCAGGAGGAAGCCGAGGCCAAGCTTACCGAGGCTCTCGTTTCGGGACGCGGTTACATGAAGCTTCGCGATATGATCGCGGAGCTCGGCGGCGACGTCAGCTTCCTCGACGACCCCGAAAAGCTCGTCAGGACTTCTTCCGTAAAGCCGGTCTGCTCCGACAGAGCCGGCTATATCGGCGCGCTCGATGCGAAGAAGCTCGGGCTTGCATCCTGCGTACTCGGCGCGGGCAGGCTCAGGCTCGAGGACGTTATCGATCCCGCCGTAGGCATATTGATGAAGAAACGCTGCGGCGATCCGATTGAAAAGGGCGAACCCTTCGCAGATCTCTTCGTAAACGACGATTCGAGGCTCGGCGACGCTTTGAAGATGATCCTCGAAGCCGTCACCGTAACCGACGAAAAGCCCGAGGATCTGCCTCTCGTTTACGATATCATAAGATAAAGGAACATCGAATTGAAAACCTCAGATTTTTACTACGAGCTCCCGCAGGAACTCATTGCCCAATCTCCCGCCGAGAAGCGGGATATGTCGCGGCTGCTCGTATACGACCGAAACAAAAAGACGATCGAGGACAGGATATTCCGCGACGTTATCGAGTATCTCGATCCCGGCGACGTGCTCGTCAGGAACGTCACCCGCGTCATACCCGCGAGGCTTTACGCCACGCGCGAGGAGACGGGAGGCGCTATGGAGTTCCTGCTCCTCAAAAGGATGAACGAGACCGATTGGGAATGTCTCGTGAAGCCCGGCAGACGCGCCCGTCCCGGAAGGACTTTCGTCGTGAACGACGAGCTTTCGGTGACGGTGCTCGAACAGCTCGACGACGGCAACCGCATCGTCAGGATGAATTACGAAGGCATTTTCGAGGAGGTGCTCGACCGTGCCGGCGAGATGCCTCTTCCGCCTTACATAACCGAAAAGCTTACGGACAAGAGCCGCTATCAGACCGTTTACGCAAGGGACAACGGTTCCGCCGCCGCGCCTACCGCGGGTCTGCATTTCACCCCCGAGCTTTTAGGATCGATCAGGGATAAGGGCGTTTTGATCGCCGACGTACTCCTGCACGTAGGTCTCGGCACCTTCCGCCCGGTCTCCGCCGAGAACGTCGAGGAGCATCATATGCACTCCGAGTATTACAGCGTAAGCGAGGAGGCAGCCGCGATAATAAACGGCGCGAGGAGCAGGGGCGGGCGCATCGTTTCCGTTGGCACCACGGGATGCCGCACGCTCGAAAGCGCCGCGGACGACGACGGCATAGTGCATGCCGGGTCGGGATGGACGAGCATATTCATTACTCCCGGATACAGGTTCAAGGCGGTCGACGCTCTTATTACCAATTTCCATCTTCCGGAATCGACGCTTCTGATGCTGATAAGCGCCTTCAGCACGCGCGAGGAGATGCTGGGGGTTTATAAGCACGCCGTGGAGGAAAGGTACAGGTTCTTCTCCTTCGGCGACGCAATGCTGATACTGTGATAAAGGATACCGATATGAGTTCTCCCGTTACGTATGAATTGATAAAGACCTGCGCCCAGACCGGCGCGAGGCTCGGAATACTGCACACCCCTCACGGCGATATCGAAACGCCTGCCTATATGTGCGTAGGCACGCAGGCGACCGTGAAGGCCGTTCTGCCGAAGGATCTTAAAGAGATCGGCGGCGGCATAGTCCTCTCGAATACTTATCATCTTTATCTGAGGCCGGGTCACGAGCTCGTCAAAATGGCCGGCGGTCTGCACGAGTTCGCTCAATGGCACGGCCCCATGCTGACCGACAGCGGAGGGTTCCAGGTGTTCAGCCTCGCCGCGATGAACAAGATCAAAGAGGACGGCGTAGAGTTCCATTCCCATATAGACGGCAGCAAGCATTTCTTCACTCCCGAAAAGGTCATGGAGATCGAGGAAGCGCTTGGCGCCGACATTGCCATGTGCTTCGACGAATGTGCTCCGGCCGGATGTTCGTATAACTACACCGTCGACGCCATGGATCGGACGCACCGTTGGGCGGAGCGCTGTAAAGCCTCTCATACGCTTGAGGATCAGGCGCTTTTCGGCATTATCCAGGGCGGCATGTTTGCAGACCTTCGCATCGAGAGCACCAAGGCGATCACGGGGATGGACTTCCCGGGATTCGGCATCGGCGGTCTTTCCGTCGGCGAGCCGAAGCCCGTCATGTATGAGATGCTCGATACCATAAGGCCGTATCTCCCCGAAAACAAGCCGCATTATCTCATGGGAGTCGGAAGTCCCGACTGCCTCGTCGAGGGCTCCATGCGCGGAGTGGATATGTTCGACTGCGTTATGCAGACGCGGACCGCGAGGAACGCGCTCGCGATGACCTTCGAAGGCAAAAAGAGCCTTAAGCAGCTTCAGTACGAGGAGGATTTCTCCCCGATCGAGGAAGGCTGCGACTGCTACGCCTGCCGCCATTTCACGAGAGCTTATATAAGGCATCTCATCAAGGCGGACGAGATGCTTGCCGCGCAGTTGATCTCGCTTCACAATCTGCGCTTCACTTACAGGCTCATGGAAGGGATCAGGAACGCTATCCGCGAGGACAGTCTTCTCGATTACAGAAACGAGCTTTTGCTCCGAGGGACTTTCAACTGATATGGATCGGCTCGAATTGACTTTGAATACCGAAGAAGAGACGCTCGCTCTGGGAGAAAAGATCGGAGCGCTGCTGTTTCCCGGCGCTTTCATAGCCTTCTTCGGCGGTCTCGGCGCGGGGAAAACGACGATGACGAAGGGTGTCGCCAAAGCGCTTGGCATAGAGGGGATAATGAGCCCCACTTTCACCATCGTCCGCCATCACGAGGGGAGGCTTTCCCTTGATCATTTCGACGCTTACCGTATAGAGGATCCCGATGAGCTCACCGCGATAGGCTATGACGATTACATGAACGGAGACGGTGTGATAGTTATGGAATGGTGCGAGAACGTTCCCGATTCACTTCCGGACGAAAGACTCGAGATTCATCTTAAGGGAAGCGGCGCCGAACCGAGGACGGTTTCGTTCAAGGCCTTCGGCCGGGAATACGAAAGTATTCTGGAGGTGTTGTGATGCTCGTACTCGGTATCTCCACTTCATCAAAATACCCCTCCGCGGCAGTTGCGGAAGGGGAGAAGATACTGTCATTCGTCCGCGATACGACTCCGGGGAAGTCGCATTCGGAAACTCTCATGGATATCATAGACGGTGCTTTGGACCTTGCCGGAGCTGATAAAAAAGAGCTTTCGGCGATAGCAGTGGATATCGGCCCTGGATCTTTCACGGGAGTACGAATAGGCGTTTCATGCGCGAACGCAATGGCTATGGCTCTCGGGATACCCGTTCTGCCCGTTTGCTCGCTCGCCGCGATGCGCAGAGCGACAGATGAAAACGGTGCATTGGCTGTGCTTATCGACTGCAGGAACGGGAACTGCTACGCCGCCGTTTATGAGGACGGCGCTGAAAAGCTCGCTCCCTGCGCCGCCGTCACAAAAGACGTCGTTCTATCCCTGAAGGAAGGAAGCCGTATTATCGGAGACGCTCCGGAATGTGATATAAAGCAGTATCCCGACGCCCGGCTCGTCCTTCTTGAAGCGGCAAACAGCGCGGCAGTCAAGGCCGAAGCCGTTCCTCTGTATCTTCGTCCTTCACAGGCGGAGCGAATGAAAAAAGCTCCAGTCAGGCAGTAACTCCGTTTTCGGCAAGGCGCCTGTATTTGAGATAGGTCGCGTATCCGCCCCTTATATGCCGCTCCTCCTTGTTCACCTCGAGCACTGCGGCTACGGCTTTCGCTTTTCCCCTGTCGAGGAGCCTTATCCTCTCGGTCATGTCCTTGTGTACGGTCGACTTGGATACTCCGAATTCCTTTGCCGCCGCGCGAACGGTAGCGCCGGTCTCTATGATATAGGACGCTATATCGAGCACCCTGTTCTCTATGTAGGGATCCATTTCATACATACCTTTCATTGTTTTATGATGAAAGAGTATGCAGTTTTTGAAATCTTTATACAAAACGAAAAGCTCCGCGCAGGCATATTTGCCGGCGGAGCTTGTTGTAATAACTGGATCAGACCTCGTGGTTGACGACGGCGGCCTTGTTTTCGAGAGGACGGGGATCCCTGAGGTATTCGGAAAACCTTCTGAATGCGAGAGCATAATAGCTCCCCGAGCAAATGCGCTCGTCCATCACTACGCCGAAAGGCATACACTTCTCAAAGGCGATCTCGCCGTTGACCCTTTTGGGGACCTCGCGGCTGTTGCCCATGGTGAGGATCATGCTCGTAGTTCCGAAGTCGTAAACGTGGTGGAATATGTGATTCGTGCGTATGCTTGCGAGATTGGAGATCACGAAGCTCGTATGGAAGGGACTCGCTTTGATAATGGAGCGGGGGAGGAGGCCGAACTTATCGGCGGCCTTGAACAGGCACACGCCGACCCTGCAGAGGCCCGGGATCTTAAGAAGCGCAGAAATGAGCTTGTCCGTGGAGTTGGTCTCGCCGGATTCGCGGTTCTCGTTGACGTACTTTTCCATCTTTTCCTGTACGGTGAAAATATCGTCGTCAAGCTCGAAGTACATCTTGTTCATGGTGCCGTCGAGCTGGCCCGGCTTCAACACGACCATTCCGACCGCGAACTCGTTCCTCGCGTAGACCGTCTTGTTCACCACGAATCTGTTAAGGAACGGATATTCCGCCGTCGTGCGCAGAAAAGCGGCTATCACGAGCGCGAGATGGCTCACGTTATGTCCGCGGCTCCTTACGTCCCTGAGGTAGCGCTGCATGGGATCGAGAGGGATATTCAGCTCGATCGAATTGCAGGCGTCGGAACGCTTCGCCATAACGTGCGCTGCTACGGCGTACATCGGAGGAAAGTTCTTGACTCTTTTTCCGTCGGCGCGCATTTGTTGTCTCCCTTCATTCCGCGCGGTCATCCGCGCGATCTTCATAATAGTATCATAAAACGGCTGATTTGTAAATATTCGTCGAGAGATATTATATTGTGATTATAGTGTTGCCTTTATATCGAATTGGGGATATAATGATAGACGGATATTAATGCACGGAGGTCGGACTCTTGGCTGAGCACAGTGCTGAATATAACAGAATAATGAGAGCAAGGCAGAAACGCGAGAATGAGCGCAGACGCAAGGTCGGGACAGTCTTTCTGAGTCTCGCCGCCCTCGTCGTACTTCTCGTCGTCGTCATGATCGTTATAAAGATACTGATATCCGTCGAGCATAAAAAGGCCGTTGACATATATCATCAAAACAACTGGTCCACCGTCGAACCCGTCGCGGGCGGTTTCAACATTTACGGAATGTCGAACGGGGAGTCGTTCTCCTACGTCGACGACGGCAGCTACTTCGAAGGCATCTCGGTCGACGGCGTCAGCATCAGCGGCATGTCTTTCGACGAAGCAAGGCAGACCGTTATGCGCATAGTCGAGGAACAGCTCAACGACATCAGCATGGTCGTTCCCGTAGGCAACGCAAGTCTCGCGCTTTCAGCTAACGATTTCAACGTCAAGGTCAACGCCTCCGAGATCCTCGAGGACGCATATCTTCTCGGCCGCGAGAGCCTTAACGACTATGCCGCCAATTACCGCAGGCAGCAGGAGCTCAAAAGCAATCCCGTGGATTTCAAGCTCGAATACAAATGCGACCGCAGCTCCGTCATGCGCCGGGTAAACGGCATTGCCGATTTCGTCAACACCGATCCCGTCGAGCCCCATATCACCGCGCAGGGCCGCGCGGGCGCCAACACATCAGAGGGCGTCGGAGCGGTCTATGCTCCCGTCATCACCGAAAAGGGAGCGACCTTCGAATCCGTATACGCGGCTAACGGCGTCGTGATCGGCTATCTCATCTATCATCCCGGCAGGGACGGCTTCGTTCTCAACAGGGACGCTCTCTGCGACAGGATAGTCGAGGCCTTCGAGTCCGGCGATTATCACTGCGTTCTGACCGCCGAGCTCGAGGAAGCGCATCCCACGAAGACTATCGATGAGGTCAAGGCGAGCGTATCGAGGCTCACCTATTACACTTCCGAGTTCAAGATCTCCCAGAAAAACAGGAGCCGCAATATCCAGAAAGCCGCGGGCATACTGAACGGCTGCGAAGTCCACGCCGGCGAGGAGATCAGCTTCAATACCTACATAGGGCCGAGGACTGAAGCGGACGGCTGGCTTCCCGCTCCCGGAATAGTCGGCGGCAAGGACTATGAAAACAGTCCGGGCGGCGGTATCTGCCAGGTCTCCGGCACGCTGTATAACGCGCTGCTCCAGTGCGGTCCGAACAAGATCAAGGTCACCGGCAGGAGGCATCACAGCTGGCCCAGCGAATACGTTCCCTACGGGCTCGACGCGACCGTAGACACAAACGGTCCCGACCTCAAATGGAGGAACGTTTCGGAAGACTCTCTGTTCATATTCGCCTATGCCGATCTCAACAAGGGCGTGATGTACGTTTATATGTACGGCGTTCCCGAGGAGGACGGCTCCTACTACAAGACCTATGCCGAGACCGTCGAAACGCTCGAGCCCGGCGAGACCATCTATATCGACTGGCCCACATGGCCCACGGGATATTCCCAGGTCGTCATCAAGGGCAGGCAGGGTTACGTCGCAAAGGCTTACCTCATGCACTATGCAGCCGACGGCACCCTTATCGAGCAGACGCTCATACACACCGATACCTATCCTCCCGTTACTCAGGAGATTAAGAGGGGGACGGGGGATCCTTCGCTGCCAAAGCCCACTAACTGATGCGTTCAAAACGGGGACCGACCCGTCAAGATATTCACAATAAACGAAAGGGAAGAAGATTCAAAAATGGATTACACGAAGCTCATTGTTAAGGCCGTTCAGGACGTACCGCCTTCCGGCATACGCAAGTATTTCGACATTCTGACCGACAAGACCATCAGTCTCGGCGTTGGAGAGCCCGATTTCCCGACTCCCGAAGCCATCCGCAGAGAGGCTCTCGAGCGTCTCTCCCATGGCCGTATACCGTATTCCTCCAACAGCGGTATGCCCGAGCTCCGCGAGCTTATCAGCAAGTACCTTGACGAGCGTTACGGCGTTCATTACGAGGCCAACGGCGAAGTTCTCGTCACCGTCGGCGCGAGCCAGGCTATCGACCTCGCCATTCGCGCTCTCATCACCACCGGCGACGAGGTCATAATCCCCGAGCCCACTTACGTTGCATACAATCCCGGCGTCATCTTCGCAGGCGGCGTTCCCGTCAACGTCGTTACCACCCAGGAGAACAAGTTCAAGCTCACCGCCGAGTCTCTCAAGGCGGCCATCACCCCCAGGACGAAAGCTCTGCTCCTTCCGTTCCCCAACAACCCCACCGGCGGCATTATGGAGAAGGAAGACCTTGAGGCTATCGCGGACGTTCTCCGCGGCACCGACATCCTCGTGCTTGCCGACGAGATCTATTCCGAGCTCACCTACGGCGGAAAGAAGCACGTCTCCATCTGCTCTCTCCCCGGCATGCGCGAGCGCACAGTCGTACTCAACGGCTTCTCCAAGGCTTTCTCCATGACCGGTTGGCGTCTCGGCTACGCCGCCGCTCCCAAGCCCATCATCGCCGCTATGACCAAGATCAACCAGCTCACCATGCTCTCCGCTCCCACTCCCGCGCAGTACGCCGGCATTGCGGCTTTGCGTCAGGGCTTCGAGACCGATTGGCGCGATATGAAGGCCATGATGAACGAGTATGACCGCCGCCGCCGCGTCATCATCGACGGCTTCAACGAGCTGGGCATGACCTGCAACGAGCCCGAGGGCGCTTTCTACGTATTCCCCTCCATCAAGGTCTCCGGCCTCAAGTCCGAGGAGTTCTGCGACCGTCTTCTCGCCGAGCAGGACGTCTGCATGGTTCCCGGCACTGCGTTCGGTCCCAGCGGCGAGGGCTACGTCCGCTGCTGCTACGCCACCGATATCGAGGATATCCGCGAGGCTCTCCGGAGGACCAAGGTATTCCTCGAGTCCCTCAAGAAGTAAGATCCCCGTATTTTACCGCGAGACCGACTTTTCAAGATGTGTTGACAAATCGGTGATCGCTGATTAAAATATGCAGGTATATTTATTCCACAAAAGGAGCAAATGAAATGAAACTCAACAAGACCCTCGTAAGAGTACTTGCCGTCCTCATGATCGCGGCCATGTCCGTCGGCCTCATGGGATGCGTGAGCTCCTACAACACCGATCCTATTGTTGCCAAGGTCGGCGGCGTCAAGCTGCGCCTTTCTCAGTACCTTGCACTTTATAATAATACGGATCAGAACTCCAACCCCTTCTATACCTATCTCCAGTACGGTCTTATCGACCGCAAGCAGTACGCCGAGTACATGCTTGATGAGCTCGTAGATTACGGCGTGCAGCTCGATCAGCTCGAGGTACAGAACATCACCCTCGACTCCGACGAGGAGGCTAAGCTCCAGCAGGACGTTGACGATCAGGTCGCGAGCTACGTCAAGACCAATTATCTCTCCAAGGTAGACGAGAGCATCACCGACGAGAACGAAAGATATGAAGCGGCGCTCCAGCTCTTCAAGGATTATCTCAAGAAGAACAAGTCCAGCTTCGAGAAGTACAGGAAGGGCGTCGAGGACAACCTTCGTCAGAACGCCCGTCTCAACAAGCTTCGCGAGATCACCGTAAAGGACGTGACGGTTTCTAACGACGACGTTCTTGCCTACGTCAAGGACAACACCAAGACCGATATCAAGGTATCCGATTTCTATTCCGCCTGGTCGCAGTTCCTTCAGATGAGCACCAAAGCGCTCCCGCTTTTCATGCCCCATCCCGAGAATGCCGTCGAGGATGATCCCGATACCGAGGACGACGAGACCGCCGAAGCCGATCCCTTCAAGGAGTTCTTCTCCGTAAAACATCTCCTCATCAAGTTCGAGAAGACCGCCGGCGACGACGTCGAAGATCTTGAAGCTTACGGCGCCGACGACAAGGTGTTCAACGAGAAGAAGGACGAGTTCGAAGCGAGCCTTTCGACCCTCACCTCCGAGCAGTTCCTCGAGAAGTGCTTCGACAGCGCTTACTGCGACGATCCCGGCATGAAGACCCCCACCTATCAGTATTTCGGATATCTCATGCAGGAGTCTCTGCTCGCATCCTATTACAAGGGTTTCGGTTATGCCGCAATGAAGCTCAGGTTCGGCGACGATTGGAAATCCGCCGCTGAGAAGGCCGAGCCCAAGGAGGGCGAGGAAGCCGTTACCGCCGAATATAAGGTCGAAATGATCGAGCTTGCCGACGGCGTAAAGGTCGCCAAGGTCTACACCACCGCCGGTGTTCACTACATCATCATCAACACCGAGGACACCTTCTGCATGTACGACGAGGACGGTTATCTCATGCTCCCCGTTTACGAGAACGACGCTCCCGTTGCAAAGGACGGCGGCTTCCAGACCGTTCACGACAAGACCGTGACTCAGGAACAGATCGACGCGATCAACGACGCTCTCTCCCACATCAAGGCCGCTCCCGCTGAGAATGCAGAGGGCGAAGACGAGCCCGGCGAAGCCGATGATAACAATGACGCCGAGACTCCGGATGATAACGAGGAAGAGGCGGAGCCCATCACCCTTAAGGATATCTTCGCTTATTACAGCGATGCGAAGCTCACCGCCATGAAGAACGAAAAGTTCAACTCCGAGTTCAAGATCTGGAAGGAGAACACCAAGATCGTCAAGAAGACCAATATCATCAAGTCCCTGTATCAGGGCTGATTATCCCGGTCCTGATCGATTTACCGCACAGCCCGCCCGCAGTCGGCAGGCTGTGTTTTTTCATTAAAGCGAAGCCGATCGTCCAGTTTTTAAGACGCAATAAAAGGCCGGGATGGGATCCCGGCCTTTTGTGTGCGGCTTGATATTACAGCGTTATAAGGCTCATTGCGGCGCGGAGTATCTTCAATGCGTCGTTGACGGTCAGCGTGCCGCTGAAATCGACGTCGGCGTTGGTGAAGGAGGGGATGGTTCCGATTAGCCCCATCGCGTAGCGGAGCGTGATCAGCGCGTCGTTGACCTCGACCACACCGTTGTCGTTGGCGTCTCCCAGAAGGCCGGCGGGCTCGCCGTTGCCGGTCGCCTTAAGAGCGGGAAGGTTGTTGTTCGAGGGATCCTCGCCGGTGAAGAACTCGCCGTTCTGGAATCCGCCGATCTCGAAGTTCACTCCGGACTGGCAGGAGGATTCGTATTCGTTCCTGCAGTGTATCAGCGTAGTGGTAGGATATCTCGTCGTCTTGAAATAGATGCTGCTCATGCTGTTTTTGAGGACGAGGCTTCCTATGAACAGCGGCGCGTGAACGTAGGAGTTGCTCACGGGAGTCGCCGTGACGTTGACGGTGCCGCCGTCAATCGTAAACGAAAGATAGCTGTATATGCACTGCGAGCCGGCGGTAATATTGACCACGCTCGAACCCGAAACACGGATCTTGCCGAACGTTGTGTGGATTGCGTTGGCGTACTGCCATATGCCTTCGGTCGAGGTGTTCACGATATTTACGTGAGAGTTGTTTATGACTATCTCGTCCGCAGTCTCTTCGCTGACGCCGCCGATGGGAGTGTAGCCGTAGGTCCAGAGACCGCATTTGCCGAAGTAGGTGTTGATGGTCGCATTGTTGACGTAGATGCTCGCAATGGCGTAGATGCAGGGTTCGTTCGAGAAGGCTGTATGCTGATCCGGCTCGATGGAATGGCAGTTGATCGTAACGTCGTCGATATAAAGCCTTTCGTGAATGACGTTATCGGGATGTTCGCCGCAAAGGTCGATGCAGCGTCCCCTGTACTGCTCGGCGTAGAGATTGAGCGTACCCGTGCCGCATATCCGGAAATCGCCGTTTTCGGCGGCTCTGATGACCGAGAACGGCTCGCCCATATATACGTTGTCGATATAGCAGTTTCCGTTCACGACGAGCTTTGAATTCGTCGGAAGCACGATGGGCGCAGAATGAGCGGAAGCCGTGCCGTAGGAGTTGAGCGTTAGGAGAGGCCTGCCGGAATTGCCGGTGGGATCATACGACCAGCCCTGAGCGCTGTTGGAGACGGCGGTGGTCTGATTTGTGAGATCCAACAAGGTCGTTCTCGGCGAACGGGTCTCGAGAGCAAAAACCGGCACTGCGGTGAGAAGCATAGCCGTTATTATCAAAAAAGCAAAAAACCTTTTCATTTTTGTTCATCCCTCCGAGTATTGATAAGAATATTATATAACTTTTCGGGCCGCTGTCAATAAGAATCAAAAAAACCGCCCCGCAGGGCGGTTAAAATATTGCAGTGTCGGATCGCATCAGCCGAGCGTTTTCACGATATTGTTGACTACAGAGACGTACAACACAGTGCCGGTCTCGACGTGATAGATCAGCATGGCGTAAGGACGGTCGCATACGACGGTATGATCGCCGGAGAATATCGGCTCGCCCTTGCTCGCGACGATCGCAGATGCGCTCGAAGCGACGGTGCCTTCCTCGTTCACGGTGATATGATTCTGTTGCAGGATCGCGCTGATGAACGGAGATTCGCCGGAAACGAGCATCGAATAAGCTCCTTTGAGTCCGTCAGCAAGCCCGAGATCGTCTGCCATGGAGAGAACGTCAAGCCTTGAATCGAGGTCGATCCTCGGCATCTTGAGCACCACGTTCGATATAGTGCAGTCCGCGGTGTTGTTCATCATCGAGGAAAG
>JAEEGL012698140.1_pt1 | contig 15768 bp, 7 predicted proteins | sample 9134231 | NCBI WGS metagenome assembly JAEEGL01 (sample SAMN16246548, study PRJNA631951) | gut metagenome | biome: gut microbiome; feature: rumen; material: fiber-attached | host: Bos | place: Iran: Karaj | collected 2018-10
CATGGAGATCTCGTACGGAAACAGCGGCACGCTCTACATCCCCGTTACGAACCTGGACGTCGTGCAGAAATATGCTTCTGCGGATGCAAAGCCGCCGAAGATCAACCGCCTCGATTCCCCCGACTGGAAGCGGACGAAGAGCAGGGTGAAGGCCGCGGTCCAGGAGGTCGCGGACGAACTCGTCGAGCTCTACGCCCTCAGACAGACGGGAAACGGGCACAAGTACAGGGAGGACACGGTCTGGCAGAAGGAATTCGAGGAGATGTTCCCCTACGAGGAGACCGACGACCAGCTTGCGGCGATCGAGGACGTGAAGCGCGACATGGAGAGCGGCAAGATCATGGACCGCCTGATCTGCGGCGACGTGGGCTTCGGAAAGACCGAGGTCGCCCTGCGCGCCGCGTTCAAGGCCGTCGAGGAAGGCATGCAGGTCGCGTACCTCGTGCCGACGACGATCCTCGCGCAGCAGCATTACAACACCTTCCGGCAGCGTCTGCAGGGATATCCGATGACGGTCGAGATGATGTCCCGGTTCAGGACGGAGAGCGAACTGAAATCGACGGTGAAGGATCTCAAGGACGGGACGGCAGACATCGTGATCGGCACGCACCGGCTTTTGTCAAATGACGTGAAGTTCAGAAGACTGGGTCTTCTGATCATCGACGAAGAGCAGCGCTTCGGCGTCCGGCACAAGGAAAAGATCAAGCAGATGAAGACGAACGTGGACGTCCTGACCCTGACGGCGACGCCGATCCCGCGGACGCTCCACATGTCGATGATCGGCGTGCGCGACATGTCCGTTCTGTCGGAGCCGCCGCAGGACCGCCAGGCCATCCAGACGTATGTCATGGAGTTTTCGGAGGAACTTGTCCGGGAGGCCATCCACCGTGAAGTGGCGCGCGGAGGCCAGGTCTATTATGTCTACAACCGTGTCCAGGACATCGACGAGGTCGCATCGAAGGTGCAGGCGCTCTGCCCGGAGGCCGTCGTGTCCTATGCCCACGGCAAGATGTCCGAGCAGGCCCTGGAGAACAGGATGCTGGACTTCATCAACGGCGAGATCGACGTGCTCGTCTCGACGACGATCATAGAGACCGGTCTCGACATCCCGAACGTCAACACGATCATCATTCACGACGCGGAGCGCTACGGGCTCTCCCAGCTTTATCAGCTGAGGGGGCGCGTCGGACGATCGAGCAGACAGGCCTACGCCTTCATCATGTACCGGAAGAACCGGATCCTGTCGGAGGATTCGCAGAAGCGTCTGGAAGCGATCCGGCAGTTCACGGAGCTCGGCAGCGGCATGAAGATCGCGATGCAGGATCTGGAGATCCGCGGCGCGGGCGCCGTGCTGGGCAACGCGCAGTCCGGGCATATGGCACAGGTCGGTTACGATCTTTACTGCAAGCTTCTGTCGCAGGCCGTGCGCCGTTCACGCTCGGACGAGGAAGAAAGCGAGCCGTTCGAGACCCTTCTGGATATCCGGGTCGACGCCTTCATCCCGCCTTCGTACATCTTTGACGAGAGCCTGAAGCTTGAGACGTACAAGAAGATCTCGCTTCTTCTGACGGAAGAAGACAAGATAGCGCTTGAGGATGAGCTGACCGACCGCTACGGTGACGTGCCCAAACAGGTCGAGAACCTGATGGACGTCGCGCTGCTTCGCGTCTCGGCGAAAGAGCTCTATTTTTCGGAGATCAAGGGAAACACGGCAGAACTGACATTCAGGTTCGTGCCCGACGCGAAGATACGCGGCGAGAACGTCGCGAAACTGATCGCCGAAATGGACGGGGCGATGCAGTTCATCCCTTCGGATCCGATCAGCTTAAGGTGGCATGAGAAGAACGTCAGGAACGTCGGAAAAACGCCGATACTCGCGCTTTTGAAAGACCTGCTTGGTCAAATAAAAAACTTGCTAATTGAATAGACTTATGCTAAAATATTTCAGTTGCCGTGATTGGAACACGGTAATGCTGAAGGAGTAACGATTATGAAGATGCATTTGAAAAAAGCAGCTGCGCTGATTTTGGCTGCATTGCTGTCGGCAGCGGCGCTGACCGGCTGCAAGATCAACCTGAATCCGGCCGATTCCGAGAACCCGGCAATGGTCGTGCTGGGCGAGAACGTTTATCTGGACGAAGTGAAACTCTATATCTACATGACCCAGTCCGACATGGAACAAAGATACGGGGAACTGCTGAAGAGTTCCTACGGCGACCTGCGCAAGTTCTGGGTCGATAACGGATACTGGGTGAGCGCCCAGCATTCCGGCCCCGCCAAGGTCTATCAGACGAAACTGCTTTTGAAATATGCGGACGAAAACGGCATCAAGTTGAGCGATGAAGACAAAGCTGCCGCCGAGACCGCCTACAAGACTTTTACCGAAGCCGGCACGAAGGTGCTGGAGTATGCGGACAATCCGTCCGATGCTCTCGTTCGCCGCTACTTCGAAGAGAATGCGCTGGCGAACCGCGTCTATCAGACGATCGTGGCGAACATCGACACGACGTTCAATGAGGACGAGATGCTGCGCAAGACCTTCGAGGGCGTCTTTGTGACCGCGATGGAGAAAAAAGTGCTGCCGGCCGACGCGCCTGAAGGCACTGAGCCCGAAGCATACACGGAAGAAGAGCAGAAGGAAGCCCGTGAGAGCGCGATGGAAGACATTGACAAACGCATCCGCAAGGGAGAAGCGATCACGGACATCGTGAAAGCCTTTGAGAACCACCCCCGCGTTTCCGTCCGCTCGATCGAGAAGCGCTCCATCTCCAAGAAACAGGCCAACGAATTGACCGACAGCTATCCGTACTACAAGATCGCCTGGGAATTAAAGACCGGCGAGTTCTCGAACGACATCATCCAGGCGAAGAGCGGCACGATGATCGGCTATGCGCTGCGCATGCTGAATGATGACGACGCGGATGCCCGCCAGAGCGCTAAAGACGCTGAACTGACGACCCGCCGGACCGCAGCCTTCACGGAAGCCTACGGAAAGCTTCTTGCGAAGTACAAGGCGATGCACGTCTACGAAGCGAAGACGCAGGCCGTCAGCTACAAGGGCGATGCTTATCCGGTTCCGGAGACACCGACTGAATCCGGCAGCGAGACACCGTCCGAATCCGAAACGGAAGCCTCGAAGTAAGTTGCATGAAAGGCGCATTCCGGACAGGAGTACGCCTTTTTTCACTGGATGGCGCAGCAGTCTGCGCAAAGAGGAATCAGATGTACAGAAAAGTACCTACAGACCAGAATTTCGTCGAACGCGAGAAGGCCGTCGAGAAGTTCTGGAAGGAACACGACATTTTCAGAAAGAGCGAAAAGATCCGTGAAGGCTGCCCGGTCTACACGTTCTACGACGGTCCGCCCACGGCGAACGGAAAGCCGCACATCGGCCATGTCGAGACGCGCGCGATCAAGGACATGATCCCGCGCTACCGCACGATGAAGGGCTATTATGTGCCGCGCAAGGCCGGCTGGGACACTCACGGACTGCCGGTCGAGCTTGAGGTCGAGAAAGCGCTGGGCTTAAACGGCAAGGACCAGATCGAAGAGTACGGCATGGAGCCGTTCATTGAAAAATGCAAGGAATCGGTCTGGAAATACAAGGGCATGTGGGAAGACTTCTCCGGGACCGTCGGCTTCTGGGCCGACATGGACAACCCGTACGTCACCTACTACGACGACTACATCGAGTCCGAATGGTGGGCTCTGTCCGAGATCTGGAAGAAGGGCCTTCTTTACAAAGGCTTCAAGATCGTCCCGTACTGCCCGCGCTGCGGCACCCCGCTGTCGACGGCGGAAGTCTCCCAGGGCTACAAGACCGTGAAAGAGCGGTCTGCGATCGCGCGCTTCAAAGTCAAAGGACAGGACGATACCTTCTTCCTTGTCTGGACGACGACCCCGTGGACCCTTCCTTCCAACGTTGCGCTTTGCGTAAACCCGGACGAAGACTATGTGAAGATCCGCGTCGAGGAAGACAGCTGCTTCTACATTCTGGCGGAAGCGCTGGCCGAGACCGTGATCAGGAGCAGGGATCCGAAGACGTCCTTTACGGTCGTCGAACGGTACAAAGGCTCCGAACTGGAATTCGTTGAATACGAGCCGCTGTTCGGCTTTACGGGCGACTATGTGGACACGCTGCCTGAAAAAGGCTTCTACGTCACCTGCGACCACTATGTCACGATGACGGACGGTACCGGCATCGTCCATATCGCTCCTGCATTCGGTGAAGACGACGCGAACGTCGGACGCAAGTACGGCCTGCCGTTCGTTCAGTTCGTGGACGGCAAGGGCGAGATGACAAAGGAAACGCCGTATTCGGGCCTCTTCGTGAAGAAGGCTGATCCGGTGATCCTTGAGGACTTGAGGAACGCGGGCATGCTGTATCTTGCCCCGAAGTTCGAGCACGAATATCCGCACTGCTGGCGCTGCGACACTCCTCTGATCTACTATGCCCGCGAGAGCTGGTATATCCGCGAGACCGCGGTCCGCGACGACCTCGTCAAAAACAACAATACGGTCAATTGGACGCCCGATTCGATCGGAAAGGGCCGTTTCGGCAACTGGCTTGAGAACATCCAGGACTGGGCGATCTCCAGAAACCGTTACTGGGGCACTCCCCTGAACATCTGGGAATGCGCGTGCGGTCATCGCGAGTGCATCGGCTCCCGGAAGGAACTGTACGAAAAGAGCGGCGACGAGCGTGCGAAGACCGTCGAGCTGCATCGGCCGTACATTGACGAGATCCTCCTGAACTGCCCGGAATGCGGACAGAAGATGAAACGCGTGCCGGAGGTTGTTGACTGCTGGTTCGATTCCGGCGCGATGCCGTTTGCCCAGCATCACTATCCGTTTGAGAACAGGGATCTGTTTGAACAGCAGTTCCCCGCCCAGTTCATCAGCGAAGCGGTCGACCAGACAAGAGGCTGGTTCCACGCGCTGATGGCGGAGGGAACGCTTCTGTTCAACAAGTCGCCGTACGAGAACGTCATCGTGCTCGGCCTCGTGCAGGACGAGAACGGTCAGAAGATGAGCAAGTCGAAGGGCAACGCGGTCGATCCGTTTGAAGCCCTGGCTTCCTACGGCTCCGACGCGATTCGCTGGTATTTCTACAACAGCTCCGCGCCGTGGCTGCCGAAGCGCTTCTCGAAGGACGCCGTGATCGAAGGCCGTTCGAAATTCATGGGAACGCTGTGGAACACTTACGCGTTCTACACGCTTTACGCGGAGATCGATCAGTTCGATCCGATGAAGTATCTTAAGGACGGCAAATGGGCTCCGAAGGACCTGTCCGTCATGGACCGCTGGATCCTGTCGAAGCTGAACAGCCTGATCCTGAACGTCGATTCGAACCTTGAAAACTACAGGATCACAGAAGCGTCCCGCGCGCTGCAGGACTTCGTCGACGACCTGTCGAACTGGTATGTCCGCCGGTCGCGCGAACGCTACTGGGCAAAAGGCATGGAACAGGACAAGATCAACGCCTACATGACGCTGTTCGAGGCACTGAAGACCGTGTCGCTTTTGGCTGCTCCGATGATCCCGTTCATGACCGAGGAGATCTACCAGAACATCGTTGTTTCGGTCAATCCCGAGGCTCCGGAATCCATTCATCTTTGCAGTTATCCCAAGGCGGATGAGTCGATGATCGACAAGACCCTCGAAGACGAGATGGACCATGTCCTGAAGCTCGTCGTCATGGGCCGCGCGTGCCGCAATGCCGCGAACCTGAAGAACCGCCAGCCGTTAAAGACGATGTACGTGAAGGCGCCGTTTGAACTCGGAGAATATTTCGACGAGATCATCGAGGAAGAACTGAACGTCAAGGACGTCGTGTTTACGGACGACGTGCGCAGCTTCACGACCTATATCTTCAAGCCGCAGTTAAGGACCGTCGGCCCGAAGTACGGACGTGCGCTCGGCGCGATCCAGGCGCATCTGCGCGCCCTGGACGGCAACAACGCGATGGATGAGCTGAAACAGACGGGCGCGCTGCGCTTTGATGCGAACGGCACCGACGTTACGCTGGCCGAAGACGATCTGCTGATCGAGATGGTGCAGCAGGAAGGATACGTGTCCGAGAACAACGGCGACATCACCGTCGTGCTCGACACGAATCTGACGGAAGAACTGATCGAGGAAGGCTTCGTGCGCGAAGTCATCTCGAAGATCCAGCAGATGCGAAAGGAAGCCGATTACCAGGTGACCGACCGCATCGCGATCACTTATGACGGCACGGACAGGATCGAGAAGATCATCCGTGACCGGGCATCCGACATCATGGGCGATACGCTCGGGAAGTCGGTCGAAAAGGGCGCGAAAGGCTACATCAAGGACTGGGACATCAACGGCGAAGCATGCACGCTCGGCACCGAAGTCATAGGCTGACTCCGGCAGGACGCATATCGATACGGAACGGGGCAGCAGAGCCCGCCCCGTTCCGTTCTCTTTTCACATCCACATCCGAAGAAACGAGAGAATTGAATGAGCAGAACTGAGTTTAATAAAGAACAGTTTAAGCAGATGGTCGCGACCGTCGCTCATCTGCTGTATCGGAAGAACATCAAAGACGCCACCCCGGAAGAGTTGTTTGCTGCAGTCGCGTATACCGTCAGAGATCTTGTGAACGATGACTGGATCGCGACCCAGGAAGCCAACAACCGGCAGGACGGGCGCATCCTTTACTATATGTCGATGGAATTTCTGATGGGCCGCGCCCTCGGAAACATGCTGATCAATGCCGGCTGCAGCGAAGAGGTGCGGGAAGCCCTTGCGGAAATGGGCATCGACCTGAACCTGGTGGAAGACCAGGAAGCCGATCCGGCGCTCGGAAACGGCGGTCTCGGGCGGCTCGCGGCCTGCTTCCTGGATTCGCTCGCGACCTTAGGCTACAGCGCCTACGGCTGCGGCATCCGTTACCGCTACGGCATGTTTGCCCAGCGCATCATCGACGGCTATCAGGTCGAGGTGCCGGACAACTGGCTGAAGAACCCGAATCCTTTCGAGATCCGCCGTACGGAGTATGCGTGCGAAGTCAAATTCGGCGGCCGCATGATCATGACGACAGACGAGAACGGACGGAATCATTTCGATCTGGCGGACTATGACTCGGTCATCGCCGTCCCGTACGACATGCCCGTCGTCGGCTACGGATCCGGCGTCGTCGATACGCTGCGCATCTGGGATGCACAGGCGGTCGAGGACTTCAACCTGGATTCCTTCGAACAGGGCCATTACGAGCAGGCGGTCGCGCAGCAGGGCCTTGCGAACAGCATCGTTCAGGTCCTGTACCCCAACGACAACCATTACGGCGGCAAGAAGCTTCGCTTAAAGCAGCAGTACTTCTTCATTTCCGCAACGCTCCAGACGGCCATCAAGAAATACAAGAGCACGCATAACGGTTCTCTGGAGGACTTTGAAAAGCACGTGGTCTTCCAGATGAACGACACGCATCCGTCCATGACGGTCGCCGAGCTCATGCGTCTTCTGATGGATCAGGAAAAATATGAATGGAATGACGCGTGGAACGTCGTCACGCAGTGCGTGGCCTATACGAACCACACGATCATGGCGGAAGCGCTGGAGAAATGGCCGATCGATCTGTTCTCCAAACTCCTGCCGCGCGTGTTCGGGATCATCGCCGAGATCAACCGCCGCTTCGTCGCGGAGATCCGCGCGAGGTTCCCGGGAGACGAAGACCGCGTCCGCCGCATGGAGATCCTTCATGACGGACAGATCCGCATGGCATATCTCGCCATCGTCGGTTCTTATTCGGTAAACGGCGTCGCGGCGCTTCACACGAAGATCCTCAAAGAGCAGGAACTGAGGGATTTCTATGAAATGTGGCCCGAGAAGTTCCATAACATGACGAACGGCATCACGCAGCGCCGCTTCCTCGGACACGGCAATCCGCTTCTTGCGTCCTTCGTGACGAAGCGGATCGGCGACGGCTGGATGAAAGATCTGTCAAAGATGCGGGAACTGGAGCCGTACATCAACGATCCGGCATCCGTTGCCGAATTTGCGTCGATCAAGCGTAAGAACAAGGAACGTCTTGCGGCGTACATCCTGGAGCACAACGAGATCGCCGTCGATCCGGATTCGATCTTCGACGTCCAGGTCAAGCGTCTGCACGAGTACAAGCGCCAGCTGATGAACATCCTGCACATCATGATGCTCTACAACAGGCTCAGGGACGACCGCGACTTCTTCAACAATTATTATCCGCACACCTTCATCTTCGGCGCAAAGGCAGCCTCCGGCTATGCGCGCGCAAAGCTGACGATCAAGCTGATCAACGCGGTCGCGGACGTCATCAACAACGACGAGTCGATCGAAGGCAAGATCAAGGTCGTATTCATCGAGGATTACAAGGTCTCGAACGCCGAGATCATCATTGCCGCGGCAGACGTTTCCGAGCAGATCTCCACGGCGTCCAAGGAAGCTTCCGGCACTTCAAACATGAAGTTCATGCTGAACGGCGCCCCGACAATCGGCACGATGGACGGTGCGAACATCGAGATCGTGGAGGAGGTCGGAGAGGAGAACGCGTTCATCTTCGGCTGCACCTCCGACGAGATCATCCGTTACGAGAAGGAAGGCGGCTACGATCCGCTTGCGATCTACTATAACAGCGACGACATCCGCATCGCCATGCTGCAGCTCGTGAACGGCACCTATTCGCCCGAGGACCCGAACCGCTTCCGCGAGATCTATGACAGCCTCCTGTACGGTACCGGCGGTCAGCGTCCGGATACCTACTTCATCCTGAAGGACATGTCGTCCTACCACAAGGCGCACATGCGCGTCAACGAAGCGTACAAGGACCGCGAGGGATGGACGAAGATGGCGATGCTGCAGACGGCCCGCTCGGGCAAGTTCTCGTCCGACCGTACGATCAGCGAGTACGTGAACGAAATCTGGCATTTGAACCGGCTTGAGGTCTGAACGGCCTCCGGCATCCGGCTGGAAAACGATTGCTTTTCTTCGGCAACTTAACCAAAATAGGCGATTCTTTTTATGAAAAGAGCCAATTGCAATTTGCTCTCCGAATCGGTAAAATGAATCTATCCAGTAAAAGAGATAACCATTATCTAATTCTAGGGAGGAGTTAATTAAATGGCAGGTTTATCTTTACGTAACGTTACCAAGCAGTATCCGAACGGATTTGTCGCGGTCAAAGACTTCAATCTTGAGATCGAAGACAAAGAATTCATCATCTTCGTCGGTCCGTCCGGCTGCGGAAAGTCCACCACACTGCGTATGATCGCAGGTCTGGAAGAGATCTCCAGCGGCGAATGCTACATCGACGGCAAGCTCGTCAACGACGTTGAGCCGAAGGACCGCGATATCGCGATGGTCTTCCAGAACTACGCTCTGTATCCGCATATGTCGGTTTACGACAACATGGGATTCGGTCTGAAGCTGCGCAAGGTTCCGAAGGCCGAGATCGACAAGGCTGTTCATGAAGCCGCGAAGATCCTTGACCTGGAGCCGCTGCTTGACCGTAAGCCGAAGGCACTTTCCGGCGGCCAGAGACAGCGTGTCGCCATGGGCCGTGCCATTGTCCGTAACCCGAAGGTCTTCCTGATGGACGAGCCGCTCTCGAACCTGGATGCGAAGCTTCGTGTCGCGATGCGTATCGAGATCTCCAAACTGCATCAGCGTCTTGGCGCGACGATGATCTACGTCACGCATGACCAGACAGAGGCTATGACGTTAGGTACCAGAATCGTCGTCATGAAGGACGGCGTCATCCAGCAGGTCGACAGCCCGAACGAGCTGTACGCACATCCGCAGAACAAGTTCGTTGCAGGCTTCATCGGCTCTCCGCAGATGAACCTGATCGACTGCCCGGTCGAGGATAACGGCGAAGTCGCGGTCGTGCTGCCTGACGGCGAGAAGATCGTCCTTCCGGCAGACAAGGGCCAGATCCTTAAGGACGGCGGCTATGTCGGCAAGAACGTCTGCTTCGGTTTCCGTCCGGAAGATCTGACGGAAGTTCCGGCAGGCACTCCGAACACGATCAACTCGGTTGTCCGTGTTTACGAGCTGCTCGGCGCTGAAGTTTTCCTGTATGTCGATCTTGACAATACGAACGTTACGGCCCGTGTGTCTCCGGATACCAAGGCCCGCACGAATTCCGAAGTCACGTTCGCGATCAACATGGACAAGATCCATGCATTCGACGTCGATACGGAGGCTGCACTGTTCTAAAGAGCAGGGAATACGAAAGAGGGAGTGTGGAAACACACTCCCTCTTTTGTGCTCTTGAGCCTTCTGAAGCGGTCTGCCCAAAGTCTATATGCCGGCGCATATTTTCGAAGATTTCCTCTTTTGTTTTTTGCTTGCTTTTGCTATAATGTACAAGTAAAAGTGTAATTTTGCCCGAATGGGGAGGTATGATATGGTTTCGAATCAGGTCATCATGGACATGCTTGCGAAGATCGAGGACATTACCGGCAACAAGGTAGCCGTCTATCTGCCGGAAGGAAATGCCGTCACCGGCGCGGGCATCGTTCGCACGGATAAGTTCCGCCAGCTTGCCCTGGAGGCAAGGGACGGCCTTTACTTGACGAACGGCTTTGCTTACGAGCAGGTCACGGGTCCCGGCGGTGTGGAATACGTGGCCGAGGGCGCGGGAACGGAGACCGGCAGGATGGCGGTCCGGTTTGCCGCTCTTCAGCTGCAGAACCTTCAGACGCAGGATCAGGAGCGGTATGACAAGGACAGCTTCATCAAGAACCTGCTGATGGACAACCTGCTGCTCGTGGACATCTACAACCGCGCGAAGCAGATCGGCATCGACACGCATGCGCGCCGCGTGGCCTTTTTGATCGAGACGAAGTCCCGCGACGACTCGAACGCGCTGGCCGTGTTAAAGACGCTCTTTACTGAAGAGAACAACGATTTCGTCATGCCGATCGACGAGAACGACATCGTCCTCGTCAAGGAACTCGGCGGCGAGGATGCGAAGGACCTGAACAAGATCGCCCAGACGATCGTTGACATGCTGAATACAGAGGCGCTTTCGAACGTCCACGTTTCCTACGGCAAGGTCGCCGACGAGATCCGCAAGGTGTCGAATTCCTTCAAGGAAGCGAAGCTTGCGATGGCGGTCGGAAAGATCTTCAACAGCGAGCAGGACGTCTATTCCTATACGAGTCTCGGCATCGGCCGGCTGATCTACCAACTGCCGATCCCGATGTGCAAGATGTTCATTGAGGAGATCTTCAAGGATCAGTCGCCGGAAGACTTCGACGAGGAGACCCTGACGACGATCGCCCAGTTCTTCGAGAACAACCTTAACGTGTCAGAAACTTCCAGACAGCTTTACATCCACCGCAACACCCTGGTCTACCGGCTGGACAAGCTTCAGAAGAACACGGGGCTCGACCTGCGCGTCTTTGACGATGCGATCATGTTCAAGATCGCGCTGATGGTCGTGCGGTACATGCATTATATGGAGAATCAGGAGTAAGGACAGTCTATGGAAGACAGAAATGAAAGCGGCCTTTCCGGTAAGGGCGGCATCCTTTTGGGAGCAGTCGGCGGCTTTTTGAGCGCTCTGATCCTGGCCGGGATCCTGTTCGTCATCGTCTGGCTCTCATCCGGCGGTTCGCTGAAGCCGTCGCCGGATCCCGTGCCGGTACCGTCTGAAAGCAGCGACTCCGGACGCGTCGTTTCCGATGCGCTGGAACAGAAACTGGAAATGGTGCGCGGATATATTGAGGACGGGTATCTCTTTGACTATTCGGAGGCCGACTTTGATTCGGCGATCGTCAAGGGCTACGTGAACGAGCTCGGCGATCCGTATACGGTCTATTATACGAAGGAAGAACTCGACGCGATGAACGAGAGCATGAGCGGCACGTTCTACGGGATCGGGGTGATGATCACGCTGACCCAGGATCTGTCGCAGGTGCTCGTCCTGCAGGCGTACGAAGAGTGCCCGGCCTATCAGGCGGGGATCCGGGACGGCGACATCTTGACGGCCGTCAACGGGGAATCGATCATCGGCAAGGATCTGGATTACGTCGTCACGCTGGTGCGCGGCGAACTCGGGACCACGGTGGACATCACGGTGCAGCGCCAGGGCGAGGAGCATACCTTCACGGTCGCGCGCGCGGAAGTGCAGGCGCACGCCCTGGAGTACGAAATGCTCGATAACGGCATCGGATACATCCAGATGATCTCTTTCACGGAAGTGCTTCCGGAACAGCTGAAATCGGCCTATGCGGATCTTAAGAAGCAGGGCATGAAGGCGGTCATCTTCGACCTTCGCTCCAACGGCGGCGGACTTCTTTCCGCAGTCGTGAACATCTGCGATTACCTGCTTCCTTCGGGCATCATCACATATACGGAAGACGTGAAGGGGAAACGCACGGAGTACCGCTCCAACGCCTCTGCGAAACTGGATGTCCCGGCCGTCGTATTAACCGACGGGTATACGGCGTCGGCTTCCGAGATCTTCACGGCGGCGCTGCAGGACTACGGCGTTGCAAAGGTGTTCGGCGGGAAGACCTTCGGAAAAGGCATCGTGCAGGTCATGTATCAGTTCCCGGACGGCACGGGCTTAAAGTTCACGGAATCCCGCTACTACACGCCTAAGGGCATCTGCATCCACGGAGACGGAATCACGCCCGACCATCTGACGGAGGATGACCCGGACACGGAGACCGATGAGCTGATCGATGCGGCATCAGCCTTCCTCTTAGGGCAGTAAGACCGGATTCATAAGGCAAAACGCAAGGGGCGGTTCCCGCCCCTTTTTTTTGAGAAAGGACAAAGTCTTGGCGGAATTCAAACTGCATGCGCCATACGAACCGATGGGCGACCAGCCCGAAGCGATCGAAAAGCTGGTGGCCGGCTTTAAGCGCGGCAATCAGTTCGAAACGCTGCTCGGCGTCACAGGCTCCGGCAAGACGTTCACGATGGCGAACGTGATCCGGGCCGTCGGCAAGCCGACGCTGATCATTTCCCACAACAAGACGCTGGCAGGCCAGCTCTACAGCGAGATGAAGGAGTATTTTCCGGAGAACGCCGTGGAATACTTCGTCTCTTACTACGACTATTACCAGCCGGAGGCTTACGTGCCTTCGACCGATACCTATATCGAAAAGGACTCGTCGATCAACGACGAGATCGACAAGCTCCGCCTGTCCGCGACGATGTCGTTATGCGAACGCGACGACGTGATCATCGTGGCTTCGGTCTCGTGCATCTACGGTCTGGGCTCTCCGGTCGACTATAAGAACATGGTCGTTTCCGTGCGCCCGGGCATGCTGAAAGACAGGGATGAGGTCATCCGCGAGCTTGTCCACAACCAGTACGAACGGGCGCAGCTTGAGTTCAAGCGCGGGACGTTCAGGGTCAGGGGAGACGTGCTGGAAGTCTTCCCGGCGGAATCCGGCGACGAAGCGATCCGGATCGAGTTCTTCGGAGATGAGATCGAAAGGATCTCTTCCTTCGATCCGCTGACGGGGGATCCGCGCGCGGAACTTCAGCATGCGGCATTCTTCCCGACGTCAAACTACGTCGTAGAGCACCAGAAGCTTCTGGACGCGACCGTCGAGATCGAAAAGGACCTGGAAGTGCGCGTCAGCGAATTCAAGCGGGAGAACAAGCTCGTCGAAGCGCAGCGCATTGACGAGCGCACGCATTTTGACATCGAGATGATGCGGGAGACGGGCTTCTGCTCCGGCATCGAAAACTATACGCGCTATCTGACGGGTCTTCCCGCGGGCGCCCCGCCTTATACGCTGATCGACTATTTTCCCGAGGATTTCCTGATCATCGTGGACGAGAGCCACATCAGCATACCGCAGCTGAACGGCATGTACCGCGGGAATTTCAACCGCAAGCAGACTCTGATCGATTACGGCTTCCGCCTGCCGTCCGCCATGGACAACAGGCCGTTAAGCTTTGAGGAATTCGAGGAAAAGATCTCGCAGCTTCTGTTCGTGTCGGCGACCCCGGGTCCATATGAGGAAGCTCACGAACTGCTTCGCGCGGAGCAGGTGATCCGTCCGACGGGACTTCTGGACCCGAAGATCGAAGTACGGCCCGTGAAAGGTCAGATGGACGATCTCGTCAGGGAGATCCGGCTGACCGTGAAAGGCGGGAACAAGGTCCTCGTCACGACGCTGACGAAGAAGATGGCCGAGGACCTGACCGATTACTTAAAGGACGCGGGCATCCGCGTGCGCTACCTGCATTCGGACATCGACACGCTGGAGCGTGCCGAGATCATCCGCGACATGCGTCTGGACGTGTTCGACGTGCTGGTCGGCATCAATCTGCTCAGGGAAGGCCTGGACATCCCGGAGATCGCCCTCGTCGCGATCATCGACGCTGACAAGGAAGGCTTCCTTCGTTCCGAGACGTCGCTCATACAGACGGTGGGTCGCGCCGCCAGAAACGCGGAAGGACACGTCGTCATGTACGCCGACGTCATCACGGATTCGATGCGCCGGGCGATCGACGAAACGGAAAGACGTCGCGCGATCCAGGAAAGATTCAATGAAGAGCACAACATCACGCCGACGACGATCAAGAAGGCCGTCCGCGACCTGATCTCGATCTCGAAGCAGGCGGAGTCGGCAGGCCGCAGGCTTGAGAAGGATCCGGAGTCCATGTCGAGGAAGGAACTCGAAAAGCTCTTAAACGACCTGGAGAAGCGCATGAAGAAGGCGGCCGCGGAGCTTGATTTCGAGACGGCGATCGAGCTTCGGGAAAAGATCCGCGAACTCGGCGCGTATCTGAACGCATGACAGAGACAAGTAAAAAGATATGCCAGAAAAGAAATTCATCAGGATCCGCGGCGCGCGGGAACACAATCTGAAAAACATCGACATCGACATTCCGCGGGACGAGCTCACGGTTCTGACCGGCCTCTCGGGCTCGGGGAAGTCTTCGCTCGCCTTCGACACGATCTACGCGGAAGGACAGCGGCGGTACATGGAGTCACTCTCTTCGTATGCCCGCCAGTTCCTGGGGCAGATGGAAAAGCCGCTCGTGCAGTCGATCGAAGGACTGCCGCCAGCGATCTCCATCGACCAGAAGTCCACGAACCGGAACCCTCGCTCGACGGTCGGAACGGTCACGGAGATCTACGACTACCTGCGCCTTTTATACGCGCGCATCGGAGAGCCGCACTGCCCGAACTGCGGGAAGAAGATCACCAGGCAGTCCGTCGACCAGATGGTCGATGACATCATGTCCCTTGAGGAGGGCACGAGGGTGCAGCTTCTTGCACCGATCGTGCGCGGCAAGAAAGGCCGCCATGAGAAGGTGCTCGAGCAGGCGAAGAAAAGCGGATACGTGCGCGTCCGCGTGGATAATGAACTGCACGAACTGTCGGAAGAGATCGTTCTTGACAAGAATCAGAAGCATAACATCGACATCATCGTCGACCGTCTGATCATCCGGCCGGGCATCGAAGCGCGTCTCGCGGGCTCTCTGGAAAACGTGATGGAGCTTTCCGAAGGCCTCGCCGTACTGGACATCCTGCCGGATCACGTCGAGCGCATGTATTCGGAGAATTTCGCATGTCCCGACTGCGGCATCTCGATCGAGGAGATCGAGCCCAGAAGTTTTTCGTTCAACAATCCGTTCGGCGCCTGCCCCGACTGCGCGGGCCTTGGCTACAGGATGGAATTCGACGAGGACCTGCGGATCCGGGACAAGAGTCTGTCCTTAAACGAGGGCTGCATTGCCGTGAACGGCTGGCAGTCCGCGAATCAGAAAGGCTCGTTCACGAACGCGACG
>JAEEGL012418239.1_pt1 | contig 15767 bp, 12 predicted proteins | sample 9134231 | NCBI WGS metagenome assembly JAEEGL01 (sample SAMN16246548, study PRJNA631951) | gut metagenome | biome: gut microbiome; feature: rumen; material: fiber-attached | host: Bos | place: Iran: Karaj | collected 2018-10
AGTATGGGGTTATAATGCCATATTTATTATCAATCATGAAACGATCATTTAAGTCTTGAATATTAAATCCTTTAGATAAGCCAGGATAATAACATATATTGTATTCTAAGCCTTTAGATTTATGAATAGTCATAATCTTTACGGTATTAGAACCTGTCTCTTCTACTGGATAATTCATATCATATTCTTCTTCAATTAATTCATTTAAATATTCTCTAAAAGTATATATGTTAAATCCTAAGGTACTTAGATTATTAGCTATATCAATTAGTTTAGAGATTCTAGTAATTGAAGCATCTATCTCTCCTACTGTTATTAGTTTTTCATACATATTAGTTTTAGTAATAATTGTTTCTAATAAATCAGTAATGCTTAAATGATTAATACTACTAGCAATATCTTGGAAATCAAGATAGATAGATGATTCTTTAAAGTTGTCATTTAAGAAGTATTTAAATATTTCTTCATCACTGTAATTATATAGATAACTTCTAGCGATACTAGTGAAGTCATATTTAAAGCCAGTATCGAATTCTTCTTCTTTTATTTTGACTATTAAATCAATAATATTTTTAATGATATATAAATCATTGGTATTACTTATTGTTTCATCTTTATGTAATGTTAGAGGAATTCCCTGATATTCAAAGATTTTCTTATATAGATCAAATGAACTACCTCTGTCTATTAAGATTACAAAATCATTATATGTAGCATCATGTAATTCTTTAGTGTCTTTATCAAATATTTGATATTTATTTTTTATTTTGTCTTTAATATCCTTAGCAATAGCAAAGGCTTCTATTTCTTCTTTAGTAAATGTTGATTCTCTATCATATGGGTATTCTAGTATTTCTAGATTATAATCTTGTTTTGTTTGACCTTCTTCTTCATAAGAAGTATTACCAAAGACCATTTGATGTGATTCATGGTATTCTGCTCCACCTATGATATTATCCATTATAAGATTAAAGACATCGTTAACACCATCTAATACTTCAGAACGGGATCTAAAGTTCTTTACTAAATCTATTTTAATTCCATTATCATGATTAGCATATTTGTCATATTTGTTTTTAAAGATGTATGGATTAGCATTTCTAAAACGATAGATAGATTGTTTTATATCACCTACCATATAAACATTGTTGTTTTCAATCATGGAAATGAATGTTTCTTGAATATCATTAGTATCTTGATATTCATCTATCATTATTTCTTTAAAAGTATTCTTTAGTTCTTCTCTAACAGAAGGATTATCTTTTAAGATTTTAATTGAAAGAAGGGCAATGTCTTGGAAATCATAGATTTCATTTTCTTCTTTATATTGATGTAATAAAGCTAAATAATCTTTAACAATATTGATAATAGCTTCAATATAAATATGAGATTCTTTGATGGTTTCTTTTATTTCTTCTTCAGAACCATATTTAATAACGATTTCTTTTAGTTCATCTAAAGATTCTTTGAATTTATCTTTTTTAGTTTTTTCATCTTCCTCTAGTTTTAGAGTTGGGAATCTTTCTGGAAGATTTAGGAATGCTGATACGATGTCTTGATATTTATTTGAACTATAAAGATTACTATAACCAGTAATTATTTTATCAGCATCTGATTCTTTTAGATTAGATATTAATTCTTCATAATTATTATTTAATCTTTCTTTTAGTTCATTAATAATATTTAGATAACTATTAAATAGTTCGTTTATATAATCAGCACTAGTATAGTTAGTTAAATAATTTTTTAAGTATTCTTCTCTAGATGGCATTCCATCTATTTTAGTTGCGATTTTAAGAATAGAACTTTTTATAGTACGATCATCTTTTACACAAAAGTCTTTGATTAATTTAGTAAAATTATCTGGTCTTGTTTCATAGTATTTATCAAATACTTGATCTAATAGTTCTTCTTGTTTCATCTCAATAATAGAACTTTCAGAGATAGCTATATTATTAGAGATGTTTAATAAGTAGTGATATTTTTTGACTACTGATAAAGCAAAGGAATCAAATGTTGTTATGTATGATTGATCTACTAATGGAAGTTCTTCTTTTAATCTTTCATCTTTGCTTATAGCTTTTCTAATTCTTTCTTTCATTTCGGCTGCTGCAGCTTTGGTAAAAGTTAGAATTAGTAATTCATTGATATGAGTTTTTTCTTCGTTTAGAATACGTAAAGTACGAGCGGTTAGAACTGCAGTTTTACCTGAACCAGCACCAGCAGATACAATTATATTAGTTCCACTTTCATTAATTGCTTTTAATTGATCATCTGTCCATGCCATTATTCTTCACCCCCAAATACTTCTTCTTTTGTTAATTCTTTTAATTCAACAATATCATCATTAGTATGATAACAAATATCTTTATATTTACAGAATTGACAACCATAATTAGTATCCCCTATCTTTTTAGGAGTTATATCAAATTCAGCGTTACTAATTGAGTTAGCAGCAATATTAATATTTTTTTCAGCTAGATCTTTTAAATAGGTCATTTCTTCTGATGATAAGACTTTAGCATAACGACTGAAGTTGTTATCTTTAGTTAAACTCATGCTTCTAATCATGTTACTCTTTTCAAATGATTTATCAAATGTTGAAAGAATTGAAAAATCAGAATTAGAGTAACCTTGTAATTGTAATTCTTTTTTCTTTTGTTCTTTATATGATTTATTTTTTTCAACAGCTATTTCATTGTTAAGAATATGTTGTAAATAGAAACCTGCTACTTCGATGTTTTCTAGTTTTTTAGAATTACTTGCTAAATAAAGATAAACTGGTAATTGCATACCTATTCCATAAGGTACTGTTTTTAAATCAACATCGACAGAACCGGTTTTGTAATCGATAATAGCAACAATCGTTTTACCATTTTCTTTTTTATATTTTACTTTATCAATAATACCTGAGAAAGTGATTGTCATATCACCAGAGATACTAGTGTAGATTTTTTCTTCATGTAGTTCTTCATTTAAATCAGTATAGTTTTCTTGTTCTTTAATTGTTTCAATAATAAATAATAATTCATCATGAAGTTTTTCTAAGAAGAATAATTCTTGGTTATTGAATTCTACTTCTAAGTTTTTTAATTCTTGATTCCATAGTTCTTCATATGTTCCTTGGAAGGTATTAAATTTTTCTAGAACAGCATGGAAAAGAGTTCCTATGTGTTGATAGAAAGTTTCTTCATAAATATTTAGATTTAGAATGTAGTTTATGTAATATGAGAATGGACATTTAAAGTAGTTATCTATTTTTGTATAAGATAAATATAATTTGTTATTTAAGAATTGATGTAAGTCGCCTTTATCAATTCCTTTAAATGTATGATCATATACCGCATATGGTATTTTTGGATATGTAGATAATAATTTATATAGGTCTTCACTTTCCGTACCATATTTATTATATTCGTCTTTTAAACTAGTTAATCTTATTTGATTATATAGATTAGAGTACTTGTATTCATTTTTATTATCCGTAATTACTTCATAGTTTAGTTCTTCATTTAAATGAGAAATGGTATATTTTTCACCATTTGCTATAGTTTTGTATGTAATAATTAAGTTGTTGATATTAGATAAATAATTAATCGTATCTTCTTTTTCTTTGTTGTTTTTATCAACAGTTAAAGAGATATTTAATTCGGCTTTTTCTAAATCGTTTAAATATGATTCATCTTTATGAATAATTGGAATAATACCTTGATTAAATGATAACAAGAAGACATAATCATCTTCTTCAAATGTAGAAGATAAACTAGCTTCATGAACTGAGTAAGTATAGTTAGTTGGTCTTAAGTTAACATTTTTCAAATCAGTTTTGATTAATGGATATACTTCTTCATAGTTGTCAATAAAAGCATAGTTATTAACAATATCTAGAATTTGATTATAGATTTCTTCAGAAGAATCATCAGTTACATATAATTTTAAATCTTCTAAAGTTTTATTCATATCATTAGAGTATAATTCTAGAAATTTATTTACTAAGAAGGTTCCATAAATACTTCCCCTATCATTTAAAGTAATTGGGATATTATACATTGGAAAGATTCTTCTTATTAGTTTATAGTATTCATCACTTAAATTAACTAGATAGATTTTCTCGATAGGAATATTGTTGTTAACAAGATCACAAATCTTGTTAGCAACAAACACTACTTCATCTTCGATGGAAGTTATTTCATAGATTGAATGTTTTGGATATTTATTTTCTCTTTCATTTGTTTCTTCAACACTACAAATCGTTATTAACTGTTCTTTTAGGATAGTTATTTCTTTAGTATTACCTAAATTGTATAAAAGAATCTTTTTGTTTTTTAAACTTTCTTTAAATAGTTTGTTTACTATTAATAATTTTTTGTTAAGTAAGTCTTTTTTTAATTCTTTTAAAAAATTAAGTTTAGAACTTTTATATTCTTTATCTTCAATATGAGTAAGATTACTTAAATAGATTTTAGCTATTTCATAAATAACATTGTATTCCTTCATAATATAAAGAATAGTTTGTTCATTGTAATCAAAGTAAAATAAGCGATTAAATTCACTTAAAGAATAAATTTTTATATTTAATAATTGATTATTAGTAGTCTTTAATAATCTTTTTTTATCAGTATTAGTTGTTATTATTATATCTGTTTTATCAAACATACTTATCACCACCTTAATTTTACCATATATAATGAAAATAAGCGTATAGGACTGAACAAAAAATAATTTTTAGTATTTATAACGACATAGAATTATTTTATACCTAAAAGTAAGATAATAAATTGATTTAATGTTTTAATTGTCCTATAATAAATCCTAAGAGGAAGAGGGTTTTGCGTATGAATGATGTTTTATTTAATATCGAAGAAAGAATTAAGGACTTTTTAGAAAAAGAAACTAATAAGGGCAGATCATTCTCTCTTCTTTTTATTGCTAAAATGTTAGATCCAAAAAATAGACTTGGCTATCACGAATTTGAATTAGTTTTAAGGAAAATGGAAATTGAAGGAACTCTATATCATAATGATGAAGATGATACTTGGTGTCTTTTCCCTCATGAGCTAGGCTTCGTTCAATGTTCACTTTCTAAAAATCACGTTGGTGAATGTCTTTTAAATTGTCCCGATGGTAGAAAATTTAAAATAGAAGGTGAAGATGCTTCTACTCTTTTAGATGGTGATTTAGTAGTTATTGAACCAACTACTAAAAGATCTGGTAATCGAATGATTGCTAATTTAAATAGACTTGTTAAAAGAAAAAATGGTTTAGTTGTTGTAGAAGTTATTGATGGAATAGATTCTATATTCCTTAATCCAATATCTACAGATCTTCGTCGTCCTATTGTGTTGCCGCCTGACGAAACTCGTAATTTAAATAACCACGATAGAATATTAGTTAGTATAGATAAACTATCAGAAGTTGGAAGATTTGATGCTACATTTATTAGAAAAGTACAACCAAACGAAGATATTGATGCTATTGTAAATACTACTAATGTAGAAGACTATGCTATTGAAACATATGCAAAAAATATAGATAGATATAAAAAAGAATTTGAATATGAAGATAGAACAGTACAAGGTGTTCTAAAAGTTACTAAGTTTGGTGAAGGAATAGTAGAAATTGGAAAAGATGTTTATTACATAAAAAAAGAATATCTTGGTGATGCTTTAAATGGTGATGTTGTTGAAGTAAAACCAAGTAAATTGAAATCTCATGGTCGAACTATTAGCGTTATAAATAATATAGTTAAACGTAAAGATGGTTTAATAGCCGTTGAAGTTACACAAGATAAAAAAGGTGCAATGGCTATTGTACCAATTAATTATAATCTAAAACACAAATTAATACTTCCTAAGGATTTTGATAAACCATTAATAGCGGGAGATCGTTTTCTTGCTAGAATTGGTACAGAAGTTAAAGCCAATGGATATGAAATTGAATTTGTAAGAAATATTGGTCATAAAGATGATCCTGATGCTGATATTCGATTAATAGCAGCTGAATTTGATATAGAGGAACCATTTACTGAGGAACAAATGGCGGAAGCTAATGCCATGCCTGATCATGTATTGCCTGAAGAAAAAGTTGGAAGAAGAGATTTTACTAAGAAGAAAGTATTTACAATTGATGGTGCTAGAGCTAAAGATAGAGATGATGCTTTATCAATAGAACCATTAGAAAACGGTAATTACTTAGTTGGTGTTCATATAGCTGATGTTACTCATTATATTCATCCAGGAATGGCTTTATGGGATGCTATTTTATCTAGAGCAACTAGTGTCTATATGACAGATACAGTTATACCAATGCTACCTTTTATATTATCTAAAGGAATTCTTTCGTTGAATCCTGGTGTTGAAAGATTAGCATTCAGTTGTATTATGGAAATTACTCCAGATGGTGATGTAGTTAATTATGATTTTGATGAATGTGTTATCAAATCAGAAATGGCTATGGTTTATGATGAAGTTAATGAAATTTTAGAAGAAGATCATGTTCCTAATGGTTATGAGAATTATACTGAAGAATTACAAACACTAAATAAAATATCTAAGAAGTTAACTAAGAAAAGAGCTCAACGTGGAGCTGTTGACTTTGCTGATATTGAAAGCGATATTGAAATTCAATATGACAAAGCAGGTAATCCTGTAGAGTTCGTTGCGAAGAAACAACGTTCAGCAGAAGAGTTAATAGAAAACTTTATGTTACTTGCTGGTACTTGTTATGCTGATTATATGATGATTCCTACTACTCTACGTGTTCATGAAAGTCCAGATAATTCAGCATTAGAAGATGCTGTTGATAAATTAAAGAAACTAGGAGTTAAAGTTAAGAGTGTTCACAATATCTTAAATGGTGCTTCTTTAACAAAGATTATTCAATCAATTAAAGATCAAGATGTTAGAACTTTAGCTGCTAATATAATTCTTTGCTCAATGAAGAGAGCAAGAATAGATGTTGATGAATTGCTTGGACATTATGCTTTAGCTTTAAGAAAGATTGGACGCTTTACTAGTCCAATGCGTAGAGCTGAAGATGCTATTGGTCATTGGCAATTGAAGAAACAAAAATTTGGTTTATATGACCCTAATAATTTTAATCAAGAAGTTGAAAATGATTATCAATGGATAAAGAGAGAATCTGAGCACATTAACATTAAACAATTTAATGCTGATCAAGCTGAAGGTGCAGCAATTTACTTGAAGATGGCTAATTTTATAGAGCCACGAATTGGTCAGTACTTTAATGCTAAAGTTAATTATATTAATGAAAATGGTATTTTTGTTAAACTAGCAAATGGTGTTCTAGGTGTTATTGATCCTAATGATTATGAGGGTGAATACTTAATATATGATGATTCAACAATGTCATTTATTGGTAGATCATCTGGTGTAAGAATTTCTATTGGTACTGAATTGTCTGTTCAAGCATTAGAAGTTCATCGTAATTATCGAACTATTAATTTTGGTGTTGGTAGAGATGATTGTAATAGACTAATAAAAAAGAGATGCGCTTAAGCATCTCTTATTTATTGATTACACTTATTAATATTACCATCAAGCCAACAGTAAGAATTCCAACCAAAAATATACCAGCCATGTCACCGCCGATTTTATCAGCGATAAGATCATATGTATTCTCTTTTATCATCATAAAGAATTCCTTAAGGGTATCACCTACGGAGTTTACTTCTTCTTTAACATGATCCCAAAAAGTTCTCTTGATTAAACCATAAACAATTGTATTTAAGTAAAAGTATAGTTGCATAACTTCACTCCCTATCATTTATAATTATAATATAGACTTGCATTTTCTTCAATTGTTTGTTATTATATCAATGTTCATGGCGGTGTTGGTGAAGTGGTTAACACACTAGATTGTGGCTCTAGCACGCGTGGGTTCGATTCCCACATACCGCCCCATGTGAATGTAAAATACGATAACATTAGTTATCGTATTTTTTCTTTTTGTATAATAGTTTTTATTTTTCTAATAATTCTCTTACAATTTCTTTTAATTCTCCATTTGATTTTTTTAAATCTTCGCTAGGTTTATATGGTTTCCCAAACCTTACAATTATACCTTTTCTAAAAGGTTTATATTCTCCAATGGTAGCAAACGGAATAATAACACAGTCAGCATCATAGGCCATCTTTACAGCTCCAGATTTAAAAGGTAATAGTCCTCGTCCTCTTTCCCTTGTTCCTTCTGGATAAATGCCAATTATTCCACCATTCTTTAAACAATTAACAGCATTTCTATAAGGGCTTACATCTCGTCCATTTCTCTCTACTTTTATTAAACCCATATTGTTAAAAATAAGAGATTTAGGAAATTCAAATAATGAAGCTTTAGCTAGAAAGTGAACCTGCCTTTTAGTAACACTCATTATTGTAGCTGGATCACATAGATGAATATGATTACCAGCAAAAATAAATGCTCCTGAATCTGGTATATTTTCTACTCCCTCATATTTAGGACGTACATAAATCTTTGTTGCTATTTTAATTATTCTTCGAATAATTCCATATTTACTCATATTACACACCTAATTCTTTATTTATTTCTTCTATTAATTTTTTATTATAAAAGAAGGTAATAGCTTTAGGTATAATCTTCATTTCAAATTTAGTTGATAGTAAAGATTCGCCATCTAAATTGCCTTCAATTGGTGTTTCAGTAATAATAGTAAAATTATCTGTTCTAATATGTTCAGCATACTTAGACTCTTTAGGTTTACCTTTTATTAGTTTTAATAAGTAATTAATTATTTGTCTTCTATTAGTAGCATTAATAATATAAACATCCATTAAGCCATCATTATATATACCTTCACTATTTATATGGAATCCACCTCCGTAATAACTACCATTACATACGGTTACGATTCCTAACTTACTAGTTCTAGATTCCTTATCCCATTTCAATGTCATAGTATATGGTTTAAATATTATTATTTCTTTTACAACTCCAACTTTATATTGAAGAGGTCTTGGAATAAATCTATTATGAACTATTTTATTATCATTAGCTATATCAGCATCTGCTCCCCAACAAGCAACATTAATAAAATATCTGTCATTGCATTTGATTAAATCAACAAGATTATCACCATCATCAAAAAATTCATTTATTGAACGATTAAAGTCATTACCAGTTCCAGCAGGAATACAAGCAATTTTATTCTTAGTTCCATATACACAATTAACAACTCTATTAATTATTCCATCTCCACCAACAGCATATATAATGTCATTACTTTTCTTATATTTAGATAATATATCTTCCGTGGTATTATCATCATCATTAATTTCTACTACATAGTCTAAATCTAATCTTTTAGCAACTTTTTCAATTATTGCAATATAATTATCTAATCTTTCTCTAAGACTAAATCTATTAATCATAAATATGTGTTTCATAAACATCACCATAACTTACATTATAATAAATAATAGTTCAAAAAAAAAGTTAATTATCAAAACTGTAAAAAAAGGAATGGAATAATAATTAATCACGGATAAGAACTCTTTCGTAACTTGTATAGTTAACGCCCCATTTGTGAATTTAAGGTAGAACACGAAGGTGTTCCACTTTTTTGTTTGAAAAAATATATACAAATATTAGGCCCTTTGTTATAATAAACAGCAATTTAGGAGGGTTTTTATGGAATATAAAAATGTAAAACATAAAAATGGTATTTACTATTATCCAAATGATAGTTTTAATACTTTTTCTATTCAATTATTCTTTTTAGCAAGTGCTGATAATGATAAAGCTCCTATTTATGATTTATTATGTTCGTACTTGATGAAAAGTAATCAAGTTTATAAAACAGATAATGAACTTGAAGAAAGAGGACAGGAATTGTACTCTATTGATGCTTCCTTTAGTAATTTCTTTCAAGGAAGTCAAAAAATCTTTTCATTAACTGCTAATTTGATTGCTCCTAGTGTAATTCATGATGATTATTTACAAGAAGCATTTGAATTTTTAAGGGACATAATGAAAAGACCTGATTTTACTAATCAAGAAAGATTAGATTTAGTAAAGAGAAATACACTTGCTGATTTTCGTTTAAGACTATCTGATGTCGATACTTATGTCGGTTATATGTACAATCAATCTGTTGTTCCTGATGAGGATAGAAAGTATGATGACGCTACAGATATTGACTATATAACCAAAATGGTTGAAGCAGTTACACTAGAAGATTTAGAAAGAGAATATTCTTTGATATTGAATCAGTTCTTAACTGGATATGTCTTTGGAAATATTTCCGAAAAACATTTTGATTCTTTTGTAGATTGTGTAGATTTAGCGCCAATGCAACAACAAATTGATTTCGAAAGAAATGTTAAGATTGTTGAAGGTGATATGGAAATATCAAAGAATACTGGGCAATCTTATATCTATGTTACATATAATGTTGAGAAATTAACCCGTCCACAAATACTAGTTCTTTATTATATTTTTAACTCTACTTTAGGATTGTGTTATCAAACACTTAGAGAAAAATATGGATTAGTATATTCATCTTATGCAATGATTAAGAAAGACGAAAATAGATTATATATTTATGCAGAAACTGATAAGACTAAAAAAGATAAATTCTTACAAGCTCTTGATGAAATAGTAGCAGATTTAAATAATCCTGAATTATTAGAACAATTAATAGCTACTGCTAAAAAAGAATACTTTGCTAATGAGTATACATTTGATGAAGATCATGGAAGAATAACTCAATCTATTAATGCATTCTTATTAGGAAATAAAGATGGTTTAGATAGAAATGAGATTAATGATGCTATTCAAGCTATAACAAGTGAAGAATTAATTCAAAAGACTAAAACATTAAAGAAAAAGAATGTATTTATGGTAAGGGGTGAAGGAAATGAATAAGTTTAAAAAGATTATTCTAGAGCATGGTATTCCTCTTTACTTATGTGTAGATCCTTCAATGAAGAATACTTTTGTTAGTTACAATGTTAAGTATGGTTCTTCTGGAATTTGGTTTAGTTTTAATAATGAAGGTAAAGATTATCAAGTAGGTTCAGGTTATGCTCATTACTTAGAACACTTATTAGGTGAACATAGTCCTTTTGGTGATATGTATCGAAACTTTGATAAAAGATTCCAAAGAGCTAATGCTTATACTGGTGATAGAGTTACATCTTATCATTTTAAAGGAAAAGATGACATTGAAAAATCTATTGAAGAATTAATCATCTCTATGGAACAACCAGTATTTGAACAAAAAGATGTTGATGCATCTAGACATGCTATTGAAGAAGAAGCTGCTTCTTATTGTGATAGTTATGGAGTTATGGTTGTTGACTGTGTAGAGAATAATTTGTATGATGGTTTTTCTAAATTTGATCATACTCTATCCCCTATTGGAAATCGAGAAACAACTAGAGTTATGACAATCGATGATTTGTATAATTGTTATAATGCTTTTTATACCGATGATAGAAAGTTTATGATTGTTGCTGGTAATGTTGATGAAAAAAGAATTGTTGATGTTATCAACAATACTTTAGCTAAATGTCCTAGACATGAATCTCATGTTGTATTACCGGAAATAAATCTTCATGGAATTAGAAAAAGAGACGAAGTTATAAATAGAAACACAGATGAACCTGTTGTTGCTTTGGGAATAAAAGTTAAAAAACCTGATTTCTTGACTATGAAAGAATTCTATTATGTTATGGATATTCTATCTTATTATTCATATAGTTCTAAAGCTGCAAATGAGTTAAATCAAAAAGGTATTCTTGATTCTTATGAGTATTGTTTCCTTACTAATGTTAGAGATTATATTAACTATATAGTTAGTTTTACAACAAAGGATAAAGATACTTGTGTTCAAAGAGTACTAGAATTATTTAATAAGAAGAATTTAACAAAAAAAGATTATGAATTAATGAAAAAAATGGTAATTGCTGCTAAAGTTCGTTCTATGGAAGATAAATATCAATATATTAACAGTTTCCCTACTAACTTATATCATACAGAATCTTATTCAGATATTGATTTATATCAATCTGTATCATATGATCAATTCTCTCAAGTACTTGGAGAGTTAGATTTTAGTCAATATTCTGTTGCTGAGTTAAAAAAATCAGTTAAATAGTTTAATAAAACTAGTCAAATGACTAGTTTTTTATATTAAATATTTTTAAAAAATATTATTTATCTATGCTATAATTTTTATATGGGTGATAGTATGGCGTATTTACTTGCTTTATCATTAATCCCTTCAGTAATTCTCTGCTATTATATTTATAGTAAAGATGTTATTGAAAAAGAACCTATAAGTTTATTGATTAAACTATTTATAGCAGGGATTGCATCGGTATTTTTAGTATTTATTATATCCGATTCTCTTGAGTTGATATTCCCTATTCTTACAGAAAGTAGTAAGAGTCTTAAAGTTTTACTTATTCAAAACTTTTTGGGAGTAGCATTAATTGAAGAGTTTTGTAAATGGATTTTTTTACTTGTATGTACATGGCGAAATAGAAATTTTAATTTCTTATTTGACGGTATTGTGTATGCAGTATTTGTATCTTTAGGATTTGCAACTTTTGAAAATCTAACAATTGTTTATTCATTAAAAGGATTAATGGCAATATTGCTTAGAGCTGTAATATCAGTTCCTGCTCATGCCTTCTTTGGTGTATTTATGGGTTATTACTATGGATTAGCTAAGAAAAAGAAAAATTCAAGAAAAGGTCATGGCAAATATTTATTACTAAGTTTAATTGTTCCAATACTTTTACATTCATTCTTTGATTTCTGCTTAGCTGTTAATAATATAATATATTTCATTGTTTTTATAGTCTTTGTAGTATTACTTTATATTAGTTCATTCAAAGCAATTATTAAAACTGCAAAGGATGATCATAAGATTGGATATCGATAAAATACAGGGAAAAAGTGATTTTTCCTTGTATTATTTTGGCAAAATATGTAAAATACTTGTAGGGAGGAATTTAAGATGGCAAGAAAAAAAGTAGAAAAAGATGAAGAAATAGAAGAAGTAGTTGAAGAAGTTAAAGACGAAGAAATCAAAGACGAAGAAGTTGAAGAAAAAGTCGAAGAAACTGAAACTAAAGAAAATGATGAATATGAAGCTTTATCAATCGAAGATAGAATGACTAATGTAGAAAAGAAAATGAATGTTATTATTGCTTTAATTTGTGCAGTATTAGCATTATCTTTAATAACAATGGTATCTGTTTTAAATGGTGGTACAGCTAATTCAGGAAGTCAAGAAACACAAAAGGAAGAAGAACAACAAAGCGCTGGAACTTACGATATCTCAGAATTTAAAGAGATTAAGGGAAGCGAAATTGCTAGTGAATCAAATGGTCAAACTATAGTTGTTATGATTGGACGTCAAGGTTGTGGATATTGTGCTGCTTATGCACCTGTTATTACTAAAGTAGCAAAAGAATTTGGTGTTACAGTTAGATATGTTAACCTATTATCATTCTTAGATATTAGTACTAATCCAGCTAAAGTAATTGATCAAGTTTCATTCAACGCAATTAATTCTTTAGAGGGTGAAAAAGGTGTTCAATATACTGGAGAAGATGCATTACATGGAACTCCAGCTACTCTATTTATTAGAAATAATAAGATAGTTGATTTCATATCTGGTTATACTGATGAAACAACTTTAAAAGCTGTATTTACAACTTCAGGATTAGGTAGATAATATACCTAATCTTTTTTTATGTAAAGATATGCGTATTTTTTACGCAATAGTCTTTATTAGTGTTATAATTATTCTAGGTGATAAGAATGGTAGAGATGAGAGGAAAAGATTTTAGAGAAAAAAATCTTCCTAAATTGAGAAAGAAAATTGAAAAATTAGGAGTTCAACTTGGATTAGTTGTAATACAAGTTGGTGAAGATGAAGCTAGTAAGGTTTATGTTAAGCAAAAAGAAAAGCTAGCTTTAGAATTAGGATATAATTTTGTTCATAAGAAATATAAAGAAGATGTTACTAATGAAAAGATTATTAACTATATTAAGAAATTAAATAAAGATGATTCAATTGATGGTATTATTGTTCAAATGCCATTACCAAAACATTTAGATACAGAATTAATTCAAAATACAATTAATCCTTTAAAGGATGTTGATGGTTTAACTTATATTAATGCAGGTAAATTAGTACAAGATGTACCTGCCCTAGTTCCATGTACTCCTAAAGGTATTATTGATTTATTAGATGATTTTAAAATTGAATTAGAAGGTAAGAATGTTGTTGTTATTGGTAGATCTATTTTAGTTGGTAAACCAATGGCTAATCTACTTGTTAATAGAAATGCTACTGTTACATTATGTCATTCACATACGAGTGATATTAAGCAATATACAAAGAATGCTGATATTGTAATTGTGGCTGTTGGTAAAGCAGGATTCTTAACTGGTGATATGGTTAAGAAAGATGTCGTTGTAATTGATGTTGGTATCAATAGAATTGATGGAAAACTATACGGTGATGTTGACTTCGATAAAGTAAGTAAAAAAGCTGCTTATATTACACCAGTTCCTGGTGGTGTTGGACCAATGACTGTATATGAACTTATGAACAATGTTTATGAAGCTCATGTTTTAAGAAATAAATAGGTTTTAATAACCTATTTTTTTTGGTACAATATTTGTATGTAAATGTAAGGAGGAACTTTGTAATGAAGAAAAAAATATTATTAGTTTTAGCAATGTTTGTTTGCTTAGTATTAGTTGGATGTGGGGATAAAAAAGATTATAAGACATTAACTTGTTCATCTCAAGAAGATAGCGGAAAGGTTGAAATAAAGATTAACCAAGATAAAAAGACTTATAGTTTGACTGATGGTACTATGTCTATGGTAATTGATCTTACTGGTATGGGAACAGCTGCTAAAGATATGGATTGGGATGCAGCTTTCTGTAATGGTAGTAGTGATGAAATTCCAACAAAATCTTGTAAGACTGAAGTTAAAGATAATTCTTTAACAGTATTATATGAAATAGATATGGAAAAATATGATGACCAACTTAAAGAAGAAGCTAAGATTGAAGAATTTAATGAAAAATCTCTAGAAGATTTAAAAGCATCTGCTGAAAAATCTGGAGCAACTTGCACAATTTCTTAATTATTAAAGATTTAAAAAGAACAAATAAAAAAAATGTTCTTTTTTTTATAATAATTAACCTTTTTCTGTTTTAATACTTCTCTTTTTTTGGTAAAATATAAACAAATAAATGTAAGGAGGAAGTTGCGATGAAAAAGAAAAGTTTATTAGTTTTATTGTTTGCATTAGTATGTGTATTAACAGTAGGATGTGGAAAGGATAAAGATGAAAAAGAATCATCTAAAAAAGAATCATCTAGTGTTGGTGTATTAACTTGTTCTCGTGAAGAAGGAGATACAAAACTTACTACAACAATTAAACAAGACAAGAAAACTTACAAATTAACTGAAATGACTATGATTATGGAAGAGTCAACTGAAGAATTTGCAGACATGAATGTTTCTGAAGCTGATTTAGAAAAAATGATTTGCGAAGATGAAAATGGCGAATACAAATCTTGTTCAGTTAAATTTGAAGGAAAGAAAGTTATAGCTAATATGTCTCTTGATCCTGAGAAGTATGAAAAAGAACTTATTGACGAAGAGGAAGAAATCGATAAGTTAGATGCTGATACTTTAAGTAAACTAAAGGTTTCTGGTGAAAAAGACGGCTTTACTTGTACTCTTAAGTAAT
>JAEEGL014957956.1_pt1 | contig 15767 bp, 11 predicted proteins | sample 9134231 | NCBI WGS metagenome assembly JAEEGL01 (sample SAMN16246548, study PRJNA631951) | gut metagenome | biome: gut microbiome; feature: rumen; material: fiber-attached | host: Bos | place: Iran: Karaj | collected 2018-10
ATCAACATCAACAACGACCACGGGGATGCGATGTCCGCCCGCGACTGCGGATGGGTCATGCTGTTCTCCGAGAACGTCCAGCAGGCGTACGACCTTTCGATCATCGCGCCGAGGATCGCGGAGCACCACGAAGTCCAGCTGCCCTGCATGGTCAATCTGGACGGTTTCATCCTCACCCACGCCATCGAGAGGATGACCATGGTGGACACCGCCGACGTCAAGAAGTTCGTCGGGGAATTCAAGCCCCTCTACCCTCTGCTCGACGTCAAGCACCCCGTGTCCCACGGAAACATGGACGGGCCCGATTTCTACTATCCCCACAAAGTCCAGTCCGTCATCGCGATGGAGAAGGCATTGGATGTCGCCGAGGAGGTCTTCGCCGAGTTCAAGAAGCTCACCGGAAGGGAATACCATCTCCTGGACGAGTACCGCTGCGACGACGCCGAGTTCGTGGCCGTGGTCCTCGGATCGTCCTTCGGAACCATGAAGGAGGCCATCGACCAGCTCAGGGACGCCGGAATCAAGGCGGGAGCCCTTATGCCCCGCGTGTTCAGGCCCTGGCCCGCCGCTGCCATCGCCAAGGCTCTGGCCGGGAAGAAGGCAGTCGCGGTCTTCGACAAGCATCTCAGCATCGGAGCCTACGGCCCCATGTTCCCCGAGATCGCCGCCGCATGCTCCGATCTGGAGAAGCTGCCCAAGATGTACAACGTGATATACGGCCTCGGAGGGGCGGACGCCACCGTAGGCGGATTCAAGAAGATGATGGAGGAGGTCTCCGCCGGATCTGCCTCCAAGATTACCTATCTGGGGGTGAAGATATGACTTCTCTGTCTCTCAAGGACCTCACCCAGAGGCCCGAAAGGCTCGTAAGCGGGCACAGGCTCTGCGCGGGATGCGCCGAGTCGATCATTGCGAAGCAGATCCTCATGGGCACCGAGGATTCCGTCGTCGTGTCGGGATCCACCGGATGTTTCGAGGTTTCCACCACGATCTTCCCGTACACCTCGTGGAACGTCCCTTACATACACACGGCGTTCGGGAACGGGGCCGCGACCTGCGCGGGAGTCGAGACCGCCTACGAGTCTCTCAAGAAGAAAGGAAAGATCGGCGAGACCATCAGGTTCGTCAACTTCGCCGGTGACGGAGCGACTTACGACATCGGCCTCCAGGCGCTTTCCGGCGCCATGGAGAGGGGCCACAAGATGATGTACGTCTGCCTGAACAACGAGGCGTACATGAACACCGGAATCCAGAGGTCGTCTGCGACCGGTATGGGAGCTTCGACCACCACTTCCTGGGCGGGATCCATGGCCTACGGGAAGAAGGAATTCCCCAAGGATCTGACCGCTATTCTGGTCGCCCACAACATCCCCTACGTCGCCCAGGTATCCCCCCACAACTGGAGGGACACCGTGACCAAAGCGTCCAAGGGATTCGCCGCGGACGGCCCGAGCTTCATCAACGCCATATCCCCGTGCCCCAGAGGCTGGAGGTTCGCGTCCGAGGACACCATCAACATGGCCAAGCTCGGAGTCGAGACCTGCGTCTGGCCGCTCTACGAAGTGGTCAACGGCGCTTATTCCCTCACCGCGGAGAGCGCCAGGATCGCCGACGGAAAGGCGGAGAAGAAGCCCGTCATCGAGTGGATCAAGGCCCAGGGCAGGTTCAAGCACCTTCTGCAGGACAGGTGGGAGCCCGTCGTTGAGTCCATCCAGGACGAAGTCGACAGGAGATGGAACAAGCTCGTGAAGCTCTCCGAAGAGTTCTGAAACTTTAAGCGGGGCTCGTTCCCCGCATTTTATCCTATCCGGCTTTCATTTGTCTCTTAAAAACAAGCGGCACGCCGGATTATCTGTTTATACTTGCGCAGTCATGTAAAACTCAGTTTCATGCTGCGATCCGCCGCCGCATCGGCGGAAGCATCTGGACCAGGAGCTGATGATCGTGACGGCAGCGGTATCCGGTTTCCTCTGCTCTTTGCTGAGTGGAAACAGCCCTTATGAGTGGAAAAACCGGCATCCGATCGCTTCATCTCCGGGCCATTGCATTTGCGAATACGATTTGATAGGGTGGTGCCCATTATGAATGTGAAATACACGGTATTGATTGTTTTGGCCGTTGCGGCTTCGATAGCGGCTGTCTCTTTCACGGATGATTCCGATGCCGCTTCGGATCTCCAGATAAAAGTTGACGGTACTGTTAACGGCAATTCCGCTGTCGTTGAAGTAATCCTGGAAAATAACCCCGGTATCTGGTCCATAAAGATGACGCTCGATTATCCTTCCGATGCGATGACGCTGAGAACAAGCGACATCGTTCCGGGCGATATAGTCGATATCACCGTAGGCGCGGATGATAACGGCGCATACGGCATTTACGGCGAGGCTTCCGGTCTGAATGATTCCAAGAAGAACGGCGTATTGCTGACGTTCAAATTCGATGTCAAGGCTGATATGGGTAGCAGCCAGATCGCTGTGCTGCTAACCGACATCGAAATCTTCAACGTGAACGCAGAGGAAGTCGGATGCAGCGTCGTTTCTACGGCGATAGCTTCCGGAAGAGGCATTCTCGGAGATGTCGACGGCAACGGTATAATCAACGGGCTCGACTCTCTTGCCCTCAAGAAATATCTGGCCAAATGGAACAATCCTATAGTCAAGCAGAACACTGATACTGACAAGAACGGGAAAATAAACGGGCTTGATTCTCTTCTGATAAAGAAGCATCTCGCGAAAATCGACGTAGGTCTCGGAACGGTCGTGCTTGCTGGGGATGCCGCCGTGTCTGTCCATTATGACGATTCAGTTCAGAAGATAAATGGGGTAATCTCAGACAGGAATCTGATCATTCCGCTTTACGGCACTATCAGATCGAGCGATATCGCAGCGGGTTCGGAACTCACGATCAATATCGGATCCGAATCCGAGAAGTGCAATGTTACGGTCGTTGCAAACCCTGGCAGTTACGGAACCGTTAAAAAGACTTCCTATATAGTCGATTATGGCACCAAACTCTCTGCAGTCGGCAATGTATTGGCCGTCGGAGATTATGGCGCCACTACCGCGACCCCCGCCGTCTCCGCTCTAGGCGATTACACATATAGTTTCGTCGGTTGGAGCAATGTCCCTGCCGCTGTCACCAAAGATGTTGTTATTTACGCCAATTTCGCCAGAACTCCTCTGAAATATGCTGTGAACGTCATCTTCACCTGTGAAGGAAAGGAAATCGTCCCCGGCATCTCTTCCGCCCAGGATTATGGCGTCAAATACACCTATAATTACATGTGGTATCCTGGATATCCATCCAAAGGAGTTCCTGCTGCCCCCGCAGCGTTCGAGGAATACGTCCTGACCTCCGCCGAGCAATACACCATCACCGTCCAGGCCAACCCCACTGGAAGCAAGATCGTGAACACCATCGAGTTCACCTTCGACCACGTCAAGAAGCATGTCATGCTCTGGCTCCAGGGAGACCCCGGATACAACCTATCCTTCGATGTCAACTACGGCGATGACTTCAACCAGGTCATCCAGGCCTACGGAGACAACGTCGGAAAGAAGATGGGAATCGCCTTCGAGGAGTACGGAACGTACAGCTATGCTCCTATCATTGCTACCCACAACGGATCCACTCTGACTCTTAACGTCATAGACTCTGCGAGCACTGAAATCGTCTTCGGACCCATCACCGATGATGTTATTCTTTACTACAATTACAGTAATGGTATTGTCACAAACAATCGCACAGTGGCATTCGATTCCAACGGTGGTTTCCCGAATCCTGAGCCTCAAACCGTCAAATACGGGGAGAAAGCAACGAAACCTTCTTCCCCTACGAAGAATGGGTACGTCTTCAGGGGTTGGTTCACAAGTCCCTCCGGCGGCAGCAAGTTCAATTTCAGCACTACGCCGATAACCTCTAACATAACTTTGTATGCTCACTGGGACAATCAGTGCAAAGTGACGGTAATCGCTTCTCCTGCCGGATATGGGACTGCCGACAAGGTTTCATACACTGTGAATTACGGAACTAAACTCACTGTATCTGATAATATCCTGACCGTCGGAGGATACGGTGCTACCACAGCAACTCCCGCCGTCTCTACTCTCGGCGATTACAATTACTGTTTCGTCGGCTGGGACAATGTTCCCTCTATCGTCACTAAGGACTTGGTTGTCTATGCTATTTTTGACAGAATTCCTCTGAAGTACGCTGTGAATGTCATCTTCACCTGCAATGGGGAGGAGATAGTCCCCGGTGTCTCTTCTGCTCAGGACTTCGGAGCTGTCTACACCTACAACTACATGGATTATCCTGGATATCCAGGTAAAGGAGTTCCCGCTGCCCCTGCAGCGTTCGAGGGATACGTCCTGACCTCCGCTGAGGAGTATACAATCACCGTCCAGGCCAATCCAACCGGAAGCAAAATCGTGAACACCATTGAGTTCACCTTTGACCACGTCAAGAAGCATGTCATGCTCTGGCTCCAGGGAGACCCTAGATACAACCTATCCTTCGACGTCAATTACGGTGATGATTTCAACCAGGTCGTAGGGGCCTACGGAGACAACGTCGGAAAGAAGATGGGAATTGCCTTCGAGGAGTACGGAACGTACAGCTACGCCCCTGCCACTATTACCCACGGCGGATCCACTCTGACCCTCAACGTCATCGACACGGCTAACACCGAGGTCGTCTTCGGACCCATCACTGAGGATGTCATCCTCTACTACAACTATCTGTGAGCTATGAAACAGATTAAGGGACAGCGGAAGTGATTCCGCAGGCGGCGCCATCATTAGGTGCTGCTGTCCCCAAGTTAATCCGGTATCGGTTTGTCGCGGTTTCGAATCAATCAGAAGAATAGCATAGTGAAGTGTGACATATATGAATCATAAAATGGTCGCAGCTTTTTTGGTGCTGTTGGCAGGTATTTCCGCAGGGATATGTTTGGCTGGCGAATCATCCGCGGATTCTGCTTTCATCTCGGTAGAAAGCGCGGATGTAAATCCTTCCTCAGACGTCAGCATCGGCATAGTATTGAGCCGGAATCCGGGGATATGGTGCGTCAGTTTCGATGTCGAATACGATTCCAGGCTCACGCTGAAATCCATTTCAGAAGGATCTCTTATGGAGATTACCTCCGGAGACATCGGTAAGAACCCGTTCTCCGTGTATGGTGAGGGCATAGCTATCGCAAATGTCACCGGAACCGGCAGTCTGATGGCCATGACGTTCTCTGTCCCGGCCGGAACTCCTGCCGGAGCATATGCCCTGAGAATCATTTCAGGAGAGATCTTCGACGTAGACGGACAGAAGATTTCAGCCGTATCCGGCATAGGCCACATCAACGTCATTAATGGGGCCGCAGTCGGGGATACTTTCTGGTCCGGAGGCCTGAAATACAAGGTCGTATCCGCAGAATCTGGCGAAGCCTCTCTCATCGGATATGCCGGAAGCCCGTCCAATCTTGCGATCCCCTCTAAGGTCGAGTTCGGCGGATTAGAATATGCCGTGATTTCTGTCGGCAGCAAGGCGTTCTACGGCTGCGGAACTCTCAGGACCGTCGATCTCGGGCCGGTTAAATCTGTAGGAATGAAAGCTTTCGCGAATTGCGTCAATATGAGATCCCTGATAGTCTCCGATACCGTGAAAGAGTTCAAGCCGTATGCGTTCTTCGGATGTTTGTCGCTGAAGGCTTTGACGATTCCAGGTGACGGTGTCATAGTCGGGACCAGCGCTTTCAGCGCCTGCAAAGGCATGGAATCGATAAGTTTCACGGGAACCGGCGCGGTCATAGGCACCAATGCGTTCTACAAGAACAACAGGGTCGCCACAGTCGACCTTTCGACCGTGGCTTCCATAGGGTTCAAGGCGTTCCCGTACTGCAATGGAATGGTTTCCCTCATCATACCAAGCGGTGTTGAGGTGGATGCATATGCGTTCTTCAGCTGCGCCAATCTCAGGGATCTGGTCATATCGGAAGGCATCGTCTCTGTAAGCAAGAGCGCTTTCAGCGAATGCAGGGCGCTGGAGAATGTCACGTTCCCGAGCACTTTGAAATCGATCGGGGCCAATGCGTTCTACGGCGTGAAGTTCTACGAGAAATCATCGCGGTTGGATGCTACCGCTGATAATCTGGCCGGGAAGACGTTCGCAGGATCTGCCGGCAAGCTTTCTCTTGTCGAGTTCTCGGACGGGGATTCCTTTGCGGCGGGAGGCCTCAGATATTCAGTGGTTTCTGCGGCTTACCGTGAGATCTCTCTGGTCGGATTCTCAGATGCTCCCGTCTCGCTCGAGGTGCCCTCCGAAATTCAATTCAGAGGGACGGCATTCAAAGTCGTTTCTGTCGGAGCAAAGGCTTTCTACGGCTGCGATTCATTGGCATCCATCGATCTGGGTTCTGTGAGGGAGATAGGCATGAAAGCGTTCGCCAATTGCAAATCTCTGAAGGACATCGATCTGGGCGATTCTCTCAGATCGATCGGCGCATATGCCTTCTTCGGCTGCTACAACGTGGAGCATCTGGAGGTTCCCGGCACTCTGGCCAATATCGGTGTCAGCGCCTTCAGCGGTCTTGTTTTACAGGAAGCGGCCGGAAAGATCATGGGCATTTCCGCAGCAAATCTTCGCGGCCATGTCTTCAGCGGCGCCGGCGGAAAGCTCGTAATGATCGCATGATAAAACGGAGGGTCACACCCTCCATTATTGCAACATTCCGGGGCGGATCGGGAGGCAGCCCGAAGAAATGACCATCCGATGCGGTCCGATACTTCAGCTCTGATTCGAAATCAATGCGTTGGCTTTGGCCCCTATGGCGTCGGCATATTCCTCCGGAGGATTCAGGCGCGACATTGCTTCGCCGACGGTTATGCCGTTGTCTCTGGCGAAATTGGCTATCGTCCTGGCGAACGCATCGATCATGTATTCCGTCATCTCGTTTTTTCCCTCGATTCTCCCTTCTTCTCTTCCCTGGTACAGGAAACTTTCCGCTATGCTCATGATATCCTCTTCCTTGCCTAGCAATGCGTTCAATCTTATTTTATGCTCTTCCCAAAGGCGTTCGGCCCTCTCTTCTTTGCCGATCCCTCTGCCGTAAAGGAGGTTCAGCCCGCCTATGTTGGTTCTCGGGCAGTCCCTGGCCAGACCCAGGAACAGGAATGTCAGATGGATGGGGATGCTCGGCTGTAAGATCTCCGTGCTGTCGCGGGCGGCCATCCCGGATTCGAACACCATATTCCTCAGCTTTGCCGGAGGGTTGAATACCACGATGATCCCCCGGATTTCAGGAGATCCTCGTATTTGTCGTCGGCTAAGCCGGCGCGCCTTCCTGCGTCCAAGAAGCGGGATCCGTAGAGGATCATCCTATTGTACAGACGTTTCCAGTTGCCTATCCATCCTTGCCCTTCGATGAACACCGTTGTTTCTCTGCCGCTGTCAGGCATGCGGACGCGGAATGCGCTGTCTGCGTACGCAGGTCCGTCCGGCGAGTACAGTTCCGCATTTATCTTCGCCGCTTTTTCTCCCGGAGTCAGATCGACGCATTCCAATATGCTTCCGTCGTCCATCCCATCGAATTCTTTCAGCAGCCTCAGGTGCATTGCGAGGACCCGCAGATCTTCGAGCGTCAGCTTGTACAGCTGATCAAGGCGCAGATCCGAACGGTCGTCCTCCCTTTCCATGCGGAGGCAATCGGCCGCAACAGCAGATAAAGCCGGCACAGTGCGCGCACTCTGCGTCAGTGAGCCATTCTACCGTAGCCGGCACCAGTGATTGAAAGGTTGCAGCGCTGTTTCCGGCTCGGGCAAGCGATCACGAAATCATAAGGCATCCGTTTCGCAGGCCGGAATGGGTTTCACGTCGAAATTCAGGCCAATCCGCCGGGAGAAGGGATGGGCAGATGCGCAATCCGATTCGTCATCATTTATCTACGGTGTCGTTTTTCCGTACCATCATGAAGATGTTCGGGACGAATGGGATACGCGGGATCGTCAACGGGTATATGACCCCGGAGCTCGCCCTGAAAGTGGGCAAAGCCATAGCGAAAGTGCTGGGGCCGGGCGCCATAGCCGTCGCCAAAGACACTCGCACGTCCTCGGACATGATAGCATGCGCAGTGGAATCCGGTCTCCTGTCGATGGGCGTCGACATCGCGGATCTGGGCATGGTCCCGACCCCGGCGCTGCAGTATTACGTCAGAACCCATCCGAACATTGTCGCGGGCGTGATGATAACAGCTTCGCACAACCCTCCCGAGTTCAACGGCATCAAATGCGTCTCGTCCGACGGGACCGAATGCTCTCATGAGGAGGAGACCGCCATAGAGGATGCCTACGGTACCGATATCGAATGCCCCGGATGGGACGGTGTAGGGTCCATTTCGCGCATCTCCGACGCAGGGGAGGCCTACATAGACGCGGTCGTCTCCAAAGTCGACGCTGAGCTGATAAGGAAGGCCGGCCTCAAGGTATGCCTGGACTGCTCCAACGGAGCGGCATCTTACACGTCGCCGCTGCTCATGAGGAAGCTGGGGGTGAAGGCCCTTGCCATCAACGCATCCCCGGACGGAAGGTTTCCGGGCCATTTTTCCGAGCCGACAGAGGACAATCTGGCCGATCTGAAGAGAATCGTATCCGAATCAGGATGCGATCTGGGGATGGCCCATGACGGCGACGCCGACAGATGCGTGTTCGTCACCGGCTCTGGAAGATACGTCCCGGGCGACCAGTCTCTTGCCATACTGGGGCGCTCCGCAGCGTCCAAAAGCGGGGGAGGCAAGATAGTCACCACTGTCGCTACGTCGTGCGTCGTGGAGGAGGCCGTGAGGCAGGCCGGAGGCGAGGTCGTCTACACGGCGGTCGGGTCCCCCATAGTCGCCCGCGAGATGATGGCGGACGGGGCCATCTTCGGCGGCGAGGAGAACGGCGGGCTGATATTCGCCGACCATCAGTATTGCCGCGACGGAGCTATGGCAATAGCGAAAATGCTGGAAGCCGTCGCCGGGAACGGATCCCTGGATTCGCAGGTGGATTCTCTTCCGAAGTTCTTCACCATCAAGGCGGCTGTCCAATGCCCTGACAGCCTTAAAGCGCCGGTCATCAGGGAGATAGCCGAGCGCCATGAGGGCGAGAGGGTCAACCTCACCGATGGTCTGAGGATAGATTACGATGACGGATGGGTTCTGATGCGCCCGTCGGGCACGGAGCCCAAGTTCAGGGTCTATTCCGAGTCCAAGGACAGAGGGACCGCCGAGAAGCGCTCCGAAGCGTTCCTGCGGGAGGCGGCCGGCATCATCGGGGCCCGCCGGGCCGAGAACCATTAATAGCATCATTCCGAATGACCTCACATGCCTTCAGACAGGATCACAAAAGGCATCATCCTAGCCGCGGGGGCGGGTACCAGGCTTTACCCTTCCACGTTCCCCATATCGAAGATACTTCTGCCGGTGTACGACCGCCCCATGGTCTATTATCCGCTGTTCACTCTGATATCCGCCGGGATAAGGGACATACTCATAATAACCAACGGGAAGGACAGGCAGAACTTCGAGAGGACGCTGGGGGACGGTTCGCAGTTCGGGGTCAGGATCACGTACGAGGTCCAGCATGTCCAGCGCGGGATAGCCGACGCCTTCATAATCGGCGAGAAGTTCACCGACGGAGGCCCCTGCGTCCTCATCCTGGGGGACAACATATTCCACGGGGAGGACCTGGACAGGCTGATGGAAGAGGCTTCCAAGGACACCTCCAACGCCACGGTCTTCGCCCATTGGGTCCCGGATCCCCAGAGGTTCGGTGTGGCCGAATTCGATTCCTCCGGGAAAGTCATCTCCCTGGAGGAGAAGCCCAAGAACCCCAAGTCCAATTACGCCGTCATAGGGCTGTATTTCCTTCCGGGGGACGCGGTCGGTAAAGCCAGGACGCTGAAGCCGTCCGCCCGCGGGGAGTTGGAGATCACCGACCTCAACCTTATGTATCTTAGGGAAGGGAGGCTGAAGGTGAAGACGGTCAGCGACGATACCGTCTGGATGGACGCCGGGACGTTCGATTCCCTTCTCGATTCCGCCAAATACGTCAAGGACATGGAGGGCAGGAGGGAGACGAAGATCCTCTGCCCGGAGATAGAGGCGCTCAGAAAGGGCTACGTCACGAAGGAGCAGATGGCCGCCTGGATCGAGCCGATGAAGGAAGGGGATTACTTCAGAGGGGTCGCCAAGTTCATGGAGACGATGTGAGGCCCCTTCTCCTCATCTCCCAGGCGTAAGCAGTGCGCACGCTGTCCTCGAGGGTTCTCTTCGGCTCCCATCCGAGGATTTCTTTCGCTTTCCTGTTGTCTGCGATCAGGGCCGCAGGGTCTCCGGGGCGGCGATCTCTGATTTCTGCCCGTATTTTTTTGCCTGTGATTCTTTCGCAGGCGGCCAGAACTTCCCTGACCGTGCTTCCGCTGCTGGTGCCGAGGTTGAAGCGGTCCGATTTACCGTTCTCTTCCAGATAGCGGAGGGCCAGCAGATGGGCTTCCGCCAGATCTCCGACGTCGACGTAATCCCTGACGCAGGTGCCGTCCCTGGTGCCGTAGTCGGCGCCGAATATGCTGAATCCGCGGTTCCCATCCAGCAGCGATCTGATGATGCTGGGGATGAGATGGGTCTCCGGCTCATGGCATTCTCCGGATCTCCCTTCGGGATCCGCCCCGGCGGCGTTGAAGTATCTGAGGCAGACGCTTCTGATGCCGTAGGCTCTGCCGTAATCTTCCAGGATGCGCTCGACCATCAGTTTGCTCTTCCCATAGGGATTCATCGGCTCCAGGGGATGGTTCTCGTCGATAGGAACATACTTCGGTTCCCCGTAGACGGCGGCGGAAGACGAGAATACGATCCTGCCGATGCCATGGTTCCTCATGGATTCCAGCAGGTTTACGGTTCCTGCGACGTTGTTGCGGTAGTATTTCCCGGGGTCCGACACGGATTCGGCGACCTGGGAGGAGCCGGCCAGATGTATGACGGCATCGATCCTGCGATTCTCGAAGACGCGGTCTATGCTTTCCGGGTCGAGAAGGCTGCCCTCGGCGATCTCTGCGAGCCTGCCTTTGGAATCGGCGGATGCCAGGGTTTCTCCGACGGAGCGGCGGCCCGTCGAGAAATCGTCCAGAATGACTGCGTCGAAGCCTCCGTCCAGAAGGCACAAGACGCAATGGGACCCTATGTACCCGCATCCTCCGGTAACAAGTATCTCTGACATGGCCATCCCGTATCGTTAGCCTATGCATCAGCTAATGCGCCCATATATTATTAATTGAGGAGCCGGAACCGGCGGGATTATGAGGAATCCTTTGGAATGGGTGGGTAGGCATGCCAATCCGATCAGAAAATAGCGGCAATTCGCGGCCTCTCGGTCCGAACGAATCAAGAGGCCGCTTCCATCGAAATCGTTTATGCTTCCCGCTCAGCTGTAAGCGTCTTCGTGATGCTCCAGGAGGTCCTGCCCCTCCTCGATCTCCTTCTCGCTGAGCTTCCCCGGGAATATCAAGTTAGCGAGGAATATTATGGCATAGGTCGCGGCGAAAGCGAATACCGCGCAGACCGCGACCGCGACGCAATTCCCGATGAGCACGTCGGCGCTTCCGCCGTACAGAAGCCCGTCCACCGGCGAGCCGTATATCTCCTGGACGAACAGGGCGGTCAGTATGGTTCCGAATATGCCGCCGACCCCGTGGACCGCGAACACGTCGAGAGCGTCGTCTATGCGGTTCTTGAGTGTGACGTGTATGAGGTGGGAGAAGCCGTAGCAGATTGCGCCTCCGATTATTCCGACCGCGATCGAAGTGCTGACGCTGACGTAGGCCGCCATAGGCGTGATGAACACGAGCCCCGCAAGAATCCCGGTCCCGACGCCGATGACCGTTATCTGCTTCTTGAAATAGTACTCGGCGGCCATCCACACGAAAGTCGCGGCGACGGCGGATCCTGTGGTGGTGACGATGGATCTGACGATGGTGCCTCCGGTCCCGAGTCCCGAGCCGCCGTTGAATCCGTACCATCCTACCCACAGCAGGAACACACCGAGATATACGAGGGGTACGTTGTGCGGCTGGGATTCCCTGATCTTCTTCGCTCTGAGCCCCGCGAACACGGCGAGCGCCAGGCCGGACATTCCCGCGAGCGTGTGGACCACGGTCCCTCCCGCGTAGTCGACGATGGTGAAGCTGTCCGCAAGGAAACCCCCGCCCCAGACCCAATGGCACGCCGGAGCGTAAACCAGAAGAGGCCAGAGGACCGCGAGGACGGCTATAGTTTTGAATCTGATGCGTTCCGCGCATGCCCCTATGATGATGGCCGCGGTGATCAGCACGAATTTCATCTGGAACACGGCGAAGAGCAGGGAATCCACTCCGCCGCCTGCGGCCATGTCGTCAATAAGCTCGTCCAGGAACAGGTAGTCGAGATCTCCGATGATTCCGCCTTCACCTCCGCTGAACGCAAGGGAGTATCCGCAGACGATCCACACGACCGCGGACATGATGACGACTATCGTGGTCTGAACGAGGATGGAGACCATGCTTTCCTTTCTCAGAAGCCCGCCGTAGAAGAGGGCAAGGCCAGGGATCATAAGGAACACAAGAACCGAGGCGACTACCACCCATATGTCCCCGGAACCGATCGTCTCATATGCGCCGGCTGCCGCTGATACGGATGTTGCCCCCAATATTACGATGAGCGATGCTGCCAGAGCCGGCAGCAGGTACATCGCTATTCTGAAGTAGCTCATTTTTTTCACCTTCTGCTTCCCGGGCTATAGCCTCAGCTACCGCTGGAACACCCTGAGAAGCTTTCCTGCTGATGCAGGATCGGCCCGGTCTTTTGGCTGAGCCGTTGCGGGTTGAAATTTGCATGGTCATTATTTAAATCTAATTGATTATGATTGTTCATTTGTCTAATAATTTAAAAACTAATATGCATTATAATCTGCTAATCCATTACTGTTTAGATGATTGTCATTATAATGGTTAAATAATATACAATTGACTATCGATGGCTGGCCATGCCGATCATATGGGTGTCAGAATCCCGGTCTGAAGAATGCTGAACCGGTCGGATCGAGTGGCCGAGGAGAGAAAAATGCAGGATAATCTGGTTTTGGTTTTCTGTCGTCCCTGTGGTACGCAATATGGCGGCCTAAAAGGACGATCAGATGATAGTAGGAAAAGTGGCAGACAGCGTGCTTGAGTTCCCGTACGCTTGCGCAATACAGTACAGACAGGTACGCGGGCGGACTTTACTGCCGGGTTCGGGATGGGACCGGGTGTTTCCCCGCCGCTATGGCCGTCTTGCCGAAACTCTGAATATATTGGTCGTATATAATTATTTCTACAGATTCGCTGTCCGAAAGTCCATCGGGACAAGAGATCAACCGGGATCGGGCTGTTCCGCAGTACTCGCGCAGAAGGGACTTCAGGCTTTTCTCCAGCCAGATGTCCAGAAGTTTCACGTGCTCCTGCCATGTGTCCAAAGCCATGAGCGCGGGAGGGTTCATATCCACGTTCCTGCCCAGGGTCTTCCATCTCTCGAAGTTCCTCATGAAGTCGCCGTCGTGCTGCAGCGCATATGATATGGTCCCGCTTATCGCGGATCTTATGTCCTGCTCCTTCTCTCTCAGCGTCTCCGAGACAAGATCCAGGAACTCTCCGTATTCCAGCAGCGACGAGTACCACCCGCTCGTCTCGGCGACATACATGCAATCGGGATCGTCTGAGCGCATGGTGTTGTAGTTCCCGGCGCAGAGATCGAAGTCCCATATCGGCCCGCTGCATAATCTCCCGTCCCGGCCCATATGGAAATAGAAGCTGGAGAGATTGACGTCGGCATCGTGGAACAGCTCTTCCACTATGTAGGTGGCGGCGAACGATTCCGCGTCCAGGAACTCCGTCACCCGCTGCCATTTGCCCGAGTCTATAGCATCCCATACGTCCTCCATGAACTTCTTGATCCCGGCGACCTGCTCCGGAGTGCAGTTCGGCTCCTTGATTCCGTAGTCCTTCCCGTTTACCGAGAAATAATCCACGCCTTCGGTGCCTTCGGAGGCCGCATGGGAGTCCATCTCCAGGACGAACCCCTCATCGTTCTTCAGCCCGATCTTCTCGATCAGCAGATACACTCCCGCATATTCGCCGTTGAGGTACAGGTTGACGTGCTGCGACGAAAGGGGCTCAACCCCCAGGGTCTCGGCCACCGATTGGGACATTCTGTTCCTGAGCATGCTCTTGTCCAGATAATCGGCCAGAAGGACCCAGGATTTGGAGGGGCCGATCCCGAAGAGGCTGGTTTTCTCTCCGAACTTGAGGGTATACGGTTTCTTAGGCTGCTCCCAGGTCGAGTTCCCGCGGCCTTTGATCTTCGCTTCCGCGCCGGAGATGTCATCTTGGCCGGATTCCGCGTCGACCGTGCAATGGATGTAGGCGCTTTTGGTTTCGATGGCGGCGCCTCCGGTGTTTATTCTCAGGCTGGGGAAGCTCGGATCGTGCTCCGCGTCCGGGTGTTCCGAAGCTATGAGCACTGCCGCCGCGGATGCGACAAGAACCAGCGCCAGAACCGCTTTCGCAATGATAGGATTCAGTAGATCAGGCCTCCCATCGCGATGAACGAGAATATGCAGATCGCCTCTGCCAGCAGAGACATCGTCAGGGCAGCGGATGCGACCGTTCCATGGCCTCCGCAGCGGAATGCCGATATGCAGACCGGAAGCTCCGCGCACGCGAATAAGATGCCTGATGCCAGGTCGAGAATGTCCAGATAATCCGTCAGGACGGCGGCGATGCCAATGGTCCCGAACCACAGGAGAGCGATCCCGGCGGCGATGGCAAGGGTGATGAGCGCGCAAAGAAGGATGTTCCGGCAGGGCTCGCGGAGGAACCCTCCGAGGTCGGACAGCATCAATGCGACGGCGGCGGCGCCCATGGATATGAGGGTCCCTTCATACAGGCCGGCATTCCCTAAGTGTATCAGCGCGATGGCCGCGGCGGATATGGATCCTGCAACCGCAATGATCGGCCATATTCTGCTTTTGGAACGGATGGATTCCGCTGCGGCGACGGCTCCGAGAAAGGGGATGGAAAGCTGTATCCCGAACGTTCCGAAAGAATGCATGAATCCATCGTGCGAAGCAAGAATTACGCAGACGGCCATTCCCAGGGCCGTTCCGATCATCGGGATCAGCGCATTCTCCCCCAGGATTCCGCGTTTGGGGCCGATGTATACGGCCGACAGCAGCGCTACGCCTCCCAGAGTCGCCGCCAGCCATAGCCACATGCCCAGACGATGTGCTTTGCTGATAAAACATTAATGACGCCCGTCATCCGGGCGGAAGGCGGAATCGCAGGCCATCGGAAGCAGTCAGATATGAAAGGGGGCCGGATTGCGTGGGTCTGCAATTCGGCTGAGCAGTTTCAGAAGTTGATGAAAGGAAGATTTGTCCTGAGGTTGCCGGGTCTGAAATCTTCGATGTCCCAGGATTGCAGGATGTTGTGGGGTCCGATGTACATCTCGAGGTCGTAATCTTCCATGATTCCGTAGCTGTTGGTGCGTACTTCGCCCTCGAAATTCCTCAGGGAACCGAAACTATCTTCTTTGTCATAACTGAATTTCTCATTTTTGTAGGTATATCATTCGGCCTTCTGGCCCTCTTTCACAGTTTCGATGGCGCTTTGAGGGATGTATTGGGATGCGGGCAGCGTCTGCCTCTCGTCGGGCTTCTGGATCCTCAGCGCGCTGAGGA
>JAEEGL016801857.1_pt1 | contig 15767 bp, 13 predicted proteins | sample 9134231 | NCBI WGS metagenome assembly JAEEGL01 (sample SAMN16246548, study PRJNA631951) | gut metagenome | biome: gut microbiome; feature: rumen; material: fiber-attached | host: Bos | place: Iran: Karaj | collected 2018-10
ACCTTGCCGACGGTGTTCTTCATGGCGTGGCCGAACTTGCGGAACTGCAGGAAGCCGGTGCCGATGCTGAGGATCAGGCCGACGCCCACCAGCAGACAGAGCACTACCGAGCCCCATGCGACATCGTCCAGCTTGGTTATAAACTCGCTCAGTGTCATGGTTCTTCTTCACTCCTCCGGTAAGATTTGTCAAACGGAAAATGAATTTATGGGGTATTGTACACGAAAAGTTCACATTTGGCAAGTAGCAATTTAACGAAAGCAAGTGATAAACCGTTATAAATTCCCCTCTTTGCGGAAAAGACACGCAAGGAGGGGAAAAGCGTTCCGGGGAAGGCGGCTTCCGCGCTTCCCCGGTAAATGAGTCAGAAAAACTCCGCCGCTCCGGCCTTCGCGACGTGCAGCTCCCGGAGGCAGCCTGCGCCGAAGACTGGCTCCAGCGCCGCCCGCAGGAATTCCTTCCGCTCTGCGGGGGCCAGGATCTGCACCATGCCGGCGAAGCCGCCTCCGTGGACCCGGGCGGCGCCCTCGCCGCCCAGCGCCCGGCGGCACAGGGCCAGGGCCAGAGGGATGGGCTGGGCCGCCGGGGAAGAAGGGGAAAACTGATTCTGCAGCAGCTCCGCGCTGGAGCGGCCGGAGGCGTCCATTCCCCGGAGGTAGGCTTTCACGTCCCCCGTCTTCAGGGCCGCCGCCATCTCCGGCACCCGCCGGTCCTCCTCAAAAAAGTGGAGTGCCCGGAGAGTGGCCCGGTCGCCGCAGACGGCCCGGACCTCCGGCAGGGCAGCCAGGAAGTCCGCTTCCTCCGCGTCCCGCAGACGTTCCCGGCCGAGAAAGGCGGCGACGGCCTTCATGTCCGCCGGGATCGAGGCATAGTCCGCCGTCAGGTCCCGGTGGCTGCCCCCGGTATCCGCCAGGAGCAGGGTCCATTCCGGAGCGAAGAGGCCGGTCTCGATGGTCTCCGCAGCGGGGAGCGGGTCACGGAAATCCAGGAAGCTCACGCCCCCCAGGGCGCAGGCGCATTCGTCCATGAGGCCGCAGGGCTTGCCGAAGTGGACGTTCTCCCCGTACTGGGCGGCCAGGGCCAGGGTGAGGGGCGGGATCTCCCCGCCGTTGAAAAGCTCGCTCACCAGCCTTCCCACCGTGACTCCGAAGGCGGCGGAGCTGCTGAGGCCCGCCCCCACGGGGATATCGGAGCGGAGGTCGGCTGTGAAGCCCTCCACCCGCCAGCCCTCCCGGCGCAGGTATTCCAATGCGCCCCGGGCCAGGGCCTCGGCGGTGCCGGGCCGCCCGGCGGCGGGGGAGAGGTCCTCCAGCCCGACGCGGATCTCCCGGAAGCCCCGGGAGCGGAGGACGACCGCCTCCCCCCCGGGCTCCGCCTCCGCCCGGAGACAGAGGTCCACGGCGGCGGCCAGTACCCGGCCGCCCTGGTGATCGGTATGGTTCCCGGCCAGTTCCGTGCGGCCGGGTACGGAAAGACGCAGCTTCATATAAACACTCCTGTTGCCGACGGGCGGGTCATCCCTGTTTTCGGAACGCAAAAAACCGCTGGCCCAGATAATTGAGGCCGGTGTAGAGCACGGCGCCGGTGAGCATGGCGGCGTTGTCCCGCAGCGTTTCGCTCCGCTCGGCCAGGAGCCGCCACATGAGGGGCTTAGCCAGGCCGTAGGCGATCAGATAACACACCACCATCTGCGCCGCAAAGCGAAGAAAGGGCTTCCAGCCCTTTTCCGTATCCTTAAAGGTGAAGTTCCGGTTCAGGAAATAGCTCAGGAGCCCCCCGCACACATAATTGGCCGCGCTGGAGAGCCAGTAGGACGCATGGAGAAGATTATACAGGGCAAACATGATCCCCATGCCCACCAGGGTGTTGACCACTCCCACCAGCAGGAACTTCCACAGCTTTTCGTCAAAGAGCTTTTTCAGCACCGATTATCACCGCCCGTCGCCTATTTTCCCACGCAGAAGCGGGAAAACACCTCATCGATCAGGTCCTCCCGCAGGCTGCGGCCGCTGACCTCCCCCAGGGCGGCCAGGGCGTCCTCCGTGTCGGTGAGGACGGCGTCGGGGGTGAAGCCGGCGCGGAGGGCCTTCGCCGCCCGGTCCACGGCCTCGGCGGCCCGGCAGACGGCGGCGTACTGCCGCTCGTTCGTGAGGATCTCTCCCAGGGGCAGGGGCTCCTCTTCGCCCAGCAGCTTTGGAAGGGCGTCCTCCAGGGCTTCCAGCCCCGCCCCGGTAAGGGCGGAGACCTCCAGCACCAGGGGGAAGGCGGCTTCCAGCCGCGCCTTCTCCGCCCGGCGGGGCAGGTCCGATTTGTTCAGCAGAGCGACGGCGGCGGGAGCCTCCCCGGCGGCGGCGATCACGTCCTCGTCCTCCGGCCCCAGGGGCAGGGACCCGTCGAACACGGCCAGCACCAGCCGGGCCTCCCCGGCGGCGGCCCTGGCCCGGCGCACCCCCTCGGCCTCCGCGGCGGAGGAAGCTTCCCGCAGTCCGGCGGTGTCCGTCAGACGCAGGGGAAGGCCCTCAAGGCGCAGGGTCTCCTCCAGGGTGTCCCGGGTGGTGCCCGCCTCGGGGGTGACGATGGCCCGCTCCCAGCCCAAAAGGGCGTTGAGCAGGGAGCTTTTTCCGGCGTTGGGCTTTCCCAGGATGGCGCACTTCACGCCTTCCTTCCACAGCACGCCCCGTTCATAGCTGCGCAGCAGCCTGCCCAGACGGGCGGCGGCCTCCGCCAGCTGCCCGGCGAGCTCCTCCGCCTCCAGGGGCTCCACCCCCTCCTCGGGGTAGTCCACCACCGCCTGGAAGTGGGCCAGCAGGCCTAGGAGCAGACCGTAGACCTCCTCCGTGCGGCGGCTGACGGAGCCGCGGAGCTGCAGGGCGGCGTTCCGGAGCTGCAGGGGGGAGGAGCTGTCGATGATGTCCATGATGGCTTCGGCCTCGGTGAGGTCCAGGCGGCCGTTGAGAAAGGCCCGGCGGCTGAATTCCCCCGGCTCCGCGGGCCGGGCGCCATGCTTCACCAGGGTGCGGAGGATCTCGCTCAGGGCCTCGGGGCTGCCGTGGCCCTGGAGCTCCGCCGTGTCCTCTCCCGTGAAGCTCCGGGGACCGCGGGCATAGGTGCAGAGCACCTCGTCCAGCATCTGCCCCTCCGTATCCACGGCGGCCCCCAGCACCAGGGTGTGGGGCGGCCGATCCGTCAGCCGTCCGCCCCCGGCGGGGCGGAAAACCGCCTCCGCCGCCGCCACGGCCCCCTCGCCGCTGAGGCGGATGATCCCCAGGGCGGCCCGGCCGGGCGCGGTTGAGACGGCGACGATGGTATCAGACATAGCTTCCTCCGGAAACAGTTGACAGTTAACGCCCCCTGCTTCTGCCAACTGTTAACTGTAAAATGTCAACTGTTAATTGCAGGCGTTTATCGAAATAGGTGCTCTCCTACGGAGGCCCAGATGGGGAGGGTGACGACGCTCAGCAGGGTGCTCAGGAGCACGGCGGCAGAGGCCTCCTCGCAGGCGTCCTGGCTGCGGCCGTTATTGTAGGAGAAGGCCGTCAGCAGGGAGGGGACGGGCACGGCCCCGTAGATGAACAGCGTCCGCTTGGACGCCGGATCCAGGGGAAAGATCAGAAAGAGCCCCAGCATCAGCAGGGGACAGAGGATGGCCTTGCTCAGCACGATGACCAGGGCGCGCCGCCGCTGCCAGAGGGTCTTGACGGAGAGGCCCGCCATGCCCATGCCCACCAGCAGCATGCCCAGCACGGAGGCGGTGCCCCCCAGGGCCTGTACGGCCTTGTCCAGGAACAGGGGCGGCTTCAGCTTCAGGAGATAGAGGGCGAGGCCCACCAGCACCGCCACGATGGGCGGGGAGAAAAAGAGCTTCAGGATCTCCTTCGCCGTCAGCTTCTTAGCCGCGGCTCCCTCCCGGCGCAAAAGAAAGCCGGGCAGGGCATAGAAGATGGGGCGGACGGGCACGGTGAAGAGGGTGAAGACAAAAAGCCCGTCGGCTCCGTAGAGGTTTTCCACCACCGGGAAGCCCATAAAGGTGAAGTTGCCGAAGGCCATGGAGAAGCGGGCGGACTTGCCCGCCTCGCTCCTGCCGGTGAGGAGATAGACGACCTCGCCGCCCAGCAGCAGCAGGGCGACGGTGAGCACTGCCAGCAGCAGGACCTTTCCCACCCCGGTGAAGCGCTCGGTCTGGCCGTAGATGGTGCGGGCGATCATGCAGGGCAGGGCCACGTTGGTGACGTATTTTGCCAGCTGGGCCCGGAAATCCGGCCCCACCAGTCCAATGCGGACGATAAAGAGCCCCAGGAACACGAAGATGGCAAACTCCAGGGCTACCTCAAGCGCGGTCAACACGACACCCCCAGAATCAAGTAATAAGTAATAGGGAATAAGTAATAGTTAGTCCCTTTTGCGGCGGCTGCGCATCGACGATTGCCTGCCGCTTTTACCGGTTGCCCTGTTTTACGACGGACATCTGCTCCCATTTGCCGCCGCGGAAGCGGAGGAAGGAGAGGCCGAGGCCCACGACCCAGCCGATGGGGTTGGGCACGTAGAGGGAGGCGAAGCCCATATGGAAGCCGTAGCAGAAGAGGTAGGTCAGGGCCACCCGGACGAAGAGCACCGCCAGGGTCACGACGGAGGCAGCCTTCACGTCCCCGGTGCCGGTGAGCACCCCGGCGTTGGACATATACAGGCAGAAGAGCACGAAGAAGGGGGCGATGAAGCGCAGATGCCGGATCCCCAGCAGCAGGGCGTCCCCCTCCACGCCGAAGAGGGCGATGAGCTGCTTCGCGAAGACGAAAAGGATGACCGCCAGCCCGATGGCGGCGGGGACCAGGACGCTGCGGGACTTCACCCGGCCGGAGCGGACCCGCTCCGGCTTCCCGGCCCCGATGTTCTGGCCGGAGAAGGTGGAAATGCCGTTGTTCAGGCCCTGGGCGGGGACGAAAAGATAGCCCTCGATCCGCCCCGCGGCGGTGTTGGCCGCGATGGCGGCGGTGCCCAGGTCGTTCACCACCCGCTGGATGAGCACATTGCCGCCGGAGACGATGCACATCTGGATCATGGTGGGGACGCCCAGCTTCAGGATCAGCCGGGCCTTTTCCCCCTCGAAGCGGAACTGCCCCTTCCCGAAGCGGTAGAACTCATATTTCCGCGTCATATAGACCACGCTGACAACGGCGCAGACCGCCTGACAGATGACGGTGGCGATGGCCGTACCGATCACGCCCCAGCGCAGGGCGATGACGAAGAGCACGTCCAGACCGATGTTCAGCAGGCTGGAGATCAGCAGAAAAAACAGCGTCGCCTGACTGTCTCCCACGCTGCGGAGGGCCGCCGACACCACGTTGTAGATGAATTGGAACAGGAGCCCGATGCAGTAGATACGGAAATAACCCAGAGACGCTGCCCGGATCTCCTCCGGGACCTTCAGCGCGCCGAAAAGGGGCCCGGAAAAGCTGACGGCCAGCAGGGCGATCACGAGGCTGAGGCCGCCCAGGAGCAGCAGGCCCGTGGAGAGGCTCCGGCGCAGATCGTCCATGCGCTTGGCCCCGAAGAGCTGGGCGTAAAGCACCCCCGCCCCGTTGCACAGGCCCGTGGCGAAGGAGACCAGGAAAAAGGTCAGCGAGGCGCAGGTGCCCACAGCGCTGAGGGCCTGCTCCCCCAGCACCCGGCCGACCACCACGCTGTCCACCGTGTTGTAGAGCTGCTGCAGGACGAGCCCGCCCATGATGGGCAGGGCAAAGGTAATGATGTGTCGGGCCTCGCTGCCCGTCGTCATATCTCTTGCCATGAATACGGTCGGCGCCGGTCTGTTCCCCGCTCCCCGCCGGAAGCCGGGCCTCCGCGCCCCCTCCTTTCATCCGTCGGTTCCGCCCGGTCCTCTTTCTCCGTCAGTTCTTCGCCCTGCCCTTTTTCGGAGGCTTCCGGGTCTTCTCCGGAGCCGCCGGCGCCGCAGGCACGCGCCGCCGCGTCTTTCCGGCCGCGGCGCTTTTCCCGTCCCCGAAATGACGGGCGGGCTTCTTTTCCTTCTTTTCTCCGTCCATTCTGTCCTCCCTGCGCTCCGGCCGCACCAGGCAGCCGGGACCGTAGCCGATGAGGTCCTCCCGGTGGGCCTTGCGCAGCGCCTCCAGCACCAGAGGCTTCTTCGCCGGGTCGAACCACTGCAGCAGCGCCCGCTGCAGCTCCTTTTCCCGGTAGCTGCGGGGCACATAGACCTTTTCCATGGTGCGGGGGTCCAGCCCGGTCCAGTACATGCAGGTGGAGATCGTGCCGGGGGTGGGGTAGAAATCCTGCACCTGCCGGGGCCGGACGCCCCGTTCCTTCAGATAAACCGCCAGGAGCACCGCATCCCGCAGGGTGCTGCCGGGGTGAGAGGACATGAGATAGGGCACCAGGTACTGTTCCTTCCGGAGCTTTCCGTTCATGGCCTCGTATTTTTCGCAGAAGGCCTCGAACACCGCCGCCCGGGGCTTTCCCATCTTCTCCAGCACCCCGTCCACGCAGTGCTCCGGGGCCACCTTCAGCTGCCCGCTCACGTGGTATTTCGCCAGCTCCCGGAGAAAGTCGTCCTTCCCCTCCGCCAGCACGTAGTCGAAGCGGACGCCGGAGCGCACAAAGACCTTCTTCACCCCCGGGATCGCCCGCAGCTTCCGCAGGAGGCGCACGTAGTCCGAATGGTCCGCGTCCAGCATCGGGCAAGGCTCCGGGGCGAGGCAGCTCCGGTGGGCGCAGAGGCCCTTCGTCTTCTGCTTCTCACAGCTGGGATGGCGGAAATCCGCCGTGGGTCCCCCCACGTCGTGGATATAGCCCTTGAAGAGAGGGTGTCGGGTCATGGCCTCGGCCTCGGCGATCACGCTCCCGTGGCTCCGCACGGTCACCGCCCGGCCCTGGTGGAAGGCCAGGGAACAGAAATTGCAGCCGCCGAAGCAGCCCCGGTTGTGGATGATGCTGAAGCGCACCTCCTCGATGGCGGGGACGCCTCCCAGCGCCTCGTACATGGGATGGGGCTCCCGGGTGAAGGGGAGGGCGGCCAAAGCGTCCAGCTCCGGCGTTTCCAGGGGCGGGGCCGGGGGATTCACCACGAGATACCGGTCCCCGTGCCGCTGCAGGAGGGCCCGGCCCCGCACGGCGTCGTGCTCCTCGTTCTCCAAGCGGCAGGCTTCGGCATAGGCCCGCCGGTCGTCCCGCACCGCCTCGAAGGAGGGGAGGTTTACATAATCATAAGAACACAGGGGCTCCCGCCGCAGGCAGGCGGTGCCCCGGATATCCGTCAGCGTTTCCGGCCTTTCCCCGGCCTTCAGCCGGGCGGCGATCTCCAGGCTGGCCCGCTCCCCCATGCCGTAGGTCAGCAGGTCCGCCCCGGAATCCGCCAGCACGCTGCGGCGCACCCGGTCGTCCCAGTAGTCGTAATGGGCGAAACGCCGCAGGGAGGCCTCCAGCCCCCCCACGATCACCGGCAGGCCCGGAAACGCCTCCCGCACCCGGCCCGCGTAGACGATCACCGCCCGGTCCGGCCGGAGACCGGCCTTTTTTCCGGGACTGTAAAAGTCTTCGCCCCGGCGGCGTTTCGCCGCGGTGTAATGGGCCACCATGCTGTCCAGGTTCCCGGCGGAGAGCATGCAGCACAGGGCCGGCCGCCCCATGGCCCGGATGGCCTCGGGACCGTGCCAGTCCGGCTGGGCCAGGATGGCCACCCGGTAGCCCGCGTCCTCCAGCAGGCGGCCGATCACCGGCGTGCCGAAGGAGGGGTGGTCCACATAGGCGTCCCCGGTGATGAGCAGGATATCGTAGCCGTCCCAGCCCCGGGCGGCCATATCCTCCCGGCTCACCGGAAGGAAGCTGAAGTCCGTCACAGGTCCTTCACCATCACGTAGGTCTCCCCGAAGCTGTCCGGCTCCGTGTCGATGCGGGTGAAGCCCCAGGCGTCGTAAAAGCGGAGGGCGGAGAGGTTCGTCTCCGTCACCCGCAGCCGCAGCTGACGGCGGCCCAGGCGGCGGTAGTAGGAGATCGCCTCCCCCAACAGCTGCACGCCCAGCCCGATGCCCCGGAACTCCCGCTCGAGGAACAGGAGGGCGATGTGGCCGTAGCCCTCCTCGGCGCCCTGGCGGGGGCTGAGCTCCAGCATGCCGCATGGCGTCTCCCCGCTGCAGACCTCCAGCAGCGCCTGAGGATCCTCGGCGGCGGTGGCCCTGGCCCGGGTGAGGTATACGTCGGAAAAGCCCAGATCCGTGCCGTGGGAGGCGATCCAGGTCTCCCGGTAGCGGCGCAGGTAGGTCCTGCCCCCCTGGGGAGAGGCCACGTCCATGGGCAGGAAGCAGAGGTCCCGCCCGTCCTGGGCTTCCTCGTTCTTCCACCAGTCCTCCCTGGCGAAGGCGGACAGGTTTTCGGGGAGGTGGGAATTGTCGTTATATCGCTTCAGGGCGATGCTTTCGCCCTCGACCTCCAGCTCTGCCACGCAGGTATTGTCTCCGTGGGGGACGCTCCAGATCTTTTCGGAGGGCACCCCCAGCAGCTGCGCCAGCAGGATGCGGATGATGCAGCCGTGGGACACGGCGGCCACCTCTCCGCCCGGATGCTCCGCTGCGATAGCACGGACGGCGGCCAGGATGCGCGCCGCGGAGGTCTCGTAGCGTTCGCAGCCGGGGACGGTGAATCTCGCCGGGTCCCGATTCAAAGCCCGGAACTGCTCCGGGTCGAAGCGGGCGGCCCAGCCCCAGGTCCGGTCCTCCCAGTCCCCCATGTGCACCTCCCGCAGGCCGGGGCGCACGATCACCGGCAGGCCCTTCGGCCCGGCGATGGCCGCCGCGGTTTCCTGCGCCCGGCACAGATCGCTGGCGTAAACGGCGTCCAGAGGCAGGCTGCGGAAGCGCTCCCCCAGGGGAACGAGCTGCCGCCGCCCCAGCGCCGTCAGTCCCGTGTCGGTGCAGCCGTGGATGCGCCGGTAGAGGTTGCCCTCCGCCTCGGCGTGGCGCACGAGCCAAATGCGCGTCATCCCTCCAGCTTCTCCATGGAGATGATGGTGCCGCTCAGCTCGATATCGACGCTTTTCAGATAATAGCTGCGGCCCAGGCGGATCTCCTGGTTCCCCGTGAGGTTCAGCTTGTCGTTGAGATCCACGGCGCACTCACAGAGATAATAGGCGTTGACATAATCCACACCGTCCTCCGGCAGAAGCTCCTGCTCCAGGCTGGCATTCACCGGGCTCTTGGCCTTGATATGGGTCACGGTGCAGGGGTTGCCCCAGGTCTCCAGGATATAGCCGTCCACCAGGCTGCCGGAGGCCGCCATCTGACAGGGGACCAGGGCGGCTGTGGCGTCGTAAAGATCTTTGCGCAGCCCGTCCACCTCCACCACGAAGCGGATGGTGCCCTTTCGCACGGCCGGCGCATCGCTCCCGCGGTGGGTGAGCTTCCAGCCGAAGAAGACGGCCGCGGCCAGGATGATGACGATGACCACGATGTCCACGATGTTCAGTCTGCCCTTGCGTTTTTCTTCCATAAGTCCCACTCCTTGCCTTTACGGCGCCCGGAATCCGATGTATAATGGGCGTATGATAACAACTTAGTATACACCGATTTTGCCAGTCACGCAAGAGGATGGTACCGGCCTATGAAAATTCTGACCCTGATCAGCGGCGGCGACGTGGGAGGCGCCAAGACCCACGTGCTGGGGCTCCTGGCAGCCCTGAGCAGGAGGATCGGCGTCACCATGGTCTGCTTCATGGAGAGCGAATTTACCCGGGAGGCTGTGGAGATGGGCATCGACACCCGCATCCTGCCCGGGCTGAACCTCCCGCGCACGGCGAAGGCCCTGCGCGCCCTCGTCCGGGCGGAGGGCTTCGACCTCATCCACAGCCACGGCAGCCGGGGCAACTTCATGGCCTGGATGCTCCGGGACTGCGGCCTGCCCCTGCTGGCCACCGTCCACAGCGATCCGAAGCTGGATTACCTGGGCCGCCCGGCGGCGGGCCTGGTGTTCGGGAGCATGAACCGCTTTGCCCTCCGCCGCCTACACTACCTCACCGGCGTCAGCGACAGCATGACGGACCTGCTCATCACCAGGGGTTTTTCCCCGGAAAAGCTCTTCACCATCTACAACGGGGTGGATCTCTCCGCCGGACGTCCGAAGCTGGACCGCGCCGCCTTCCTGGCGGCCCACGGCGTCCCCGAGGAGCCGGGGGCGGTGTACGTGGGCATCGCCGCCCGCCTGAATCCTGTAAAGGACGTCGCCACCCTCGTCCGGGGCTTTGCCAAAGCCCGGGCCGCGTATCCCGCCCTGCGCCTGCTCATCGCCGGGGACGGCCCCCAGGAAGCGGAGCTGAAAGCCCTGGCCGGGAGCCTGGGGGTGGAGGAGGCCGTGCATTTCCTGGGCTGGCTGGAGGATACGGACAGCTTCTACGCCGCTCTGGACGTGAACGCCCTCACCTCCCTCAGCGAGACCTTCCCCTATGCCCTCACGGAGGGGGCAAGGCAGAGGAAGGCCACCGTCAGCTCCCGGGTGGGAGGCGTGCCCCGGCTCATCGATCACGGGGTCAACGGCTTCCTCTTCGAAGCGGGGGACGCGGAGGCCCTGGGGGACTGCCTCCTGCGCCTGGCCCGGGACGGGGACCTGCGCGCCCGCTTCGCCGAAGCCCTCTACGAAAAGGTAGCGCGGGAATTTTCTCTGGAGGCCACCGTGCGTACCCAGCTGGAGATCTACGAAGCGGCGCTGCGCCGCTTCCCCCATCGGAAGGACCGGCGGCCTTATATCACCGTCTGCGGGGCCTATGGCCGGGGCAACGCCGGGGACGAGGCCATTCTGCAGTCCATCCTCCAGGAGATCCGGGAGCAGGACGCGGACGCCCCGGTCTGCGTGGTCTCCCGGAATCCCGCCGAGACCCGGCTCACCCACCGGGTGCAGGCCATCCACACCTTCCACCTGCCCGCCTTCGCCCGGCTCAGCCGCCGCAGCCGGCTCTACCTCAACGGGGGCGGCAGCCTCATCCAGGACGTCACCAGCCGCCGCAGCCTCTGGTTTTACCTCTATACCCTGCGTCAGGCCCATCGGGCCGGGGTGCCCGTGGTGATGTACGGCTGCGGCATCGGGCCGGTGACCCATCCGGCCGACCGCCGCCTGGCGGGGAAGATCATCTCCCGGAACGTGGACGTGATCACCCTTCGGGAGAACGATTCCCTCGCCGAGCTGGAGGACCTGGGGGTCTCCGGGCCGGAGATCATCCCGGCTGCGGACCCCTCCCTCACCCTCCTGGCCCACGACCCGGCCATGGCCGAGGGCGTGGTACGGGCCGCGGGGCTGGATCCGGCGGGGCGTTACGTGGGCTTCGTGCTCCGCCCCTGGCCCGGCTTCGAGGAGAAGGCGGAGGCCTTCGCCGCCGCCGCGGATGCGCTGGCCCGCCGGGGCCTTGTCCCCGTCTTTCTCGCCGTCGACCGGGGCTTGGACGTGCCCGCGGCCCGGCAGGTGCTGCGCCTGATGAAGGAGAAGGCCCTGCTGCCGGAGGGAGATTTCACCGGAGAAGCCCTCTCCGATCTGCTGGGAAGCATGAAGGCCGTGGTCTCCATGCGCCTTCACGGACTCATCTTCGCCGCCGGGCGAGGCGCCCCCCTGGTGGGCGTGGTTTACGACCCCAAGGTACGGGCCTTCCTGCGGCACATCGGACAGGAGCGGGCCATCGATCTCGGCGCCGTGACGGCGGAGGCTCTGACGGAGGCTGTGGAGGACGCCATGGCCGCCGCCTCCCCGGAGGCCCAGCAGGCCGCCATGGAGCGCCTGCGGACCCTGGAGATGGAGAACCGCAAGGTGCTGAGCCGCTATCTCGGGGGGAGCTCGGACAAGTTGACATAATCATAGAAACAGGTGTGCTGCGCGTTGCAGCAGGCGCGGACAGAACGAAAGGTATTTTTCCCGAGGACATGCGCCTCGGGAAAAGATACCTTTCGCAGAGCGATTTGTCGTCGCCGCAAGTTTCTCTCAGATCGGAGGCTCGACGAAGAGGGTCCGATCTGACATTTCAGAGGTACCGCACCCGGCCCTCTTTCCGCTCCTGCTTTTTCGTGGGCTTCGCCGCGTGGCCGATGCAGAGGCCCACGGTGAACAGGTCCTGCTCCGTCATTCCCAGCTGCTCCCGCCAAGGCTTTCCCGCCTCGGAGCGGAGGAAGCCCCGGATGCAGCCGATGATCACCGTGCCCAGCCCCAGGCTCTGGGCGGCGAGGGCCATGTTTTCAACGACGATGCCGCTGTCCATCTCCGTATAGGGAAAATCCCTGTCCCCGTATAGGAAAAGAAACACCGGGCAGCCGAAATCAAAGTTCTTGAAATTCGCTCTGCCGTCCCAATTCTCAAAGGCTTCCCGGAAGCCCGCCCGCCAAGCCGGGTCGCGGACGACGGTGATCTTCACCTCCTGGGCGTTCCGGGCGGTGGGGGCCCAGAGCCCCGCCTCGATGATCTGCGACAGCGCGTCTTCGGACACGGGCTCCTCCGTATAGTGCCGGATGCTGCGCCGCTCCAGGATCGCCTGCATGGTCTCGTTCATGGGAAAAAGCCTCCTTGCTGTATTCTTAATATATAATATACTCCATCCGTCCCGTTTCCGCAAGCCGGGCAAGGCGGCCTTGCCGCAAGCGCGTCAGCAATGATCATACGGAAACGGAGACCCGCTGTTCCGCTTTTTCCATTCATAGGGAACGCTGACGTCAGACCGCAGGACCGGACGTTTCACGTGAAACATGGGCAAATCTTCAATTCGGCATTGAAAAACAGGGGAGAGCTGTTTATAATGATCCTGCTATGAGCAAAGTAATTGCGATGTTCAATCAGAAGGGCGGCGTCGGAAAGACGACCACCTGTGTCAATCTCTGCTGCGCCTTTACGGAGGCGGGGCGGAAGACACTTGTGGTGGATTGCGACCCCCAGGGCCACAGCACCTCCGGTTTGGGGATCAACAAGCACAACGCGGCCCCCAACACCTACCACGTGTTGATCGAGGGCGTGCCCGCGGAAAAGGCTGTGATCTCCACGCCTTACGGAGACGTGATCCCCTGCAACAAGGATCTCTTCGGCTCCGGGATCCAGCTGGCGGAGACCTCCGGCAGGGAAAAGGTGCTGAAAAATGCGCTGGCGCCCCTGCGGGAGCGTTACGACTTCATCCTTGTGGACTGCCCCGCCCTGCTGGAGCTGCTGACCCTCAACGCCCTCTGCGCCGCGGACAGCGTGCTGATCCCGGTGCAGTGCGAATACCTGGCGTTGGAGGGGCTCAGCGAGCTCATGGGCACCCTTCGCATGGTGCGCCGGAGCCTGAACCCCGAACTGGCGGTGGAGGGCGTCGTTCTCACCATGTACGACGGGCGCACCAATCTGAGCCTGCAGGTAGCAAACGCCGTGAAAAAACACATGAAGCAAGCCGTTTTCAAGACCGCCATCCCCCGCAACGTGCGTCTCAGCGAGGCCCCCAGCCACGGGATGCCGGTCCTGCGCTACGATCCTTCCTCCCGGGGGGCATACGCCTACCGGCAGCTGGCGGAGGAGATCCTGGCGCAGAATCCCAAAGGCAGGTGAGAGCAAATGGCTAAAAAAGGTCTGGGCAGCGGTCTGGACGCCCTATTCGGCGGCGAACTGCCCCCGGAGCAGGCGGCGGACCTCCGCACCCTGCCCCTGCAGAAGGTGGAACCCGGCGAGCATCAGCCGCGGGAGACCTTCGACGGGGAAAAACTGGAGGCGCTGGCGGATTCGATCCGCACCCACGGCATCCTGCAGCCCATCTCCGTACGCCGCCTGGACGGGGACCGGTATCAGATCATCGCCGGAGAGCGCCGCTGGCGGGCCGCCCGTATGGCGGGGCTTACGGAGATCCCGGCCCGCATCCTGGAGGCGGACGACCGGGAGGCAGCCGTGCTTGCTCTGGTGGAAAACCTCCAGAGAGAGGACCTGAACCCCGTGGAGCAGGCCAAGGGCCTGCGCCGGCTCATTGAGGAATACGGCTGCACCCAGGAGACCGCCGCGGAAACGGTGGGCTGCTCCCGACCGGCGGTGACCAACGCCCTGCGGCTGCTGGCCCTGCCGGAGGCGGTGCTGGCCATGCTGGAGGACGGGCGTCTCAGCGCCGGTCACGGCCGGGCCCTCCTGGCCCTGGGGGAGGAGGGGCGCATGCTTTCCGCCGCCGAGCAGGTGTGGAAGGAAGGCTTCAGCGTCCGGCAGACAGAGGCGCTGGTGAAGAAGCTCCTGGCCCCGCCCCCCGCCCCAAAGCCGAAGCGGGACGACAGGATCTACGTCAAGGCACTGGAGGATCGGCTCACCCGGGGCTTCGGCAGAAAGGTACACATCGTCAGCGGCCCCAAAAAGGGAAAGCTGGAGATCGAATATTACGGCAACGAGGATCTGGAGGCCCTGATCCGGGCCCTGGGCCCTCTGGGCGCCGTGGAAGGGGAGGAAGAGGACCGTGCTTGATATCCGCTTCGTCCGGGAAAACCCGGAGATCGTAAAGGAGAACATCCGAAAGAAATTTCAGAATGAAAAGCTGCCCCTGGTGGACGAGGTCATCGGCCTGGACGCAGAGCTCCGCGCCGTGAAGACGGAGGCGGACGGGCTCCGGGCCCAGCGCAACACCCTCTCCAAGCAGATCGGCGTCCTCATGGGCCAGGCGAAGAAGGACCCGTCCAAGAAAGAGGAAGCCGAGGCCGTCAAGGCACAGGTGCAGGCCCAGGCGGAGCGGCTGGCGGAGCTGGAGGCAAAAGAGCCCGCGCTGGAGGCCGCCATTCGGAAGATCATGCTGGTGATCCCCAACATCATCGATCCCAGCGTCCCCATCGGGGAGGACGATTCCAAGAACGTGGAGGTCGCCCGCTTCGGGGAGCCGGCAGTACCGGATTTCGAGATCCCCTATCATACCCAGATCATGGAGAGCTTCGACGGGGTGGACATGGACGCGGCGGGCCGCGTCTCCGGCAACGGCTTCTATTACCTCATGGGGGATATCGCCCGGCTGCACGAGGCCGTGCTGGCCTACGCCCGGGATTTCATGATCGGCAAGGGCTTCATCTTCTGCATCCCCCCCTTCATGATCCACGGAGCCGTGGTGGAGGGCGTCATGAGCCAGACGGACATGGACGCCATGATGTACAAGCTCGAAGGCGAGGATCTGTACCTGATCGGCACCAGCGAGCACTCCATGATCGGTAAGTTTATCGACCAGATCCTGCCGGAGGAGAGCCTGCCCCAGACCCTGACCAGCTATTCCCCCTGCTTCCGCAAGGAAAAGGGCGCCCACGGCATCGAGGAGCGAGGCGTCTACCGCATCCACCAGTTCGAGAAGCAGGAGATGATCGTGGTCTGCAGGCCGGAGGACTCCATGGCCTGGTACGAGAAGATGTGGCGCTTCTCCGTTGAGCTTTTCCAGAATATGGAAATCCCTGTGCGGCAGCTGGAGTGCTGCTCCGGCGACCTGGCGGATCTGAAGGTGAAGAGCTGCGACATCGAGGCCTGGTCTCCCCGGCAGCAGAAGTACTTTGAGGTCTGCTCCTGCTCCAACCTGGGCGACGCCCAAGCAAGGCGCCTGAAGATCCGCATCAAGGGCGCGGACGGGAAGACCTATCTCCCCCACACGCTGAACAACACCGTGGTGGCTCCGCCCCGGATGCTGATCGCCTTCCTGGAGAACCACCTGCAGGCCGACGGCAGCGTGACCATCCCCGCGGTGCTGCAGCCTTACATGGGCGGCAAGACCGTCCTGCTTCCCAAGCGCTGACCCGCGGCAACGCGGTTTGGTAATAAATGAAAAGAGG
>JAEEGL010283459.1_pt1 | contig 15766 bp, 16 predicted proteins | sample 9134231 | NCBI WGS metagenome assembly JAEEGL01 (sample SAMN16246548, study PRJNA631951) | gut metagenome | biome: gut microbiome; feature: rumen; material: fiber-attached | host: Bos | place: Iran: Karaj | collected 2018-10
CCAACTAAAGTTGAAAATGAAAGAACTGCATCCATATATGCATCAGCACCTGTGGCAATAAGGCTTTGTGAATCAATTTCTTTTCCGTTTTTCTCAGCATATTTGCCAAAGATAAACTTCACAAATATTGCAATTATAACGACAACTAATGTTAGCCATGTGTAATGTACTTCAGCCGGTTCTACAACTTTAATAATTGACTCTCTTAAAGAAAAAATACCTGCTGACAAGACTAATACTGCAATTATAACCGCTGAAAAATACTCTATTCTTCCATGCCCAAAAGGATGCTCCCTATCTGGCGCCTTGCTAGATAATTTTGCTCCCACGATTGTAATAACTGCAGACACTGCATCGCTTAAATTGTTAATTGCGTCTAAAATAATGGCAATAGAATTAGATAAAAATCCCACAACTGCTTTAAGCAATACAAGAGAAATGTTCATTCCAATTCCTTGCAAACTGATTTTTACTATTTTTTGTTCTCTTTTCAAATCATTTCCTCCGTAAGTTTTTGATAAGGCTATTATATCACTAAAGACATTGTTTTAAAATCACATTTATCACTTATGCTGTTGACATAAACCGTTTACGCCGTTATAATATGTTCGTCACAACATATTTCTCGGTCCGACATGTATGTATAGGAGGAATTCTTATGAAACGGTATCTCGGTTTAGTTCGTGTTCTGGATGAACACATGGCAGGTGTGACAGTAAAACTATTATCAATGTTTTCGGATGATAAGGAAACACTGCTAAAATGGTTTAAGCTGTACAAAGGTGCTGAAACAATTATTTTGGACAATACGCGTGAGCTGGAGAGTTTCTTTGAATTTTTCAACATCTTTACTCCCCCTCTCGACAAGATTCGTACGTATGAGTTCAAGTAACCCAAAAATCCGAGTCTAATTTCGAACAGCCTTTAGTTCAATATAGAACAAAAGGGCTGTTTTTTTTGACAAATATACGTGCATTTATTATACTTTCCGTGTAGGTGCATGGCTTGTTTTTTGAAATCACCATTTTTTCCAACAATCAAAGAATAGGAGATTAATTATGAACTTAAAAACTATATCAAAAATATTATTTATTCTAGGAGGTGTACTAATGCTTTTTGGATGTAAAAGCAATCTATTAAATACCACTGCTGTCACCATAAGCAAAATGGGCAATATGATATCAGGTTCTTGGCAAGCCCAAGTAAAATTTCCTGACTGGAAAGGATATGTTGATGACACTTTAGCTATGAATTCTATGTATAGTTTTGATGGTGTTAAAGATCAAGGAAAACTCTTCTTTATAATTCCAGAATCAATAACAAGTTTTGATTTGTTTGTCAACAACATTAAAGTCGATACGAAAAACATGTTAAATGGAATCTATGAAGTAGATATTGCCAGAATAGCAAAAAATGGAATGAACACCATACAAGTATGTAACATTAATTCAGATAATTCAGAAGATAAAATAACTGTTAATATTCCTTATCCAAGAGTAATTGATGGAGCTTTAGAGGAAGTTGGATTAAGTAAGAAGCCTTTCGAATTGATTAGTGACATTATTGAATCTGATATTAAGTATGGATTTTCAAGCAGTCAGCTTGCAGTAGTTAAAGATGGAAAACTTGTTTATCAAAATGCGTGGGGATTAACAAATTCTTACGAAAAAGATGGAACAAGAATTACTGATGGAACAAAAGTTACAAATGATACACTATATGATTTGGCATCTGTAACTAAGATGTTTAGTACAGCCTATGCAATCCAGTATTTAGTAGATAACGGAAAAATAAATCTTGAAGACAAAATTGTGGATTTAATTGGGCCAGAGTTCGTTAATAATACTGTTGAAATTAAATTTGCATCATACAAAGATGCTTATCCAGGATTCGAAAAGATAAAAGAATGGAAATCTTCTATTACCGTTCGTGACTTATTAATGCATCAAGCCGGATTTCCAGATGGTGGGCATTATCACAACCAAAAATTTGATGCAGAAAATCAAAGACTAACAAATGATGTTGATAATGTTTTATTTGTGGAAAATGCAACTAGAGAGAATACTTTAATAAATGGTATTTGTAAAACTCCTCTACTTTATAAGCCAAGAACAAAAACACTATATTCAGATATTGATTACATGCTATTAGGTTTAGTTGTTGAAAAGATTACAGAAAAAGATTTAAATACATTCTTATCTGAAACTTTTTGGGAACCAATGGGACTTACTCATATAACATATAATCCGCTAGAAAATGGCTTTTCAAAAGATGACTGTGCTGCTACTGAATTAAATGGAAATACAAGAGATGGACTAGTAGAGTTTCCAAATGTAAGGCACGATACAGTTCAAGGCGAAGTTCATGATGAGGAAGCCTATTACACAATGGAAGGAATATCTGGTCATGCTGGACTATTCTCTAATGCTACAGACTTAGCAAAACTTGCTTCTATCATGATTACCGGTGGATATGGTAACAATAAATATTTTTCTAAGAATATAAGAGACTTGTTTATTGCTCCTCAAAGTCTATCAACCATTAATTATGGAATCGGTTGGTGGCGTGAAGCTGATGACAAAAGAGTTTGGTATTTTGGAACACAAGCACCTGAAAGTTCTATTGGACACCAAGGATGGACAGGCACATTTGCTATGATAGATTTTGACAATAATCTAGTTATTGTATATTTGACAAATTCTATTAATACTCCTATATCTGATAAATCTAGTTTAGATACTGCTAATGACTTTGCAGGAAGATACTATACTTCTTCTACAATTGGTTTTGTTCCGCAACTTATTTACATGGGACTAGACACTAATGAGCAGGATTTAGATAATGCTTTATACTCTTTAGTAAAGGATATGGCGGTTGAAAAGCAAAAGCATGTTGATAGTAAAGAGAGAAAAGCTGGAAAGCCATATGACAAAAATCATGCACTAATTAAAGCAAAAGAAGCAATGGATGAAGTTGCAAAGAAGTGGACTAGATAATAATATGAATAACGTTTATATGTATGCTACAATTGATTTAGCTACAACCATAGAAATAGAAAGGGGACTATAGATAATGGCATCTTTTATAGTTATTGTTGCTGGGCTAGTATTAATAATAATTATTGCTATAATTGTTCTAATTTATAAAATTCGCTATTATAGTAAATGTACAGCCTCTGCTACTGCAACTATATATACCTCTGAGCGTGTAGGTACTTCTTTTTCATCGCCAATGATTTACAAAGCAAGATATAGATACAACAAAAAAGTTTATAAAACAAGTTTCCACACCTCATTACCTCATTTTATCGAAAGAGAAACTTTACAAATCTACGTTAACCCTGATAAGCCCGAGCAAAATACACTTAGGAAAAACAGAGAATACTTTCATATATCATTTTTAATTGGGTTTTGCTCGTTAGCTATTTATTGTATCGTAAAATATATTATTCCGTATGTATAGTTAATTAAATAAATATATTAAGGACAGCTCATAAAAAACTTGAGCTGTCCTTTTAAATTTAAAAATTATTCTTTAGGTAACAATAAGTTTAATGCAATACCTGTTAAAGCAGCTAAGCTCATTCCAGAAAGTGGAACAACCATATCATTTCCTGTTGCAAAATTAATTACTGCGCCACCAAGTCCTAAAACAAGCATGCTTGATGCAATTATAATATTTCTATTTTTTCCAAAATCAATTCTATTTTGAATTAGTATTTTTAATCCGTTTACAGCAATAAATCCATATAGTAGAAGTGAAATTCCTCCCAAAACAGGTGATGGAATTGTTTGAACTAATGCTGTAAATTTTCCTAAGAATCCAAAGATTATTGCAAGTATTGCTGCAAGTCCAATTACCCAAACTGATGCAACTTTAGTCATTCCAACTACAGAAGTGTTTTCTCCATAAGTAGTATTTGCTGGTCCTCCTAAAAGTCCTGCTACAAATGTTGCTAAACCATCTCCTAGAAGTGTGTTTTCAAGTCCTGGTTTTTTAAGCAAGTCTTTTCCAATAATTGAAGATAGTGCCGTGTGATCTCCAATATGTTCTGCCATTGTAACTAACGCAATCGGAGCCATCGCAATAGCTATCATTAAACTTGGAGTATAAGTTACAAAAGGAATTTGGAAGTTTGGAAGTTGAATCCAAGATGCTTCTCCGACTGAAGTAAAATCTACGATTCCAAATAATATTGACGCAATATATCCAATAGCAATTCCTGCTAAGAAAGGAATAATCTTCAAAAAGCCTTTTGCTTTAACCATAATAATCGCAGTAGAAGCAAAAGTTATAAGTGCAACAAGCACTCCTATAAAATCAATTTTTTCTACCCCAGAACCTATGCCAATATTATTTACGGCAGAGCTTGCAAGCCCTAGTCCGATTATCATAATCATCGGGCCAATTACAATTGGCGGTAATAGTTTATCAATCCATTTTTTCCCAACAAACCTAATAATAAAAGAAACTATAATATAGATTAATCCTACTATCATTATTCCAGTGAGTGCAGCCGAAGCTCCCGCTTCTGGTCCCCCCTGTGCATTACCTGCCAAATACGCTACTACTAAAGGAGTTATAAATGCAAAAGAACTTCCTAAAAATACGGGCGATTTTCCTTTTGTACATAAAATGTATAGTAATGTGCCAATTCCAGCTGTGACAAGAGCAACTGCAGTAGATAAAAATTCGCTTCCTCCTCCATCTTGAATTCCCTGATTTACAAGAATTGGAACTAACACAGTGGCGCCAAACATAGCAAATACGTGTTGAAGACTAAGTACAATCCACTGACTTATCTTAGGTTTCTCATCAACATCATATAAAAGCTTTACCTCATTATTTGCTTCATCATTTGCTTTAATTTCTTCAGAACTTTTTACTTGTTCTTCTTTTTTGCTTACCTCATAGTCGTATGCTTTCTTTGAATGGTTTTTGCTTTTGACTTTCTTTGACATTGTATTACTCCTTTCAATGATAAATTAAAACATAAAAAAAGAATTATTAAAGATACCATTACTGGTCTTTAATAATTCTCTATGTTTTGAAATTAAAATGTGTAAAAATAAAGATAAAGGAAAAATGGAAACACTTACCTGTCTACAAAATCTCAAATGTATTATTCTTGTAGATAAGCAAGCAAAACAATCCATTATCGTCCTCCATTATTTTTACATTGTTTTGTATTTTATACTATATCTGTGAAAAAATAAAGAGAAAATTTCAAAATGTAATAAAAGTGTAACTAGGTACTCTATACTGCCTCTTTCATAAGTAGTTTTCTTCCATGTAATGTACCGAAAGCAACTTCTAAAGTCATTCTTAACGCAAGCCATAGCGAAATGTCACCATCTATTATAGTAAAAACTATCTCAACAACTGCATATACTAGCCATTTGATAAGACACTTTGTTGCAATCTCATTAACTTGCGCTTTTTTTATGATATATTTTTTTCTGACTATTCTGATTGCTACTAGCTCCGCCAGAAAAGTTATTACTATCAACAATGCTATGCTTATAATACTAATAATTGCCTCATTATTTGAAATAAACGACAATGCTTGAGTATCGTTATTTATGGTAGCATTATTAACATATAGTCTTAAACATATATAAAATATAAGTTCTCCTAAAAATGAAAATGCAAATGTACTCCACCAAAACTTACTTGCTATTTTCTTTGAAGGATATTCGACTTTATCATTAGTTTTGCTCATCGAAGTTTAACCCCCTTAAAGAGATTTTATCAAATTTTGGCAAAATATGAAAACATTTTTTATCATCCGCTCTATTATCATATATGATATAATTAAGTATGATGATAATGTCAAAGGTGATAACACGACTTTTAATAAAATTTGAAGGAGTTATATGGATTTATATAGTGAATTAATTAAAAGGTCAAATATGCTGACGCAGAATAAACTAAATGATTTACAAGTTGCCGGCAAATTGGATTCAGCGCACACAGCGCAAATGGAGTTTAGCCAGCTATCTAAGAGTCACGCATCATTGCGTTCTTCATATTTAATTGCGAAAGACCAATATGCTACTGCAAAAGAAAACTTAAATCAATTTAATAATTCTAGTCTAGCTAACAAAATTGTTCATCCAGTAAAGTCATTTAGGCTTCACAGACAATTAGCTAGAGACGTTAAAAAATCAAAAGAAACACTTGATAAAACAAAGGCTGCATACAAAGCAGTTCAAAAAGAGCTTCGTGAATTTAAAAGAGCGACTCGTGCACAACACAAAGCTATGATTAAATTTGAAAAAACTAAACAAATGATTCAAGAGTTGAATAATCCTAGTAATCAAAAGTATGTTACAATGCTACCTGCACAAAGACAACAAATGGCAGCTTGGTTTATGAGGTTTCAAAGTCATTATGATTCACTTTCATTTGGAGTGAATCAACAAAATGGTAATAAATCTTTTGAAACACTTGTAGAGCCTCCCGAAAAAGCTTTTACAGAGATATCTCAGGCTTATAATAGAATGGTAGTTTCTAGGACTAAGGATAGAGCAAGACAAACGATAGATAGAGCTCGACACGCTGTAAGAGATACTTTAGACAAGATGGCTCCAAAGCCAAGAGAGGAAGCCGAAGAAAGTAGATAGCATATAGATTGGGGACACGGTTACCGTGTCCCCTGCTTACTTGGCCCCCACAAGATTCAGAATCCATTGGCAGTTTTATGTTACCGGAATTGAAAGACAACCACCAAACAACCAACTTGTAAGGAGGAACACAATGGAGCTAAAAGAGACGACCACCAACTGAAGCCACAAAAAAGGCAGGGAAGCAATATCCCTGTCCTTTTTTTGTCCTTTTTTACTCTATTTACAATTACTACAATATGGACAATTTGCGCATCCATTTTTTCCTTTTCTAAATTTTGAAATTATGATTGCAATAACTGCAATTGCAACCACTAATAAAACTATTAGGTTTGCCAAATTTATAGTTCCATCCTCTATCCTACTTCCAATTTGGTATACAATTGTCGCTAAAATCCATGCACTTCCTGTTTGGAATAATACCGCTTTTAACATTCTTTTAGCAGATCCTAGCTCTCTTTTCATTGCACCAATTGCACCAAAACATGGAGCACTAAATAAATTAAATACCATAAATGCATATGCTGCAGATGCTGTTATTCCTGCAAATGGAGTTCCTTCTGCAAAAATTTCACTACCTTCTTCAACATCTTCAGCAAGTCCTGCAATAACTGCCATACTTGAGACTACTTGCTCTTTTGCAACTAATCCTTGAATAGCAGAGACTGTTGCTCCCCAGTTGTTTTGTCCAATAATAGGATAGAATACCCAAGAAACTGTTTTTCCAATTGATGCTAACATGCTTTCTTCTATATCTACTCCATATTCCATATTAAATGAAAACGAAAGTAAAAACCAAATTACAATTGAGCAAATCAAAATTATACTTCCTGCTCTTTTTATAAATGCAATAACTTTATCAAAAACATCTTTAGCAACATATTTAACGCTTGGAACTTTATACTCTGGAAGTTCGCAAATGTATGAACTACTTACATGTTTAAATCTTGTTCTTGAAAGAACAAATGCAGAAATAATAATAACTATAATTGCAAAGAAATATAATGATGCAGATACAGCACCAGAATTTTCTCCAAAGAAATATCCAGCAAATAACGATATGATTGGTAATTTTGCACTACATGGAATAAACGGAACTAGTATACTTGTCATTTCTCTTTCATCTTGATTTTCTATAATTCTTGTTCCCATTATTCCCGGAACACTACATCCAGAACCAACAATAAATGGAATTAAACTCTTTCCACTCATGCCAAGTTTTCTAAATAGTTTATCGAATAAAAGTGATATTCTCGACATATAGCCTGTTGTTTCAAGTAATGAAATGCATAAGAATAGAATTATTAATTGTGGAATAAATCCTAGTACTGCTCCTACTCCCGCAATAATACCATCAACTACTAAGCTATTAACCCATTCAGATGCACCAGCATTTTCTAATGCCTCTCCTGCCCATTCTCCAAGTGCATCCATGTTTTCTCCAACCCAGTCTACAGTGGCAGTTCCTACTACACCAACAGATAAGAAATATACCAAAAACATAACAACTATGAATATTGGAAAAGCAATCCACTTATTAAGAAAAACTTTATCTAGTTTATCTGAAAATGTTTCAGTGATTTCTTTTTCTTTTACACATTCTTTCTTTGCCTTTTCAATGAAAGAATATCTTTCTGAAGCAATCACTTCTTCTAAGTCAGTATCATAGTTTTTCTCTAGTTCTTCTCTGATTGATGCAACCGCTTTGTTGTCATCGTCTTCAAATCTAGAATCTTTCTCAAGTAATTTGACTGCAATAAATCTATTATGCTTTTTTGATATTCCTTTTGTTATTTGTGAAATACTTTCTTCTAGCTTATCGTCATAAATTTTGGTTCTGGTTAAATCTCCTTTTTTATCAATCTCTTTAACTAGGTCTTCAATTCCTGTTTCTTTAAGTGCAGAAATTTGAAATACTTTTGTTCCAAGTTTTTCTTCTAGCTTTTTGCAATCAATTCTGATTCCTTTTTTCTCAAGTAGGTCTGCCATATTAAGTGCGATTAATACTTTGCAATCAAGTTCCATAAGCTGAGTCGTAAGATATAAGCTCCTTTCAAGAGAAGTTGCATCTACAATATTGATTATTACATCTGGTTTTTCATCAAAGACAAACTTTCTAGATATATCTTCCTCAATACTATAAGGACTTAACGAATAAATTCCTGGCAAATCTGTAATCTCATGCTTTGTGCCTTTAATAGTACCTGTCTTTTTTTCTATCGTAACTCCCGGCCAATTTCCAATCTTTGCATTCATACCTGTTAAGTAATTAAATAATGTTGTCTTTCCACTATTTTGATTTCCAACTAAAGCTATTTTCAATTTTATCAAACTCCTTTCCCTCAGATTAGTTTGAGCAAGAATTTAGGTAATTTCTAGGCAAACGAACGAGGCAACCGGAGGCGTACATAAGGTACGTTGAGGATTGCCGATGTGAAGTTTAACAACGAAATTACCAAATTATTGTTCAAACATCACCTCCACTTCTATTTGACTTAAATCACTTTTGCTAATGCACAATTCATAGTCTCTAAGTTTAATATCAATCGGATCCCCTATTGGTGCTTTTTTCCAAACCTCTATTTCAGTTCCACGAGTAAGTCCCATGTCTAGAAGATGTCTACGAATTTCCTTGTTTTGAATGTTTAGCTTTAGTATTTTTGCTTTTTGTCCAACATCCAATTCACTTAATAACATACCAATTCTCCTTTCATAATTGAAATATCTTTCAACTTTCAAAATGATTATATTAATGATAAAAATAAAAGTCAACAATAATTGAAGCATCTTTCAACTTTTGTTGACTTGTTATTATTATTTTTTTATACTATGATTGTATTATGAAGAAAGGATTGAATTGGATGAAAGAATCTGAGCTAAGACAACCTATACAAAAAAGAGCAATAGAAAAAAGGAAACAGATATTAGAATGTGGGTTCAATTTAATATGTGAAAAAGGGTATCATAACGTAGACTGCATTGAAATCGCAAAGGCAAGCGGTGTTTCTACAGGAACAGTTTATCAATACTTCAAAGACAAAAGAGATATTTTTTTGCAAGGGTTAAAAAGTTATTCTGACTCTCTTTTGTTCCCAATACTTGAATATAAAAATAAAACCATAAAGCCTGATGGACTTGAATCTTTTTTTAAAAATGCAATTAATAGCAATATAAAAGTTCATACTATGTCTCAATCTACACATGAAGAAATCATGGCTATGAGGCACTCTGATCCTGAAGTAAATAAAGTGTTTCAAGATTTTGAAGTCGAAGCAACGAACGTACTAGTTGACATCTTAAAAGCTAATGGTTTTAATACAAAAGACATTTACGAGAAATGTCATATAATCATTGGATGGATAGATAATCTTTGTCACGAATTAGCGTACCACAAACACCAAGAACTAAATTATAAGCGTATGACCGATATGGTAGTAAACTCAATAATACATCTCTTATCATAAACCAAAAACGCTTTAATAGTTTTCAAATAATGATGGCTATTAAAAACCTCATTATTTTCAACAAACAAGGCCAACCATTTTTTATCGAAAATGGTTGGCCTAATTTAGCAAAGTGTTAAATGATTAGACTGCTTCTTTAGAAATTAAGTATCTACCAAACAATGTACCGATAGCTACTTCTATAACCAGGCTCAAAATAGTCCATAGTGTTAATTCTGAAGATAAATAATAGAAAACAACTACTATAACAGAGTAGATAAGCCATTTAATTAGACACTTAACTGCTATCTCGTTAACCTGCTCCTTTTTTACAATCGCTCTATTTCTGACTTTCTTAATCGCAATAAGTAATGCTCCAATAGCTAAAGCGGCTTGAAAAATTAAGCTGATAATATCAATCAACAATTCATGCTGTCTTATAAAAGAAGCAACACCCAATGCAGTATCATAACTCATGTTAAAAACCAAAAGTAGCCCTCCAAAGTACATAACTAAACCTGCTATAAACAATATGGCAAAAGTGTCCCACCAAAAAGTACTTGCTATTTTCTTTGAAGGATATTCCATTTTTTCATTTGCTTTTTCCACATCGTTCACCTCCTCTTTTGTTAAAATAATATCATAGTTATGTTATAACACATTTTTCTTTCTAAGTAAGTCTGTAATCATAAACGTCTTGTTCCTTACCTATTGATACATCATAAGTCTCACCAAAATCACCATTAAAAACTGATATTACAGACTTGACGGTACCTTCAAAACCACTTAGTTTAACCTCACTTCCATAACTTTCAGGGGTAAGTATTTGACCGTTTTCAGTTAGATAATTACTACGATTAATGTTTCCACCTTTGTAAATCATCACTTTAAAATCTTATCATAACTCATTACATAATTCAAATTATAGTTATTATCTACTTATTTATTGATTTGGATATGGTAGGGTATGCTCCATTCGGTCGCAGATTGCTTCGCAATGACCCCCTGTTTTGAAAAAAGTTAGTTGATTATTTATCAAATTGCATTAATTATATTTATATAATAAAATATAGTTGCTGAGTATTTTATATTTGAGGTGGAAAAATGGAACAAGAAACTAATAAAATAATTCAAAGATTGGTTCGTTTTGTAATAATTGTTATCTGGCTTACTTCAGCAATGTTATTTTTGGAAGGTGGACAAAACACTTATAAACTTATAAGCTGGAATAGAGTTACAGGAACTTATGAAAGAACTGAAAAGTATCCGATTATTGAAAACAGTTCGTCATCAGATCATTCGCAATACTTCTTGCACTATTATACATTTAATACTGGTGGAGGCAACTTTAATAAATCGGTTTACGATGAAACAGGAGATAAAAAAATAAATCAGGAAGAAGAAATATTATACAATCCAGCAAATCCAGAAGACTCTATGCTACTATCTTCAAATGATGGAATATCGAAACTACTGATTGCAACAATTTGTGCAATAGCACCTGCCATATTATTATTTATAATCTATAAAAAATATGGACGTGACTATTTGATTTCATTTCTAACCCATCATTAATAATAAATTTTTTCGTTTGTTAGACTAAAAATAACTGCTCTTATGTCATTGTGGATGAGTAGTTATTTTTTAACTTTCTTTTGGCTAACCGTCTCTAACGGATTGCCTCTGTATTCTATATTTTTTAAGTTAAAAACCGGCAAGAGCCGACATTTTCTGTTTTCTTTTTGTGCTATACTTTAAGAAAAATAGGAGATATTGAATTATTGTTAGGAGGAATAAAAATGGGGTTGTTTGACATTTTTAAGAAAAAAGAAGATGCTTTAGGAAATCAAATTGTAAGTGATATGAATATGGGTGCTCAGAGTCCAAATTCATATACATTTATGGGCGACGTTGAACTTATCGAATCGGCAAGTTTTAAAATGACTGTTGAAGATGTTTTTACAATTACAGGAAGAGGCACAGTTGCATGCGGTGTTATTGAATTTGGAGAAATTCATATGAGAGATGACGTTAAAATTCAAACACATGACAAAGTGATAAAAACTGTAATTACCGGAGTTGTAAAGTATCGTAAACTAAAAGATATTGCTCAAGCAGGAGATAATGTTGGATTGCTTCTTCGTGGCATTGATAGAAATGAAATTCAAAAAGGAGATATAGTTTATAAGAATTAACTACTTCGCGAGCGGTTCGAATCTAGGTCCAGGCAATAAAAAAATGGTATGCAACCAATAGAAACTATTTTTGAAGAAGTTGTTGATATTTTGGCGGACTATAGAGCTAATAAAGATAAAAGAAAGAATGAAGAATATGACCCAGAGTTTTAATACTATTGTGGAGCAAATAAAAAAATGTGATTTATGCAAAGAGAAATTTGGTTTTAAGCCACATCCTATATTTTTAGGAAACGAACATTCAAAAATTGTTCAAATAAGTCAAGCACCGTCTGCAACTGTTCATGAAACATTAAAGCCTTTTACAGATATGAGTGGAAAAAAATTAAAATATGATTGGTATCAAATAACAGATGATGTTTTCCAAAAGAAAAAAGTAATCGTTCCTACTTTGGCCAGTTGAACGATTACTTGTAATCTTTAATCGGCTAACCGCATCTGCGGATTACCTTTTGTCTATATTTATTTTAAGCGAAAATAGCGAAAAAGTCAATATAGAGGCACGTTTTATAAAAGTACCTTATTTTATGCCCAAAATGGTCTCGGAGACGTCCGAAATCACTGAAAAAACATAGCAAATTAACTGGCATCTGTGAAATCAAAATGTTGCAAACTCGTAGCGGAGCACAGCGTGCTCCATAAAGATTGAATTTTTAACATTTTAGATTTATGGCGCACAATGCGCGCCGCTACACACTTCGTCATAGTTTAGTATAAAACTTTAAATAATGCAATTAAAATATTTCGAATATACTATTATACATTTTATTGGATATTAATATATTTCTTTATTTAATACCTTTTGTAATCGTTCATATGTAAATAAGTTTTTATCTAGTCTATGAATTTCAAAGAAATCATTATCAACCTCAATTCGATTTAGAATAATACTATTTCCATCTTTTTTTACGACTTTAATTTTTGTAGCTTCTTCGTTAATTATATACAATCCATAAGCATATTCAGAGTCATCAAAATTTAAAACATTTGAATTTTGATTAATATAAAATGTGCTTGCATTATTATTAGCATCTATCATTTCAGTTCCACCTAGCGAACCTGGACAAACGAAATAGTAGCTATTATCACCATTTTGATAAACACCATACAATTTTTGAACCAGTACAGCACTATTCAAGATATTTTCTTCACCAAGATAAGTATAATATGGTATATAGATACTGCCATCTTGCTGTTTAACATATATATTTGTTTCGTCCATAAATGATGTATTTATAGTTTTTCTATCAACTGTGTATAAAATAACACTAATCTCATCTGGTTGTTCATCTTCTTTAGATATTTTTTGAAATTCATATACATAAGAACGATTATTTATATCTCCACTAACATTAGAAAAATCAAATTTTCCTTTGTAAAGGACATTAGCATCTGTAAGCAAATACCCTTGCTTAAATGATTTTCTATTACCATGTAACTTATTATTTGATGTATCATAGCCCTCAGAAGTATCGAAAATTATTGGGATTTCATTTGGTAACTTGTGTATTTCATTTTCAGTAGTTTGATTATCAATAATTAGTTGAGTACAATCATCATTTACATGACAAATGTATGTATTTCCCCATTCATAAATTTTGGCATAATTCTTGTCGTCAAAAGTCAATCCAAGGATTTCTATTTTTTGTTCTCTAGATAAGTTGCTACCATAACTCTTATTTTCATACTCTGGATCTTCATATAGATCAAAATTTGAAATAGTATTATCATCAAATTCAGTATTGGAGTTGTTATTATTTAATACTAATACTACTGCACATATTATTAAAAGCACAATAATTGCTATTATAATAATGATTTTTTTCATTTAATAGTTCCTCCTTAGTAAAATCCTCAAATCAATGCTAACATACATTATTAAAGAACTCAATTATTAGTTCCTTGTAATTATTGAATCCATTTTTTTGATATTGCATGGGGAAGTAAGGTATTCTCGCTTTGCACGTTGTCTCATACGTGGTGTCGAAGAATATTTTTTAGACAAAAAAATCAAAGTGCTGCAAATACAACATTTTGAATATGTTAAGGAAATAGTAAAAGGAGATTGATATTTAAAAAACTTTATAATAAAATTTTGCCAGACATTAGGTAATACGTAAGAGCGGTTAACCAACTGTGCATTTTTAATGCACCCCCTTTCATTAAGAAAGGAGTTGGTGCTATGGTTGAAACAGATATTATCTTCATGATAGTTGAAGTGATGACAATAGCTTTTATACTGAAAAAGAAATTTTTCAGCAATAAAAAATAACTACTCTTACGTCTTGGCTGACGAGTAGTTATTTTATAACTTCTTTTCGGTTAACCGTCTCTGACGGATTACCTTTTGTCTATATTTATTTTAAGCTAAAAATAGACAAAAGTCAACATTTAAGGCACGATTTTATATCGGTGCCTTATTTTTATGCCCAAAAGCAGTAGCTTTTGAGCATTGAGCAAAAGCAATTTTGCTCATATCTTGTTAAAGTGTGTAGAGCAATTTAACAAGATGCATCAAAAGTGATTCATCACTTTTGATGAAAGAAGAATGCAAGGAATACTTTCCTTGCCACACTGACACTTTTAGCGATAGCGTTAAAAAGTGTTGTAGTGTGTTATAACACTTTTTTATTTAAGTGTTCAGCAGACTTAGGAAAGGAGATTAATTTATGGGTTATGCCATCATAAGAAATGTGAAATACAAAAGAGGAAATTTAGGTTTAGCATATCGACACAATGAAAGAGAAAATAAAAACTATTCCAATAAAGATATCGATTTAGAAAGATCATATCTTAATTATCATTTGAAAGAGCCAACTCTGTCCTATGAGAAAGAGTTTGATAAGCTAAAGAAAGAAAATGATTATAAAGGACAAATAAAAGCAGTAAGTAATATTGCATGCGAATATGTGATAACTTCAAGTAAGGAATTTTTTGATGAAATTGGGGAAGAGGAAACAAGACGATATTTTGAAACAGCTTATGAATTTGTAAGCAATTATAAAAATCTTGGCGAAAAGAATATATTATCTGCAGTAGTGCATATGGATGAAACAACTCCCCATATGCACTTAATTTTTGTTCCAGTAGTTCATGCCATCGATAAAAAGGGTCGTGAAATCGACAAAATTGCCTGTAGCGAGTTTTGGAAATCCAAAGATAGTTATAGACAGCTTCAAGATGCTTTTCACAAATACATGATTTCTCATGATTTTATGCTAGAACGAGGAAATTCATCAGATAGGGAGCATTACACTATAAAAGAATATAAAGATCTAACTAATTTTGAAGAAGCAAAAGAATTGGTTAAACAAATTCCTTTGGAAACACCTAAAATGTCGGACATAAAAGATATAAAGAAAGTGACCATAAATCGTGATGAAAAGATCCAAGAACAAATTGTTAAACCTCGAGATGAATTAATTAAAGAGCTTCATAATGAGAATATTAACTTGAAGAAAAGATTAATTAAGCAGAAGAATCTGGTTGAAAAAGCTGAAGA
>JAEEGL010290515.1_pt1 | contig 15766 bp, 15 predicted proteins | sample 9134231 | NCBI WGS metagenome assembly JAEEGL01 (sample SAMN16246548, study PRJNA631951) | gut metagenome | biome: gut microbiome; feature: rumen; material: fiber-attached | host: Bos | place: Iran: Karaj | collected 2018-10
ATCGGATATCGAAAAGAAGCTCGGCGGGAAGAGCTTCACTATAAACACGATAAGGGCGCTGAAAGAGATATATCCGCCGAAAACGGAGCTGTATCTTATCATCGGCGGCGACCAGCTTTTCACGATAGAAAAGTGGTTCAGATCCGAGTCGATACTGAAAGAATCGCACGTTGTCGCTGTGACGCGCGGCGGCATAAGCTACACCGATATGCAGGAATACGCAAACGAGCTCGGCAGAGTGAAGGTGCTTAACCTCGATATCCCCGACATATCCTCGACCGCCGTGCGGGAAACGCTCCGGAGCGGCGGTGACGTGAGCGGGATGATACCGGCTCCGGCAGCGCGTTATATCGCCGAAAGGGGGCTTTACCGTGCCTGACGGATATAAGGATATGATACGCGGTATGCTCGGCAAGAAGCGCTATATACACAGCTGTAACGTGGCGGATATGTGCGTGAAGCTCGCGGAGATACATGGCGGGGACGTAAACAAGGCGTACACCGCGGGGATACTCCACGACTGCCGCAAAGAGGCGGATGCCGACATACAGCGCTCGGAGATGCTCGCGAGCGGGTATTACGTTGACCCCGCTGAGTTCGACTCCAGGAGCACATGGCACGGCATTTCCGCGGCGTACTACATACGCGAGAAACTCGGTATAGAGGATGAGGATATCCTCAACGCGGTGCGTTACCACACGGTCGCGCATCCCGCAATGACGAAGCTGGAGAAGATCGTCTATCTCGGCGACCTTGTTTCCGCGGAACGGGATTTCCCCGACGTGGAAAAGTACCGGGCTTATGCGCTGAAAGACCTCGATGACGCGATGTACCGCGCGCTGAAATGGTCGATAGGCAATCTCTCGCAGAATGACAAGAAAATACCCGTCTCGACTATCGAGGCGTATAACTACTATATGGACAGACGTAAGAAGAAAGGAGACCGGAATGACTGATACCGAAACGATAAAGACCGTTGTAAAGGCACTGGATTCAAAAAAAGCGGGCAACATCAAAGTTATCCGCATCGGAGATATAACCGTACTCGCGAACTATTTCGTTATCGCCGAGGGCACGAGCTCCACACAGGTGAAAGCGCTTGCCGACGAGGTGGAATTCAGGATGGGTGAGGCCGGCGTGCAGCCCAAATGCTCGATCAACCAGCAGGGCACCAACTGGATAACGCTCGACTATATCGACGTCGTGGTACACGTTTTCCTGAACGAGACCCGCGAGTTCTACGGGCTGGAGAAGCTCTGGGCAGACGGTGAGGTGCTTGATACCGAGGAGTTTCTGTCTTGACAAATATACGATAACATGATATAATACCCGCAGAGGATAGTTCCTCAAAGGGGTATTCATTGTTACAAGTTAATAATGTTTAGTCTCATCGGGTGGTTTACTTTCGCTCCCGGAGCACTTTCACAGTGTTATAACGATGTTATGGCAGGGTGAGGGTCGCGAAAGGAGGGACAAGGCGCTTGAGCTTTGATGTTGTTCTTCAGCATCTTGCGGAGTTATACAATATCGTCCTCATGAACATTCCGGCTTTAGGAATGTTTTTGCGTGACTTCTGCGGGTACATAGGTATCCGATATAAAAAGAAGTAACCACCGAAAGCTTTGACCGGCTCGGTGGTTATTCTCTGAGATAAACACTGTGCTTCGGGAGCAAGCCACTCGCGTGTCCGCCCCGAATTCTCTATGTGTTTATTATAGCACAAAAGGGCTTGGCTGTCAATAATTTTTCGCTGATATCGCATTTAACACAGTGCCTTATTTGTCGAAAACGGGCAAAGAAATTTGTCTGATTTGACGAAAATCCGAAAGAAAATAAAAATAATACTTGACAAATTTTGTTATATCGTGTATAATAATTTGTGGGTTTGATTATTTTATCTATTTTACTCGATCATCACGTTTAGTTTTGATATATTATGCCTGTGCCGTAAGGCAAAGGGAGGGATACTTAATGGCGGAAATTCGTCTTGGCAAAAACGAATCGCTCGATACAGCGCTTAAGCGCTTCAAGCGTTCGTGCGCAAGAGACGGCGTACTGGCTGAGGTTCGCAAAAGAGAACATTACGAAAAGCCTTCTGTGAAGCGTAAGAAAAAGTCCGAAGCTGCACGCAAGCGCAAGTTCAAGTAATTGAAGAACACTAAAAATTTAAGCGGTCTCGGACAGAGTCCGCTTAATTTATGTCCGGAAGAAATGATCTATAAATGATTTTCAGACCAAAGCTATGGATAAAGAACGTCCTGAGCATCGACCGCGAATTTCTTGATAAAAACGGCATCGACGCTCTGATACTCGACCTCGACAATACCCTCTCGATGCACGGCAACCCCGCTGCCGAGGAGGGCATTCCCGAATGGCTCGACAAAATGCGTGAGCTCGGTGTGCCGATGGCGGTGGTGTCGAACAACACAACTAAACGTGTCGCGCCCCTTGCCGCAAAGCTCGGGCTCGATTTTACCGCGAACGGCGCAAAGCCGCTCACTTTCGGGCTCAACAAGGCGCTGAAAAAGCTCGGCACCGACAGAAAGCGCACCGCAGTCGTGGGCGACCAGATCTTCACCGATGTTATGGGCGGGAACTTCGCCGGAATGCCCACTATCCTTGTGGAACCGTTCCACATCGAGAAGGGTATTCTTTTCAAGATAAAGCGCGGCGCGGAAAGCCTCGTTTTCAGGAGGGACTTCACCAAGCTGCATTGACGGAAAGGGACAAAACATGATAACATTCGCGCCGGGCGGCAATTCCGACAGCTTCGGAAAGCGGAAATTCCCCGAACAGCTCCCCGAATACCTGGTGTCTATGGGGCTGAACGGCTATGAGGTGGAATGCGGTCGCGGAGTCCGTATTTCCGAAAAGACCTATGAGCTGCTCCCGAAGCTCGCCGCGGACAACGGCATTTACCTGACGCTTCACACTCCGTACTTCATCTCGCTTTCGAGTGAGAAAGAGGAAACGCGGCTGAAAAGCGTTGACTACATACTCGAAAGCGCACGCGCTTCGCATAAGCTCGGTATCCGCAAAATGGTGGTGCACTCGGGCTCATGCTCAAAAATGACGCGCGAGGAAGCCACGGCGCTTGCGAAAGATACGCTTACAAGAGCGCAGAAGTCTCTCGACGATGAGGGACTGACCGAGATAATGATCTGCCCCGAGACTATGGGCAAGATAAACCAGCTCGGTACGCTCTCCGAAGTGCTTGAACTGTGCACCGTTGACGAACGCTTCCTGCCGTGCGTGGACTTCGGACACCTCAATGCCCGCACACTTGGCGGCATAAAGAGCGAAGCCGACTACGCCGCCATTCTCGACGAGATAGAAGACAAGCTCGGACACGACAGGCTGAAGAACTTCCACGTTCATTTCAGCAAGATAATGTACACCGACGGCGGCGAAAAAAAGCACCTTACATTTGAGGACACGCAGTACGGCCCGGATTTCGAGCCGCTTATGGAGCAGTTTGCAAAGCGCAGCCTTGAACCGTCTATCGTCTGCGAAAGCGACGGTACACAGGCGGAGGATGCTGCGGCGATGAAGAAGTATTACGAAGGAATTTCAAAATGAAGATTTTTGTTATAAACGGACCCAATCTCGATATGCTTGGGCTCCGGGAGCCCGCTATATACGGCTCCGACACGCTCGAAAGCATAAACGCGGAGCTTTCAGAATACTGCAAGACCGTCGGTGTACAGCCGGAATTCTACCAGTCCAACTCCGAGGGCGGGCTTATCGACATCATACACTCTGCCCGCGGGAACGCGGACGGGATAGTGCTCAACGCGGGCGCGTACACACACTACAGCGTTGCGATACGCGACGCTGTTTCGGCGGTGGAGCTCCCCTGCGTGGAGGTGCACCTCTCGAACGTTCACAAGCGTGAGGAATTCCGCCACAAATCGGTGCTGTCGGCAGTCTGCACGGGCGTGATATGCGGCTTCGGCAAGCACGTTTACAGGCTCGCGATAGATGCGCTCAACTCGCTTTAACCTGTACAAAGGAGAACGGAAAGATGACACAAACGGACAGAATAGCCGCGGAGCTCAAAGACCCCTCCCATGCCGCGCTGATAACGAGCACGGTGTCAAGGCAGTATGCCTGTGGGTTCAGGTCGGAAGCGGGCGTGGTGTTCGTTACCCGCGATCGGAGCTATTTTCTTGTCGATAACAGATATTACGAGCACGCCTCCGAACAGGCGGACGGCGTTGAGGTCATCCTGCTCACCGACCTGCGCAAGCAGATACACGCGATAATCGAGGAACACGGCATCAAGGTGATCTCCATAGAGAGCAAGTCCGTTACGGTACACGAGCTCGAGGATTACAAGAAGCTGTTCACAAACCTCACCGTTGACGCATCCGACTGGCTTTCGACAACTATCGGGAAAATGCGCATAATCAAGAGCGCGGAAGAGATAAAGAAGATAGAAGCCGCACAGCGTATCGCGGAGGCGGCATTCTCAAAGCTGATAACCAACATCCGCCCCGGTATGACCGAGAAGCAGATAGCAACGGTGCTGAATTTCTATATGATGGATCTCGGCGCGGACGGTCTCTCGTTCGATACGATAGCCGCTTCCGGCGTTAATTCGGCCTGTCCGCACGCGGTACCCACCGACAAGAAAATCGAGAACGGAGAGTTTCTCACACTCGATTTCGGCGCGGTAGTGGACGGCTATCACTCGGATATGACGCGCACGGTCGTTATCGGCAAGCCCGACGAGGAAATGATGAAGGTCTATAACGCGGTCTGGGGAGCCCAGACGGACGCTATGAAGGCAGTACACGCCGATATCACCGGCAAGCTCGTTGACAGCGTGGCGCGCAGCACTCTCGATGCGTGGGGATACGAGAAATACTTCACACACGGCCTCGGACACGGTGTAGGTCTTGAGATACACGAAAGCCCCACTGTCTCCGCAAAGAGCCCGTTCACCCTTCATGAGGGAATGGTCATCACCATTGAGCCCGGTATCTACATCCCGCATAAATACGGCGTTCGCATAGAAGATATGGTGGTAGTTACCACCGACGGCTGCCTGAACCTCACCAAGGCTCCAAAGACACTTATTTATATCTGATCTGTCGATATCTCCCCTGCCGGTATCGGGGGAGATAACTGTTTAATTGCACATATTCGCCCTATGTAAACGGGACGATTTGCGTTTTTTTGATGAAAATAAGTTTTTTTAAAAAATCTATTGCTTTTTTAAGAAAAATATAGTACAATATATAGGATAGTTATGAAATAAATATGCCATTCAGGAGGATAAACCAATGATAACAGCAGGCGATTTCAGAAACGGTATGACTTTCGAAGAAGACGGTCAGGTAATGCAGGTCGTTGAGTTCCAGCACGTTAAGTCCGGTAAAGGCGCGGCTTTCGTAAGAACCAAGACCAAGAACGTTCTCACCGGCGCCGTGGTCGAAAAGTCCTACAACCCCACTGCAAAATTCCCCACTGCGTTCATCGAGCGCAAGGATATGGAGTTCACATACGCAGACGGCGAGCTCTATCACTTCATGGACAGCGAGACCTACGAAGATGTTCCGATCAACGCTTCCGAAGTAGGTGACAATTTCAAGTTCGTCAAGGAAAATACAGTCTGCAAGGTGCTCTCCTACAAGGGTAAAGTATTCGGCGTAGAGCCCCCCAACTTCGTTGAACTCGAGGTTACACAGACCGATCCCGGCTTCAAGGGCGATACAGCCACAAACGCTACCAAGCCCGCTACTCTCGAGACAGGCGCGGAGATCCGCGTTCCGCTGTTTATTGATATCGGCGATGTTATCAGGATCGATACGAGAACAGGCGAGTATATGGAGCGCGCCAACAAGTAATCAATCATAAAACTTCAGCAAAGGCGAAGGTGATATTTATGGAAGATATGACAATTGCCGAAAAGGTATCGTATATAAAGGGTCTTGCGGAAGGTATGAAGCTAAATACCGAGACCGCAGAGGGCAAGATACTCGCAGCAATCATTGACGTACTCGGTGATATCGCTATCAACATCGAGGATATCGACAGCGACCTCGAGGATGTTTCCGATGTTGTCACCGACCTCGAAGAGAGCGTTATGGATCTCGAGGACGAGGTGTACGGCGGCGACGATTACGAGCGCGTTGATGATGACGACGAAGATGACCTCTACGAGATCACCTGTCCGACCTGCAACAATACTATAACCGCGGATTTCGACGTTATCGCGGACGGCAAGCTCGAATGTCCGAACTGCGGCAGCACGATAGAGTTTGAGCTCGACGATATCGACGACGAATAATTTTTCACTCGCATTTTACCCCTCCGAAGACGGGGTAGAATAAATAAAATCTGTTTCGGGGCGGGGTGAGATTCCCCACCGGCGGTGACAGTCCGCGAACACCTTTATGGTGCCGAATCGGTGGAATTCCGATACCGACGGTATAGTCCGGATGAAAGAAACAAAATGTACTTTTTTTGAAGTACCGCCCCTTGTATTTACAAGGGGCTTTTTGTTTCCTCCGAATAACTACATTGGAGGTATTTCTATGACAACGAAAGCAACAACACAAAACCGACCGGCTTCGCGCAAGGCAATCTATTTCATCACGATAACCGGCATTCTCACAGCAGTCGCCGCGGTATTGCAGTATCTCGAATTCCCCGTGCCGATAATGCCGGGGTTCGTGAAACTCGACTTCTCCGACCTTCCCGCAATTCTTGCAACATTCCTCGTTTCGCCTGTATCGGGATTGCTCGTGTGCCTGCTGAAAAACGTGATACACATTGCGGTAACACAGTCTGCGGGCGTCGGTGAACTGTGCAACTTCCTGCTCGGCGCGGCAATGGTGATACCCGCGTGGCTCATTTACAGAGTAAAGCAAACCAAGCTCACCGCTCTTGTCGCAATGATAGTCGGCTCGCTCGTGACCGCCGTTATCAGCGTTTTCGTCAATTACTACATCACCTATCCGTTTTATCAGAACGCGTTCCATATGCCGATAGATGCGATAATCTCGGCATATAACGAGCTTCCCGGCGGCATTGGCTCCGGAGTTGCCGATCTCTGGACCGCGCTTATACTGTTCAATGCGCCTTTCACATTCGTGAAATTCCTTCTCGACTCGATAGTAGTGTTCTTCATCTACAAGCCGCTCTCAAAGGCTGTACGAAAGAACGGATAAGAGAGCATTCCCCGCAGGGTCACATTCTCCTTCTCCGGCGCAGCGTGTCGGGAAAGCCTGATCAGCGGTGCTTACGCGCTGTCTTCCGGACGGGACAAGGGGCATAGTGCCTGCCTTTAAGTGACGCGACCATGCGGCGGTTTTGGCAAGCCTTCAGCACGTCCTGCACTGCGCGCCTATAAGCGACAGCCGATTGACAATGGCGGCAGCGTGGTCTCCCCTATAGAGGGGAGGTGTCACCGAAGGTGACAGAGGGGCTGACCGACAGACCCGCTGCAACAGATGACCGAAACACGGTAATTGAAAAGTAAACATCTTTTTTGACAGACTGAGCCCGCCCGCCGTAAAGACGTGGCGGGCGAGTTTTTTTATTTGCTTACCCCAAATGCTTTGGATTTTCCTACGGGCGGCAAAGCAAAAACGCCCCGGGTCGTACGCCCGGGACGGTATTCGGTGTGGCCGCAGCCACTGTGTCTGCCGAACGCTTTAGATTTTTAGGTAAAACAAAACCTCCGACAAGAACGATCTTGCGGAGGCTTTATTCGGAGTCGCCGTCGCGACTGGTGGAGCATAGGGGATTCGAACCCCTGACCCCAACACTGCCAGTGTTGTGCGCTCCCAACTGCGCTAATGCCCCATGGATAATATTATATAATATTTTGACCGACTTGTCAAGACATTTTTTGGATTTTTAACGCAAGTCCCTGCCGCAATTTCTTTGTTACCACTTTGTAACCGGATTGTAAACGCTCTGTAATCGCATTGTAACCGCTTTGTAATTGCATTTGCCCGTTTCCCGTGGTATAATATGGAAAAGCCCGGATAAAAGGGCGCTATAAAGGAGCGTGTAAGTTTGAAAATAAATTTTCAAACTTATCGCTTCGGTGCTCACGGTCGGAGCAACCGTGTTTTTCTCCGAAAAAACACACCAAAGCGAAAGGAGTTGCACCCTAAAGGGTGCGGGTCATAAGTATGAAACGTATAAAGATAATGATAACAGCGGGAATGCTCGCGGCGGCAACGGCAGCTTTATCGGGCTGCGGCGGCGGGAGCTACCACTCTATGACAACAGCGGCGAATTACGATATGAAATATGCGCCGGAACTGGTCGGTCTCGCAAATGATGCGGCCGTTGAAGCCCCCCAATTCAACACCGAGGAATACACTGCCATAACCGAGAATACATTTAAAAGCGCGGTTTCCGAGCCGCTGTCAACCTTCTCGATAGATGTCGATACGGCGTCATATACGAACATACGGCGTATGATAAACTACGGGCAGGCTGTCCCCGCGGACGCCGTGCGTATCGAGGAAATGATAAACTATTTCAGCTACAGCTACCCCGACCCGAAAGAGGGCGAGCCTTTCTCGGTGAACACGGAGCTCTCCGACTGCCCGTGGAACAGCGACACAAAGCTGCTGCGGATAGGGCTGAAGGCGAAGGACATCGACTTGTCCGGGCGTGTGCCGATGAACCTCGTGTTCCTCATAGATGTGAGCGGATCAATGTCCGACGATGACAAGCTCCCGCTGGTGCAGAAGGCTTTCTCGATACTGACAGAACAGCTCACACCCATGGACAGGATATCCATAGTCACCTACGCATCCGGCGACAGAGTGGTGCTTGAGGGCTCGGACGGCAATGAGAAGAAAAAGATACTCGACGCGATACAGACGCTGTCGGCGGACGGCTCCACGGCAGGCGCGGCGGGAATACAGACGGCCTACGCGCTGGCGGAGAAATACTTCATTCAGGGCGGCAACAACCGCGTTATCCTCGCGACGGACGGCGACCTGAATGTCGGCATAACAAGCGAGGCGGAGCTCAAAAAGCTGATAGAGACCAAGCGTGACAGCGGTGTATTCCTCTCTGTGCTCGGCTTCGGGCAGGGCAACATCAAGGACAACAAGATGGAGACTCTTGCGGACCGCGGAAACGGGAATTACTCCTACATCGACAGCGAACACGAGGCTCGTAAGGTCCTTGTTGAGCAGATGAACGGCACGCTCGTCACTGTCGCAAAGGACGTCAAGATACAGGTCGAGTTCAATCCCGCTTATGTAAAGGGCTACAGGCTTATCGGATACGAGAACAGAGCTCTTTCCGCCGAGGATTTCGCCGACGACAAGAAGGACGCGGGCGAGATAGGCGCGGGACATACCGTGACTGCGCTGTACGAGATCGCCGACAAGGACAGCAAACTGGAACTTTCGTCATCCGATCTGAAATATACCGACGGAGACTCTCTCGGCGTGCAGAACGGCGAGCTGCTGACGGTGTCTATACGCTACAAGGCTCCCGACGGTGACGAAAGCAAGCTGCTGACCTACCCCATAGCTGAAAGCGTGTATCATCCCGAAATGACCGAAGATATGACGTTTGCATCGGCTGTCGCTGAATTCGGCATGCTGCTTCGAGAGAGCGAATACAAGGGCAGCTCCGACAAGAATTCCGTGCTCGCGCTCCTTTCGCAGTGCGATATCGCCAATGACGAGTACAAATGCGAATTCAGGGATCTTGTCAAGCAGTCGGGAGTGAACTGACGATTCACAATCAATCTCACCACAAATGCTCACTGTTAATAATTCCTGCTTTGCGGGTTTATATAGAAAGCAACACAAAGGATGCCGCAGAATTTTCCCCTCCGCGGCACCCTTTTGTCTGCCCGTTATGCGTTATCCCCGCAGGGCAGCCCCGCGGGTACCATTACGTCTCGGCTTCAAGCAGCTCGTTGCGTTTGAAGAAGAGCGATATGCTCCAGAGCGCGGAAAGTGCCACGAGAACGTAAACTATCCTGCTTATCACGCTCTCCGAGCCGCCGCACAGCCATGCGACGAGATCGAACTCAAAAAGTCCCACAAGACCCCAGTTGATACCGCCGACGACAAGGAGAAAAAGCGCTATCCTATCAATGATCTTCATAACATCAAGTTCCTTTGTTCGTTTTGCCGCACAATGCGGCTGTGTTTATTATGCACCGCGGAATGTCCCATATTCATTAGAAATACACAATTTTTTATGCTCAAAAATGTAGAATAATAATAATTTTGTAAAAAGTTCAAAAAACTATTGACAAACAAATTGATGTATGATATAATGATTAAGTCGCTTGAAGATGTGGGAGTTTAGCTCAGCTGGGAGAGCGTCTGCCCTACAAGCAGAGGGTCACAGGTTCGAGCCCTGTAACTCCCACCAACGGCGAACACGCCGCGGCGAATTCCGTCTCGGGTGTACTGCTCGGGACGATTTTTCTGCCCCGCTCGCCGATGTTCACCGTATTTCCAGAATTCAAGCATTTTCTCAAAAGTGTCCTCGCCTGTTGCGAGAAAGCACGCATTGAGGCCCGGTAGTTCAGCTGGTTAGAACGCTAGCCTGTCACGCTAGAGGTCATGGGTTCGAGCCCCATTCGGGTCGCCAGCGAAAGCTGTATGCGGATTTAGCTCATCTGGTAGAGCGCCACCTTGCCAAGGTGGAGGTAGCGAGTTCGAGCCTCGTAATCCGCTCCAAAGCCCTTGCAACAGCGGGGGCAATGCTTTTATTCGATGCTTTTATTTTTGAAGGAAAGTTCGCGTCTTGCAAAAATAAAAGCATTAGGCGCTATAGCCAAGTGGTAAGGCATGGGTCTGCAACACCCTGATCCCCAGTTCAAATCTGGGTGGCGCCTCCAAAACACAAACCCTCCGGTAGAAATACCGAAGGGTTTTGTTTTGTTTAAAGCCCCATTTACAGTGCATTTACGGCAAAATAATATCTGTTCGCCGTTGAGCCGATACACCGTCCGTGCTTTCCCCGACCGAGCAGTTTACAGCCTTCGGGAGAGACATGGCGATGTATTTTCTCTCCGGTCTTATTGTTTATCTTCGTCTTTTTTATGTTACTTTTTACTGCGATCGATCCGCTTTTTGGCCGTTCCTATCGCGTGTTCCGGACAGACGAGCAGGCACAGGTGACAGCCGACGCACTTGCTGCCATCGAGCTTCGGTTTGCCGTCCTCGCCCTGCATTATGGCGCTGTGGCCGCCGTCGCTGCATGAGATTGCGCACCTCCCGCAGCCTATGCACTTCGCATGGTCGAATTTCGGGAACATCACCGTGTCACGTTCAAGAACATCTGTGGAGTCGCTCACAGTATTGGCTGCAAGCCCGACGATATCCTTAACGCTTTCATAGCCCTTTTCCGCGAGGTAGTAATTCAGCCCGCTCGTGAGGTCGTCGATTATACGGTAACCGTACTGCATCACGGCGGTAGTTACCTGAACCGAGCCGCTGCCGAGAAGTATGAATTCGAGGGCATCCTGCCATGTTTCGACACCGCCCATTCCGCTGATGTGAAGGCCGTTAAGTGCCTTGTCGTTAGAAAGCTCTGCTATGAACCGCAGCGCTATCGGCTTTACGGCATTGCCGCTGTAACCGCCGAGCGCCGACTGACCGTGTACCGCCGGGGCTGCTACCAGAGTATGCGGATTTACGCCCGTGACGCTCTTTATCGTGTTTATCGCGGCTATACCGTCCGCACCGCCGCGCTTTGCGGCTTCTCCCGCGGGTATCATTGATGCCACATTAGGCGTCAGCTTTGCAAGCACGGGCATATTGCAGCCGCGCTTTGCCGCTTTCGTGAACCGCTCCACAAGCTCCGGCACCTGCCCGATATCCGAGCCGAGACCGCCTTCCGCCATATTCGGACAGGAGAAGTTCAGCTCCACCGCATCTGCGCCGTTCTGCTCACAGAGCCCCGCGAGTTCCTCCCACTCTGACTCGTCCTTGCCCATGATTGAAGCGAGAATGAACTTTGTCGGGTAGTTCTGCTTGAGTTTACGGAATATAGCCATGTTCTCCGCAACGCTGTGGTCGGAGAGCTGCTCGATGTTCTTGAAACCTATTATCTCGCCGCTGATACCCTTTATCGCGGAGAAACGCGGCGACGCTTCGTGAATGTCGAGTGAGCATATCGTCTTGAACGCGGCTCCCGCCCAGCCCGCTTCAAATGCTCTTGCGCACATATCGTATGTACTTGCGACCACCGATGACGACAGCAGGAACGGATTATCGAGCGGTATGCCACAGAGGTCGGTCTTAAGCCTGTTCTTATCCGCAGGCGCGGATATTTCGAGCGAGGGCTTTACATCTTCATACAGCCGTATCATAAGTGACTGTATCGGCACATTTCCCGCTCTCACGCACGCCTTCTCACAGGGTGCGGAGCATCCTGCACACGGGTTGTCGGCGGGAAGCTCCGCAGCAGTGCATCTGCTGTTATCGAACCATATCCCGCGCAGAGCCTTTGCGGGCAGCTTTACGGGGCAAGCCTGTTCACAGCGGGCGTTGCCGCACAGTACACAATTTACCGCCTCCGAACGGTTTATCTTTTTTTCAAATGCCATATCAGTCACCATCCTTTTTAAAAATCCCGTATCCTGAAAACTTTATCAGGATCCTGTTTATTCCGTCAAATTCGTGAACTGCCTCTTTTGCGAGCTTCTTAACTATCATCACCGAAAGCTCTTCGCCGTCCGTGAACGGGTCGTATTTCTCACCGCCGTAGGTTATCGACATAGTCTCGGTCTCGTCGGTTTCCGAGTGCTCAATGTCGATCCTTATCGGAAGTACATTGCTGCGTCCGACGATATTCTGCGTAACGAGCTCCTCAAACGCAAGCTGCAAATTGCGTGTTATCGCAGGCGGAAGCAGATTGTCTCTGCCGAACTGCCCAATCTTTGTGACAAATCCGAGAAAGTCGAAATCAGGCGAGGTAATTTCAAGCGAAAGCTGTTTCAGCCTCTTGATGAAAATGCGGGTCTTTTCTTTCTGCGGAGTATCGAATATCTGTTTCGGAGTGCCTTCCTCGTAAATGACGCCCTCGTCCATATAGAACACGCGGTTTGACACATCATGCGCGAATTTCATCTCGTGCGTGACGATAAGCATAGTGGCTCCGTTCTGTGCGAGAGCCCGGATGACCGAAAGCACCTCTCCCACCATAGTCGGGTCGAGAGCGCTTGTAGGCTCGTCAAACAGGATTATCTCCGGATCCATAGCTATCGTGCGGGCGATCGCTATACGCTGCTGCTGCCCGCCCGAGAGTTCTGCGGGATAGCTGAACGCCTTTCCTGTGAGTCCCACCGTTTCGAGCAGCTCCATCGACCGCTCATATGCGTCCTGCCTTGTGCGTTTCAGCAACTCCGTCTGCGCCAGCATCACATTCTCAACAATCGTGAGGTGCGAAAACAGGTTGAACGACTGGAACACCATTCCGATACGGCGGCGCAGGCTGTTGAAATCATAGCCCGCCGTAAGGGTGCTCTCGCCGTCGAATGTTATGCTGCCCTTGTCCGGCTCTTCAAGGTGATTTATCAGGTTCAGCAATGTGCTTTTTCCCGTGCCGGACGGCCCGATCACAGAAATCACATCACCCGTTTTTATGGTGCAGTTCACATCTTTGAGCGGAGTAACATTATCAAAGCTCTTTCCGAGATGCTCTATGACAAGCAGCTCCTTGCCCGCGGTAAACGGGTTTTGTTCTTTCCGTCTGTCACTTTCTTTTCCGGAGATACCGGTATTTACTCCTTTCAGCTTTTTGCTGCGGGAACCGGTATTCAGCCTGTTTCCTGCGAGTTTAAGCAGCCCGATAAGTATATTCGACAGCAGGAAATATATCAGCGCAGAGGTTATGAGCGGGAAGAACGCGTCATAGGTACGGCTTCTGATGATATCCGAGACCTTTGTGAGTTCAAGCACGGAAATATATCCCGCAACGGAGGTGAGCTTCACCATAGAGACGAGCTGACCGCTGTACACGGGGATAATGTGCGTCAGCGCCTGTGGCAGCACTACCTTAATAAAGCCGTGAACGGGAGTAAAACCAAGAGCTTTTGCGGCGCGCGCCTGTCCCGGAGGAACAGCCTCGATACCGCTTCTGAATATCTCCGAGGAATACGCCGCGAAATCCAGCGAAAAGCCGATCACGCAGATAAACAGCGCGGGCATCGCGTCACTTGTGAACACTATGTAATACAGCATCATAAGCAGAACAAGTATCGGTATGCCCTGAATGGATTTGACATATACCCTCGCGAATGCTGTCGCGGCGGTATTACGGCTCATCCTCAAACGGCAGATGACCGCTCCGAGTATCGTTCCGATAACGCCGGACAGGAGCGAAAGGATAAGCGTGGTGAGTAAGCCGTCAAGTATCATCTTCCAGCGTTCTTCTCTGATGAAATTAATGGTAAAGCCTTTCACCAGACCGTCTATGAAGCTCGAAGCCTTTGAAACGGTCACGGCCTCGGGGGCTTCCTTTACCACGATATACATATCCGAACCGACTACGGGATCGGTGATATTCAGGCGTTCAAGACGCTCCGGCGTTATATACATTGTGTCCGCCACAAAATCGTAGTTTCCCGTGCTGAGTCCCAGCACCTCTGTCGGATAATCCACACAATCATATACGGGAGTATATCCCTCATGCCTGCAAAAGCCGTTGACTATTTCGATAAAACGCCCGGTAAGCTCGTTTCCCGAATAGTAGCTCATAGGAAACCATATTCCCGTTGTGGCTACACGCAGGATCCCGTTTTCACCGGAAAAATCGCTGTCAAGGTGTGCTTCGCCGTTTTCGGTCATATTGTTCCATTTGGAGGCAATGCGGTCAAATTCGCCGTTGCTCCTTATCTCCGCCAGATAGCTGTTGAACGCTTCTTTGAGCTTATCGCCATTTTCGGTCTTTGCCGTACCGAAGCCGTAGGTCACTGTTACGATCGGTGTGGCAATATATGCAATATCACCATAATTCTCGTTCACCGAATCGAGAAAAGTGGTATATGCAGCACCGGCATCTACCTTTCCGGCTTCGATCGCGGCAAACATATCCGCAAAATTGTTGTAATTGACGATCTCGCTGTCCGGGTACAGCTCCGCAGGCAGTTCTGAAAGCTCCGAGCCTGTAATGCCCGCAATTCTGGTTCCCGCAGCGCTGAATTCGTCAAGTCTGCGGCTGCTTGTAAGGTACGCGTAATCCGATGCTCTGACGATAACGGATACCTTCCCGCTTTGGGAAGATGAACCGTTATCGAGGTCATTGGACTTCAAATTGATCATTGCGGCAAGCCGGGGATGTTTGTCGAGTATATCCTGTTTATCCTCGTCATACACAAGGAATGCATCGATCACGCCCTCTTCGGCAAGCCTTGCGAGCTCGGTATTATCGGCTCCGAAAAGAACATCGTTGTCGTTCAATAATTTATCGGCGGCTGCATCTTCAAAATCCGATCCTTCCGTAATTCCTATGACTTTACCTTTCAGATCGTCATAGCTTTTGAGTTCTCCGCCGGACTGCACTATGCTTACCGTTCCGATAAGCTGCGGCAGCAGTATCGCCAGAATTATAAGGATAACTATAACGACTTCCGCGATGAGGATATTCCGTTCTTTGTTTTGTTTTTTCATAAGGGCTCCTCTAAAAACCTATTGTCGTTCAGGCGTGCCGACATAAAGTCGGCAGATTGTACAAATTTTTCGCAGGCATACTGTCGTATGTCAAGGAAAATCTGTGCAATATGACGGCTTTAGGGCGGTACGAATGGGCGGCA
>JAEEGL011524949.1_pt1 | contig 15766 bp, 17 predicted proteins | sample 9134231 | NCBI WGS metagenome assembly JAEEGL01 (sample SAMN16246548, study PRJNA631951) | gut metagenome | biome: gut microbiome; feature: rumen; material: fiber-attached | host: Bos | place: Iran: Karaj | collected 2018-10
ACCTTCATCCTCAACAGTGTCAATGAGATCATGTGGCAGGACGACATTGACAACGTGGCTGAAGACTGTGTGTTTGTCAGCGCCTGACCTGGAACAACACTGTATGCGTTCTGCGATCGCCGGAAAGACGTTTCCCCCGAAGAGTTTTTCAAACTCCTTTGAAAAGCCCTTCCGGATCATGGAAAAATGCATTCGTAACCATAAAAATCCTGCCGCTTGAAGCGGCAGGATTTTTAAACGAGTGGGGAAGGCAAAAACTTGTTGACAGAATTGCCTTGCCTTTCTGACGGTGAAAAAAGGCTTTGCCCATCTGAAGCTCTAACCCATGGCGATTGCAGCATGCTGCAAAGCGCTCGAAATCGCCGGAATCCTTTTGCTCCTCTTGTGTTTTCACAATCTAAAAGCGGTAAATGACAACCCATTTACCGCTTGGCCAGACCCTCAAAACAGCTCCTCAAACCACACCCTCAAAAAGTCAGCCCCTCAAATTCTTTGGATATCCATTTAAAGTTGCATCTTGAGATTTACCGATTACCTTGAAATATAACGATTACTGCCGAGTTTTAACGATTGTCCGAGGCAAAAGCCCCAGAAAAACAAACAAAGGAGCCTCCCGAAGATCGCGTAGAGCAGTCCCCTGAAGGCGTCTAATTATCGTGTAAAACCTGAAACCCTATGATTTCAAGGCGTTTCGGGCAAAGAAAAAGGCAACAGACTTTCTATCAAAATCTGCTACCTTATTTGGCTAAAGATTGCTATTTTAACAAAATGAGGGCAATCGTTAAATTTCGTAACGCTTCAACTAAACATAACAAAATGTGTTACTCAGAAATATTAAAATACTCCATCGAACTCAAAACACAAGATTCAACAAACTGTTTGTGTTTGTTATATTCATTATAATCTTTGATGCGCAAATAATACTCTTTCCAACGAGACTTATAAGTAATTTCAATCCCGTTTTCTTCTGCGGTTTGGATTAGATCCGAATCATCATGACCTTTGAATACAAGATAGTCGAAATTCTTGACAACCATCCAGAAATGACGCTCGACACGATCAAACGCATCCCTGAGTTACTGGATGATCCAGTGCTTGTGCTAAAAAGTCTCAATAAGGGCAGAAGCAACAAAGCAAATACCCGTCTCGTCATGTTCGGCACGGTCAAAGCTGCCAACGGCTCGCCTGTTCTGACGGTTCTTGACCTTCGCCCTGTTGAAGGTGGCCTTGTTATAGATGACATGCAGAAAGTTAACAGCGCCTACACTAAGAGAACCGGTGCGAATTTTGTAGTGAGCAGCGAAGTGCTACACGCGGACAAAAAAAGAACCATCCCGCTTCTTCGTTCTCTGGGCTTGCAATATCGTCCCAGCGACCTTCTGCAGAGTGGCTCTATTGGCAATATATCCTATTCTGGTACGAATGTCAACATTTCGGGCATACCTTTTTCTTCTGTCATGCACACCAAGTTTTCCATGAAAGATGACATCAGAAACGCCTCTGATGGAAGGAAATATCTCTATGATGTTGTCAATATAACCGAAAACACTCCCGACGTGTTTGATCTCACAGAAAAGGAGACCAGAAGGGCAGCTGCAGACGCAACTGCTACACGGGGGAGTGCTTCTGGTATTACAATATCACAACCTGCAGAAAAAAGCAAGACCGAGTTTTCCATGAAAGATGGCAGCGGAACGGTTTACAATCGGACCGCCATACTCAGCGACAGCACCGTTGACCGGTATCTGAAAGACTATGTATCTGAGCGCTCACCAAAGTATGCCCAAGCGTATAGCACATACATGAGGCCGTTGGATTATCTCTGCCTCATCACTTCCCGGACAGGACGCATCACAATCGAGGCGGAAACACAGTCACTTGATGCAGAGCGACTTGCTAACGCGTCTCTTTTCCAGCCGATCCAACTGCGCATCAACCACGAGAGCGGAGATGTCGAGGTCGAGCAGGAACAGTTCAACGGGCTTGATGATTCTGAAAAGCTGGGCCTTGCGAGAAAAATTATTAAGCAAAAGTTCCTTGGCAAGGTAATCGGAATTGAAAACCAAGCTTTTGAAAAGGGCAGAGGCTATGGCACAGCAACCTTTGCTGCCCCCATTACAATAAATGGTGTGCTCGGCAATATGGCTGTTGTGGTAAAGTAGACAAGCAAAAAATATTAAAAAATACACAGGATTATGACACCTGAAGGTGAAAAACCCAATTTGCAGGAAAAGGCAAATGCAGAGTCTACACCCGGCGGGGGCATCACCCAAAGTGCCAACCTTAGGGGAGAGGTCACATCGCCCATCGACTCTGCATCCGTGAAAAACATACCACAGACAGGCGGAAAAAGCAAGACCGAGTTTTCCATGAAGGCCCCTGTCGAGGAGGCGGAAGACTTAATCGTGCTGCACAACCTCAGCACCGAAAAGCTGGGAAAGGCTCTGAACATCGGCGGGTTTCCCATGCCAAGTATCGCAGTCACAAAGACTTCCATTTCGCATACCAATTTTGGCAATATTACCCTGCCTTCTCTGCTGAGGAAACAGAAGATAACAAGGCCATGCTAAAGACAATGTCTTCTGTTTCAACCTTGACCGGGAATGGATTTGCAAAGGGAGAGAAAGATCTGATGACTCAGGTCTTGGAATACTTTTCCTCTCTTGATAATTCGGTTTATTCCGAACAATTTGGGGATGTGGGGCTCTCCAAGAGCAGTTGGCGTTCCGAGCGGCGACACGGTATGACAACAGACAAGGCAATTTCTTTTGCTGCTGTCCCTGATGCTGTCAAGAGAGGGACAGTAATAGATATCTATTCTCCTGAAGGGAAACCTGGTATTGAAAGAATCGTTGTTGCGGCTCCCGCAATGATGAGGAAACAACTCGCATATGTGGGGGCTGTGCTGCAACGTGACGCTCGTACACAAAGGCTATATCTGCACGATGTGGTCTCAAAAAGCAATCAAGGCCTGCAGCCCCTAACACAAACGCGGCCTGACGCCAAAGGCAGTCAAGTATCGCGAGGGCAAGCACACCTTGATATTTTTATTATACTTCTGAACGCTCTCGGCGTCAATACTGATGAGAAGACACGCTTTTCGCAGTTCAACGGGGCGAAAACAAATGTCGGCGTTGTAGTTATACTCAACAACAACGGCAGGCCACACGGGGTCAATGTAGGGTTGCAAGATGGAGGGATCTTCAAAATTGACATGAAAAAAGCACCCGAGGGCCCGCGCAGTCGTGTTAGCCGTTACAGCCAAGGGACGGATCTGCCCACATCGGATGCTTCTGTTGATAGAATATCCCAAAATGCAGAAAAAAGCAAGACTGCGTTTTCCATAAAAGATGACAGCGGAACGGTGTTTAATCTAACCGCTATACTAAGCGACAGTACCGTTGACCGGTATCTGAAAGCGACTGGCAGCCTTGATAAACTTGACACCATTTTCAAGGTGGGAGACCGCATCTATGAGGCAGAGATTCCCATGCTGGTTACGGATTGCGGCCGCGTGTTTTATGATCTCACAAAGTTAAAGACATTACCGGACGCGAAATCGGTCAAACGTATAACGCCGCCGAAACGTCTGATAATGTCTCTACAAAAATATAGCTCCAACCGACGGAAAAAGCAAGACCGAGTTTTCCATGAAGGCCCCTGTCGAGGAGGCGGAAGACTTAATCGCGCTGCACAACCTCAGCGCCGAAAAGCTGGGAAAGGCTCTGAACATCGGCGGGTTTCCCATGCCAAGTATCGCAGTCACAAAGGCTTCCATTCCGAATCCTGTATGATATCAACCCAATAAAAAAGTGGAGCAGCGCGGAAAGTCGCGCACGTCTACCACTAATTTTTATAATACCACAACTCTTGAAAAAGTCAAGCCCAAATCTCGCACATCCCTCAAGGGCAGCGAGCAGGATGCCGTGATTGCGGAGCTTCGGCGTCAGAACGAGTCTCTGCGCGAGCGTGTGGGCTACTGGCGCGGACAGACACGCAGGAGTGACCGCGCTGCTATTGACCCAAAGGCCGTGAAAAAGGCAGCGCAGGATCTGGCAAAGGCCGACAGCGACTTCTATACTCTGCCAACGCAAAAAAAGAATCGGCTGCGCACAATGCGCCCGAGATCGCAGGTCAACCGCTACTCGTTACCGATTCTATTATTAGTATAGCACAACTGCTGGATTTTGCGAGAGATTATTTTCGGGATCGATGATCGCGACTGGTTTGCGCATGTTTATCACCCTTAATTGTTCCAAGATTTTACATTCGAATTTGATATCATTTTGACATCAAAGAACATGCTACCCCGTGCGGTTTTGGGTTTGCTTATGCTCGTCAAAAAGCACGTAAAACCCTTGCCGCTGTAGGAAAACCTTAGAGCAGCAAGGGTTTTTACGTTGGCGGAGAAGGAGGGATTCGAACCCTCGAACCGCTTTTGACGGTTACACGATTTCCAATCGTGCGCCCTCGACCAAACTAGGCGACTTCTCCAAATCCTATATTCCGTTTTTTCGTCTGTGCCGGGCACAAACTGCATGTTGTATGGTACCATACCTTTTCCGGAATGTCAACTGCTTTTTGTGCAAATCCCAAACAGTTTTCCCCCGCTGTTTTGCATCCAAAGTGGAAATTCAAACCCTTTAATGAAGGGATATTGCTCAAAAGCTCACGCCGCATACCGCTCACCGTTTCAGCACATTACAGGGCCCCCTTTCCCTGCTTTCCGGGACAATAAAAGCCACTTTGGAATCCAATCCCGACACATGGGACAAATTGCCGTTTGTTTCTCATAAGTTCTTTGACAAAACGCCGTTTTTGGCGTAAAATCCTTTTAGTGATTGACCTTGGAATGCAAACTATGATTAGGGGGTTAAAGTATGAATGAATTCACAACCAAGGGACTCGATCTGATTGCCACCTACGGAGGAAAACTGATCTCCGCAATCGTGGTGTACATCATCGGTTCTTTCGTCATCAAGCTGCTGCAAAAGGTCTTTTATAAGGCGATCGATCACACCAGACTGGACAATACGATCAAATCCGTGATGAAGAGCGTCGTCCGCGTGCTGCTGCATGTGGTGCTGATCATCAGCGTGATCGAGATCCTCGGCGTCTCCATGTCCAGCGTGGTCGCGATCCTCGCTTCCTGCGGTCTGGCCGTCGGTCTTGCCCTTCAGGGCGCGCTCAGCAATCTGGCCGGTGGCCTGATGATCCTGATTTTCAAGCCCTTCAAGGTCGGCGACTATATCGAGTCTGCTGGAGCGAGCGGCGTTGTGAGCGATATCAGCGTGTTCTATACCACGATCATGACCGTGGACAACAAGAAAATCTTCGTTCCAAACGGCGACCTGATGAACGCCACTGTCACGAATTTCACCGCCGCAGATCAGCGCCGTGTGGATCAGAACTTCAAAACCACCAACGATGTGGATGCCGAACTGGTCAAGCGTGTTCTGCTGAACGCCGCTACGGAAACCCCCTGTGTTCTGACCGATCCCGCTCCCTTTGCCCGCATGACCGGTGTGGACGACGATACCTATATTTTCACGGTCCGCGCCTGGTGCGAGACCGGAAAATACTGGGATGTGTATTTCGATCTGATTGAGCGCTGCAGCCATGCCCTCAGCGAAAACGGTATCGACGATCCTGAGGAGAGAATCGCCGTGCGTGTGGTCAGCGGAGAAAACGCCTGACACCCTCATTGCTCTGCGACGAACGCGCGAAAAGCAGGCTTGTCTTTCCCCCGGTGTGTTCTTGCCGCTCGAATCCCTACAAAATCAAGAAGCCCCCATTCATGGGGGCTTCTTTTCTTATGCGTTGCTTACGGATGGAGAACAAAGACCGTTTTTCGATTTCCACGTCCGAACAAACCGTGTCTCACACGGCTCGGCGGTGCAACCCGACTCACAGGCATTCAGTTTGAAAAGCGATTGATCATCATGGCCAGAGGGCGAATCACATCCCGCAGCTCGGCGATGGCTTCATTCAGCGTTGCAATATCCAGATCCTCGATGGCCTTTTGCGCCACCTGAAGGCTGGATTCCGCCTCAACGGCCAGATCGCCGATCTGATCCGTCAGCGTCAGCCAGTCCACCACGGCGAGATCTCTGGAAAGGATGGTAAGGCTGTTCGCCACGGCTTCCCAGTCGACCTTCTCCATCTCGGCAGTTGCCGCCTCCAACTGCATCGCCGTTCGATCCGCCTGCTTCGCCAAATTGTCGAAGCGGTGCATATAAACGCCCATCGTCACCAGCGACGCGATAAGCAGGGCTGTGATCACCAGGAACAGAATTCCGGTCAGCCTTGACCAGAACAATTGTTTCTTCATCAGAAAAACAGGATCTTCCACAGTTGATGTCTCTCTGCTTTGCATCATGGCATTTTCTCCCTTCACAGAATCCAGACCGGCCGTTTTACGATCGCGCGCCCCGCATCTTCTGCTATTTAAAAGATGCGGGAAGGCGCTTTTGCAAAACGTCTTCCTCCGGGCAGTATTATACCAGCCGCACATGAAACAAACAAGTCAAATCTGAAGCGACGGGGACTTCTATACGTTCCCGGAAACCTGCAAATTCAAAGCAAATCCCCTCTTCTGACTTCTTGTGTTCTTTCGATTGCCCGAAGAACCCTCTTGTTTTTGGTTAATTCCGCATAATTGCCCAAAAACCATATCGGCGCAATTGCTGTGAAACTCCCAATATGGTAAAATTATTATGAGTAGAATTGCTGCTGCTTTCCGGAAAGGAGGCCGGATTCATGTCAAATTTCACGCAAACGGTCATAACCAATACCTTTGGCTCTATGTTGGAGCGTATGCCCTTTGACAAGATCACTGTTTCCGGGATTATCAAGGAGTGCTCTATCAGCAGAAACACCTTCTACTATCATTTTCGGGATATCTACGATCTCCTGAACCACTGGCTTGAGAAGGAATTGTTCTCTTATCTGACCATGGTTTGGGAGGAAGATTGGGAGGAAAGTGTTCGGGTCTTTCTGAATCGATGCAAAAGTCAAAAAAAGCTGATTTACAATTTGACCAATTCCATCTCTCGGGAAAGGCTGGAGCAATACTGTTTCACAACCTCTGACAATGTGATCTCCGCTTTTGTGAAACACAAAACCCAAGGGAAAGCTCTGCCGCCGCAGCGGCTTGCATCCATCATCAACATATGCAGCTATTCTTGCGCAGGGTATTTTTTTCGGTTTCTCTGGAATGGGATGAAGGACGATCCGGAGGAGATCGTGAAGGAACTCCGCGTTTTGGTCAATGCCGCACTGGAGCACGGAATCGAAGAGGACGATCCAGAGTCAGACACAGACAGCAATCTGTCATAATACCGCACAAAGAAGCCGGAATTCTCAAAAGTTGGGAATCCCGGCTTCTTTGCACATGGTTTCAGTTCCCTTCGCCGTGCTACACTTTTATCAAAACAAGCGGGAGGGAACTGTTATGAATGCATCTGCCACCCTCAAAAAATATGGTCTGGAAAAAGCTTTCGATTACCTGCGCCGCGATCCGGGCAAAAATCTGCTCAAACTGATGGACTGGGCGGATAAATTCTCAAATGGAGAGTTTCGCCCCCATCGCGCGGTGATTCGGGACGCCATCACAAATCCAAACCATCCCTATTATCCCTTTGTCCGCAGCATTGTCCAAGATGTAGATCCCGAAGTGCTGAAAACCATTGCCGTCAACTATTTTATCAATGCCAACCTGATCGGCTGTCCGGAGGAGGAGAAACTCCGTGAGAAATACAGCTGCAATATCCCTTGGGCGATTTTGCTGGATCCCACCAGCGCCTGCAATCTCCACTGTATTGGCTGCTGGGCGGCAGAATACGGCCACAAACTCAACCTCAGTTTTGAGGAGATCGACGATATCATCCGACAGGGCAAAGAGATGGGCGTCTATATGTATATCTACACCGGCGGAGAACCGTTGGTTCGAAAAAGGGATCTTATCCGTCTGTGCAAGAAACACGACGATTGCATCTTCCTGTGCTTCACCAACGGCACAATGATTGACGAAGACTTTGCCAGGGAAATGCTGCGGGTCAAAAACTTCGTCCCTGCGATCTCGTTGGAGGGCGATGAGGCCTCTACCGACTCCCGCCGCGGAAAGGGCGTGTTTCAGCAGGTACTGCGCGCCATGAAAATCGTTCAGGATCATCACCTGCCCTATGGGCTCTCCTGCTGCTATACCAGTGAAAACTTTGATTCCATCACCTCGGAGGCCTATTGGGACATGTTGATCGCACATGGGGCGTATTTCGTCTGGTATTTCCACTATATGCCCGTGGGCAATGACGCTTCTCCAGCGCTGCTTCCCACCCCTGAGCAGCGTGAAACCGTTTACCGTAGGATTCGGGAATACCGGGCAAAAAAGCCGCTCTTTGCCATTGATTTTCAAAACGACGCCGAATTTGTGGGGGGCTGTATTGCAGGCGGGCGAAGATACCTGCATATCAACGCGAACGGTGATATCGATCCCTGCGTGTTTATCCACTACTCCGATTCCAACATTCGGGAGAAAAGCCTGCTTGAAGCCATGCGGTCTCCCCTGTTCCAAGCCTACCACGACGGACAGCCCTTCAATGAAAATATGATGCAGCCCTGCCCCATGCTGGAGAATCCCAAGCTGCTGAGGGAGATCGTGGCCCGAACCGGCGCCGTCTCCACAGATCTGCAATCTCCGGAGAGCGCCGATCACCTGTGCGCCAAATGCGACGGATATGCCTCCCGTTGGGCGCCTGAAGCACAACGCATTTGGGCGGAGCGTCAGAAGTATAAGAAAAAGCTACAGGCGAAAGAGACAAAATAGGTCGACCGATCAGCCCGTCTGGGGGAGAAGAGTTCTTCAAGAGATCCTTCCCGCCTTTGGTTTGCATCCACCTGATCTGCAAAGGCAAAAAAACCCTTGAAGCAGGCGGCAGAAGACCTTGACGAAACCTCAAGCCACGGAAGTTTTTCTGCCTCCGTAGGAATCATGAAAAACTGAGGAGATCAGACTATGGCAAAAGCATTGTTTACCTCCGAATCGGTGACCAGGGGTCATCCGGACAAGATCTGCGACCAAATCGCCGACCGGATTCTGGACGAGATCCTGGAGCAGGACCCGGAATCCCACGTAGCCTGCGAGGTCGCCTGCACTGCCGATCAAGTGTGCATTTTTGGAGAAATCACCACCGACGCCAGGGCGGATTATGAAGCTGCGGCAAGACGGGTAATCGCTGAAATCGGATACACAGAGCCTGGCCGAGTATTTGATGCAAAGACCTGCCGCATTTGAATTGATCTTTATGAGCAGTCGTCGGATATTGCCCGAGGGATCCGCAGAATGGGAGCGAAGGATGAAGAACTCAATGCGGGGGCCGGAGATCAGGGCATGATGTTTGGCTTCGCATGTCGGCAAACCGAAAACCTGATGCCTCTTCCCATCGAACTTGCCCATTCCCTCTGCAAAAAATTGGAAATCGTGCGTCGAAACGGAGAACTTCCTTTTCTCCTTCCGGATGGGAAATCTCAGGTCACCGTGGAATACGACGGGGAAACTCCAACGCGGATCGCCGCGATTGTGGTATCTGCCCAACACGAGGAAATCGAGATCAAAGAGCTGCGCAAAGAAATTTATACCCATGTGATCCTTCCCTCCATGCCAAGCGGAATGGTCGATCGAGATACTCAGATCTTCATCAACCCTACCGGCCGCTTCGTTCAGGGCGGCCCATCCGCGGATTCCGGCTTGACCGGGAGGAAACCGATCGCAGATACCTATGGAGGCTACGCACGGCACGGCGGAGGCTCATTCTCCGGAAAGGACGCCAGCAAGGCGGATCGGAGCGGCGCATATATGGCACGTTATCTTGCGAAAAACATCGTGGAAAGCGGACTCGCCGCCCAGTGCGAGGTGCAACTGAGCTATGCGATCGGACTTTCCGAGCCCATATCTGTTCGGGCGGAGACCGCAAAAACCGGAATCGTACCGGACGAGGTGATCTGTAAGGCGATTACCGATCATTTAGATCTCCGCCCTGCAGCCATTACTCTACGGTTTTCCCTGGTGGATCCGATCTTCTCCAATCTCTCCTGCTATGGTCACTTCGGAAGCAACGCCGTTTCTCTGCCCTGGGAACGTACTGATTTGGAGCTTTCGCTGTAAAGTAAAGTCTTACTCCGTGCGGGCACTCTTTGGCACCCATCGGTTTGGCAGGTACCCAAAAGAGCGAAGTCCCACCGGAGCACAGGACTTTAAATGAACCTCTCCTTCATAAACATCCCGGCCAGAACCGCGAAGGAGCGGGAGGCCGGGATGTTTTTTCGCTCATCTTCCGAAACACAAGAAACCGTTTCCATAATTAGGCTTCCCGCAGGCACTCCCGCGGAATAGGCTTCTTTCAAAACCCTCTTGCAGCACGGCGCAAAATGCAACACAAGCAGAGAGTATCATCAGCGTTTTCAAAAGGCTGCATTATAATTAGACGCTGTGAAGGGCTTTTCAGCCCTTCACAGCGTCTTTTCATTCCTTCTCAACCTGGTTTGCCGTACTGTCAAATTTTTTGCAACTGCTCCTTCGGCGTGTGCATATTCAGTATCCTGCCTGTGTTTTTCTTCTGCGGAAACGGGGACTTCTCTTCTGCGAGTTTTCCAGTCCCCGTGCTCTGGCTCATCCGTCCGTCAGCAGTCAAAGCCGGCTTTCTGCGCTTCTGTTTGACTTTCCGAAGTGCTCCAAGCAGTCTTGCACCACAACTTCGTAGTCCGGCTGGGGAAAGTGCATGGCTTTTTGCGGGCAGAGCTTCACACAGGCGCCGCACTTGAAACATTTCTCGAGGATGCGGTCGGGATTTCCCCTTTCAATGAGCCCCAAAGGACACACATCGGCGCACAGGCCGCATCGGCTGCACGATGGGCCTGGGAAAGGCCTGTTGGGAGAAAGCCCGCCCAGCTTTTCGCCGTGCATCCCGATTGCCTGGAGGTCCACGGACCGCGCAGGAATCCGCTCTTCCGGCATGGCGGCCGGAACATCGACGGCCTTCAGCCTATCCACTACCAAAGCGCCGATCTTTTCAGCCTCTGCGAGGTCCTTTCCCGTCGGCCTTCCGGTTTGAATACGCCGGTCGAACGAATGCTCCGCGAGCAGCGCGGCGCAGCCGAAAGGCACGAGCCCTGCGGCGTTCGCCGCCTCATACAGATCGACAAACGCCATGTCATAGTGCCTGCCTCCGTAAACGGCGCACAGCAGCGCAGGGCAACCCCTTCCCCGCAGCGTCTTTACATATTCCGTGAAGAGTTTCGGCGCTCTGCCGCCAAAAACAGGGGCGGCAAGAATAACAAAACTGCCCTCTGGGATTTCAAACGCTTCCCCGCGATCAGCCGGCAGGGTCGTGCGCTTTTCGATCACTGGAAACCCCGCGCCGCCGGCAACGGCCTTTGCATTTTTATATGTGCCTCCGGTGGGACTGAAATAACACAAAACAGTTTGTTTGAGTTCCATTGCCGAATCTCCTTTTCTTTTGCTCGCGCTCCCGTTTCAACGCAGGCCGCCCTCTTCCGAGCCGTGCGGCGGTTTTTCGACAGCCGCCTGCCTCCATACGGAAAGCGCACCGCCCGGTTTGCCCTTGTTTTCGTTTCTGTTTCCGTGTATCATGATAGTAGAAAGCAGCGGCTCTGTCAATTGCCCCGGTGAAGCGCCGCTGACACAATCGAATGAACCCACAGAAAGGATGTGTTATCCAATGAAGAAATCTCTGGGCGCTCACCCCTTCCTGTTCCCCATGCCGACCTACATGATCGGCACATACAACGAAGACGATTCCGTAGACGTCATGATGATGGCCTGGGGCGGGATCTGCGACTTTAAAATGGTCGCCCTCAACCTGGAAGCCGATCACAAAACCGTGGAGAATCTGAAAAAGAGAAACGCCTTTACTCTGGCTGTTCCCGGGGCAGATACCATCAAGGAATCCGACTATTTCGGCATTGCTTCCGGCAATAAGGTTCCGGACAAATTTGTCCGCAGCGGTCTTCATGCCGTTAAAAGCGAGTTTGTGGATGCGCCTGTGATCGAGGAATACCCGCTCACGCTGGAGTGCCGCGTGGTGGAGTTCCAGCAGCAGCCCTATGGGCTTCGCATTCTGGGCGAAATTGTGAACACGCTGGTCAACGAAGACGTTTTGGATCAAGACGGCAAGGTCGACGCGGGAAAACTGAATGCCTTTGCCTTCGATCAGATGAAAAACGGATACTACGCCGTCAAAGAAGAGCTCGCCAAGGCGTGGAACGTCGGCTTGCCGCTTACAAAGGAGGAGTAACTGCACGATGAAAACGTTTGAAGCAAGCGACTATCCTGTTTTTACCCTCTTCAACAACCGATGGGGCCTTGTGACGGCCGGAACCGCGGATGCGTTCAACGCCTGCACTCTTTCGTGGGGTAGTCTCGGCACGATCTGGGGCGGTCCGGGCCAGGGACGGCCGATCGTGACCATCTATGTCCATCCGGATCGGTATACCCATACCTTCCTTCGAAATAACGACCGATTCACGGTGAGTTTTTTCCCGGAAACCTGCAGGAAAGCCCTTGAATACCTCGGTTCTCATTCGGGACGGAAGGAAAACAAGATCGCTGCTGCGGGTCTCACCCCGATCTTCCTGGAAAACGGCGTTGCCTATGAGGAGGCAACGCTGACCTTCGTCTGCCGAAAGCTGTATGAAGGCCCGTTTGCCCAGGAAGGGTTGGCCGATGAGATCGGCAAGGGGATCTATGCCTCTCGGGAACCCCACTGGGTCTTTGTCGGTGAAATCCTCGAGGCGAGGGAAAAAGCGGATTGAACCAGGAAATCACCGACGCACACGAACTCTGTGTTCTCTCCTTTCTTGGAATAATCTGTTCAGATAGCCCTGCCGAAGCGTTCTCCGATCGCCGCAAAAACTTCCCCTGATATCGGAACCCCGACGGTTTTTTCTGTTTTCCCCTCGGACAAAAAGATACAGCCATAATCTCAAGAGACGAACAAGGGTATGATTGGATCCAGTTTGTGTAAAGTGTTAAGCCTTTGCATTACAATTGTCAGCCATATTCCCGTCCTAACGTGGCGCTTCTTTGGAGGAAAGTGAAAAATCTTCCTGATCCTCTCTGAAATATCAGTCTTTATCGAAAGAGGCGATCCAAGCATGCCAAAAATTTATGAAATCACAGACTTTTCCGTGCCAGAGCTCGATCCCTATGCGAGATTGACCGAAAACCAGCTTGTCAACCGCGAACACCCCGAGCAGGGGATGTTCATCGCGGAAAGTGCACTCGTCATCGAGCGGGCGCTCGACGCGGGCTGTGTGCCGGTTTCGTTTTTGACCGAGCGCAGATACCTGGAAACCCGCGCAAAGCACCTGATCAAACGGTGCGGGGAGATTCCTGTATACGTCGCCGAACTCGATGTGCTGACCCAATTGACCGGATACCACCTGACGCGGGGACTGCTGTGCGCGATGATTCGTCCTGCCCTCTCCCCGTTTTCCAAAGTCTGTGAAGGGGTGCGCCGCATTGCCGTGCTCGAGGACGTGATGAATCCAACCAACATCGGGGCCATCTTCCGCTCTGCGGCCGCACTCAATATGGGCGCTGTGCTGCTGACCTCCGCCTGCTGCGACCCCCTCTACCGCCGCGCGATCCGGGTCAGCATGGGGAATGTATTTCAGATTCCCTGGACCTACCTTCCTCAGACCGATACTTGGCCGGAGCTCCTTCGGGAACAGGGATTCAAAACCGTGGCGATGGCCCTGCGGAAAGAGTCGCTCCTGCTGTCGGATCCCCGTCTTGCGGCAGAGCCCCGCCTCGCCATTGTTCTGGGAACGGAGGGCGACGGACTCCGTGACCGCACCATCGCCGCATGCGACTATACCGTGCGCATTCCCATGTCGCACGGGGTGGATTCGCTGAACGTGGCGGCAGCCAGCGCCGTTGCTTTTTATCAGCTCGGGCTCATGAGCGCCCGAAACGCCCCTGAAAACCCATAAACCCTGCCAGCCAACTTCAAATCAGAGGAAAGCATTTTTTTATTCACGCAAAAGCCGCCGGAACAAACTGCGTTCCGGCGGCTTTCATTTGAATTGGATCGTATCTTACTTGAGTTCGACCTTGGCGCCAACTTCTTCGAGCTTGGCCTTGATCGCCTCGGCATCCTCTTTGGAGGCGCCTTCCTTGATGGGCTTGGGAGCGTTGTCGACCAGCTCCTTGGCTTCCTTCAGACCCAGACCGGTCAGTTCGCGGACGACCTTGATGACCTTGATCTTCTCTGCGCCGACTTCGGCCAGAACCACGTCAAACTCGGTCTTCTCGGCAGCGGCCTCGGCGGGGGCGGCAGCGGCGGGAGCAGCGGCAACAGCCACGGGGGCGGCGGCGGAAACGCCAAACTCTTCCTCGAGAGCCTTGACCAGCTCAGAGAGCTCCAGTACGGTAAGAACCTTGATTTCTTCAATTAAAGCATTGATCTTCTCAGACATTGAATTATCCTCCATATCATTTCAATTTGTTGTTCGCTTACTGAGCCTTCTGCTCGGCAATGGCATTGAGCGCAACGGCAAGCCCCTTGATGGTGCCGTTCAAAACGGTCACCAAACCGGTGATCGGCGCGTTCATGGTGCCCAGAACCTTGGCAATAAGGACCTCCTTGGACGGCAGGTTGCCCAGATCCTTGACCTCGGCAGGGGTGATTACCTTCCCCTCGACAAAGCCCATCTTGACCTTGAAGTTGTCGTGCTTGCTGGCATACTCATTGAGGATCTTGGCGGGCGCCACAGGATCGTCATAGCTGAGAGCCAGGGCCGTGGTGCCGTTGAGAATCTCATCCAATCCATCAAGTCCGGCATCCTTCGCCGCAAAACGGGTCAGCGTGTTCTTCACGACGGTATACTCGACTCCGGCCTTGCGCATTTCCGCACGCAGCTTGGTATCTTCCTCCACCGTGATTCCGCAGTAGTCGACAAACACACCGGCGCTTGCACGGCTCATCTTGTCGGCGAGCTCGGCGACGATCTGCTTCTTTTGCTCGAGAATCTTTTCGCTTGGCATTGTTTCACCTCCGGAATCGGGAACTCCCCCTGCGGGATCGTTCCCGTTGCTGCGTCATCACACGTCAAGCAGGAAAAAAGGCTCCCAAAGCAATGCGCTTTCGGAGCCTGTATCACAAACGAAAGTTCCGGACAAGCATTCCGGTTCTCGTGACACATCTCCCTCGGCAGGCAAGCTTTCAGCAAAAGGCGAAGAAGCCCTTTGCACCTACGGTCTTCGGTTGATGACTGAATCAGTTTAACAAACGAAAGCCCTCCTGTCAAGAGCTTCCTTGAAAAAAGCAGGGGAACCCCCACGAAAACCATCCACACAAAACCATTCTGGTACAATGAATACTTCTTTCCTGTATTGTAAGTCTACGTATAAGAGTACAGCTTCAATTACGAATATTGACAGAAATTCAAGCACAAATGCTCCAATTGCAATTCCAGCAATGCCTCGTATGTGACCTTGTTGTTTTTGCAATAACAATAAGGCAAATACTTCTGAATTGACCGACATCGTATCCCTTTATAAACTCGGGATTCCTTGCTTTTAAGCGAAAAACCCGCTCCTTGCTCTACCAATTACAACACGGCGCGCGGTTTTTCGACCCATCTCGACGGTTTTGGCGGGGTTAGGCTTCAGATTCTGCGCTCGTCTCTTCCGGCAGTATCTCACGATCCTCCTGCTTCGCCGCTTGCAGTTCCTCGCTTCCCGCTC
>JAEEGL015418239.1_pt1 | contig 15766 bp, 14 predicted proteins | sample 9134231 | NCBI WGS metagenome assembly JAEEGL01 (sample SAMN16246548, study PRJNA631951) | gut metagenome | biome: gut microbiome; feature: rumen; material: fiber-attached | host: Bos | place: Iran: Karaj | collected 2018-10
CGGCCGCCGAATTCGGTGCCTGCCGCCCGGATCTGTAGCTTCCGGTTATCCGGCCAGCGTTTTTCCGCATCTTCGGCAGCCGCAGAAAGCCTCCATCCGAGGATCTTCAGGCTCTTTTTCAGGGAAATAACGCTGAATACCTGCCAAAGCTCTCTGAATGAACGGATCTTCACTGTCCGCGTGTGGATCTCATCGTAGGGGACGCTGCTGAAAGGGCTGGGCTGGGTTTTCTGCGCATGAGACTTATGACCGGTGCATGCGTTGAAGGGGTCGGCAGCGGCGGTTTCTTCTGCTGAATGATCATCCGGGAAAGCAGCCGCCTGGTCTGCACTGCTGCACATTCTGTAATACGCCAGTATCGCCGGCAGTCCCAGCTGGCAGGGACCGATGGTCCAGCTTCTGACAGGTCTGCCGGTCACACGGCCCCACAAAACGGTCACAAAAGCAACAAAATATTCCGCCAGCCTGAAATACCAGGGGCGGAAATAGTTTTCTATCATGTAAACGCAGCAGAGAGACGGATCCCGGCTGAAATTCTCGGCGCGGTCCCAGTCTCTCTGTTTCATTTTCTGCACGTCAAAAGAGCGTTTCGGAGCCATCCTGTCCATAACAGCCTTAAGCCCAGAACTCTTCATTTCCGGAGGATCTCCGTTCCGAAGATCCTATTCCTCCGCGGCTTCTTCCGCTACCTTTTCAGCAGCCTTTATCTGCTCCAGAGCAGCCTGCAGCAGGCCGAAGAATTCCATCTTGCTGAAATCAACAAATTCGGGCCTTGACAGTCGGACATTCTTGTCTCCGACGAGACTCTGCTTCATGAAATGAACATTGCCCTCGGGGTCTGCGCAGAGCGTTATCACCAGCTCGCCCATATCCGCAACCACGGTGTTCTTAAGCCACTGGCTGTCGAAATCGCAGCCGGTCTCCGCGTTCGCGTACGGATCGTGAGCGATCAGGAAATCAGCTATGTGCTGATTCTCCTTTTCTTCCAGGTATTTTTCAACAGGCTGCCATACGATCTCGCCGTCTGCTGTGGACTTTTTCAGCGCTGTGATGACAGGGTTTTCCTTAACTGCATTCTTTTTCATGGGGTTTACCTCGCAATCGGTCTGGTTTATCTGATGATATTATTTTAGCAGACGGAGCATGATCTTTCCATGCTTTTTTAGTTTTTGTCCGCTATAACCTGTACGCATCCTTAATTATCTCGCGGACGAGACGCATGTTCAGGCCGCCGCTCTCGCTGTCATAAGTGTAGATCAGATTCTTTCCGTGCTTTATGCCCGCTTTTGAGTAAATATATTCCTTTCGTATATATTTCTGCCGGTAGGGGTCGTCCTGCAGACCCGGGTACCCGTGAATGCGGTGTGTGCGTAAACTTTTGGTTCGCACATGATAATCTTGACTTGCGGCTCTGTTTATAATAAGCTTATGCGGCAAGCACCGGATCCCCATGGGAGGACCTGCACTGCGTAAAGGATTCACAAAGACTAAAATGGTGATCATATGAAAAAGATTGGACTTATAATAAACCCGCTGGCTGGAATCGGCGGCCCTATGGGGCTCAAGGGCAGCGACGGCGATGAAATAGTTGAAAAGGCTCTGGCGATGGGTGCCAAGCCGCAGGCGGAAAACCGTGCAAGAACTGCGCTCGAGGTCCTGACCGGTCCGGAACGTCTCGATGACGGGCTGCTGAAAGATATAATGTTCTACTGCTACGGAGGCAGCATGGGCGAGAACCTGCTGCGGGAGCTCGGCTATACCTGCACCGTTCTCGGATGGCCTGAGGGGGCCCGTTCAACAGGCGCGGACACGGAAGCCGCTGCAAAGGCGATGGTCCTGGAAGGTGTTGATATCATTGTGTTTGCAGGCGGCGACGGTACCGCGAGGAATGTGGCCGCGGCGTTGAATTCGTCCGGGCTCACCGGCAAAACTGAATCATCTGCGGACAGATCTGCCATGAATTCAGCCGGTCTTTCGGGCAGCAGCGGATCACCTGCGGACATCCCCGTCATCGGCATCCCCGCTGGCGTAAAGATCCACTCTGCTGTTTACGCGCTCAACCCGCTGAACGCCGGATATCTGCTCAAGGACTGGATCGAAGGCAAGAACCAGCGGGTAAAGGAAGCGGAAGTCATGGATATCGACGAAGACCTGTTCCGCCAGGGAAAAGTCGCCGCAAGGCTTTATGGCTACCTGAATGTGCTGGACAGCGCAAAGCACATGCAGTGCTGCAAATCCGCGGGACCGTCCGACGAGGATTCCCTGCTGGGCATCGCCACCTATGTTGCGGACAGCATGGAAAAGGGTACGTATTACATCATCGGCTCCGGCAGCACCACCCGCTATATAATGGATGAACTGGAGCTCCCCGATACGCTGCTTGGCATCGACCTGGTAAAGGACTTCGAACTTGTGGCGGCTGACCTGTCCGAGCCGGAGCTCTGGAAGTACATAGAGGATCCGGAGGTTAAGGTAAAGATGGTCGTGACCGTCATCGGCGGCCAGGGCAACATCTTCGGCCGGGGAAACCAGCAGCTGAGCCCGAGGGTGATCCGCCGTGTCGGCCGGCCGAATATTATGGTGATAGCGGGTCCGGAGAAGATAATGGAACTCCCGGAGCACATGCTGCGCGTTGACACCGGGGATCCTGAGCTCGACAGGGAACTCTCCGGATACATGTCCGTCGTGACCGGCTATGATATCGTAAATATGATAAAAGTATCCGGAGAATAATAAAAGGTGGGGACAGATTGGCAATAAAACAATAGTGGTCAATACGGTTTAGTTTATTGTGAATATATTATTCAGTATGTGGTGTGAGTGATCTATATACATAAAAGACTAGAATAGCAACCGACTTTGATTTTTGAGGCGAATATTCTCCTGTTATCGAGTATTGATAATAATTCGCTGATTTGTTCCCTTTTTTGTATATCCGCTAAAACAGAATTGCTGATATAATACGTAATATAAGTGAATAGCTTCGAGTTATATGAGAACAGTTTTTTGCAGTAGCAAATCACTGTTTTTCTTTTTGCAGCACTTTGGATATCGGTTTGAATCAAAACTATACTATGCGTTATAGAGATTATTGCAGCGATAGGAATAGTGTGGGAAATCGCAGAAGTTTAAGGGGGTGTGATCAACGTTTATCAGATTAGCAAATAACCCATTTGTGTTTTTTCTGTTTATTCTTTTGATATGCTACCTGCTTGCAGTTTTTAGTAACTGTTTTTCATCGAAAGGTGGACCTTCGGATAGTAGTAAAAAGAACAAGCGTAAAGAAAAAGATGATTCGGATGATGATTTCTAGTGAAAACTATGTAAATCAGAGGTGACAATCCAAACTATGGGTAGTAATTATTTTATTATACATGGAAGTTTTGGAAATCCTTTTGTTAACTGGATTCCATACTTAAGAAATGACATAACAGAGCAGGGAAAGGAAGTATATACTCCAGATTTCCCTACAGGTGTCGGATATCAGAATTATGAAAACTGGTCAAGGCTTCTTGATTGCTATGTATCAGCAGGGGTATATAATGAAAATACTATTGTTTTCGCACACTCAATTGCTCCTGTTTTTCTGTGTAAGTTTCATGTTGAAAGAAAAATAAGAGTAAGACGGCTTGTATTTGTTTGCGGATTCAATAATTATCTGGGGATATCAGAAGACTTTGATGCTGTAAACAGAAGCATGTTTGTTGATGATCTATCACTGGTCAGGAAATACTGTGGAGATATTGTCTGTTATTATACGGATAATGATCCATATGTAAGATATGATGCTGAGAAGGACTTTGCTGATAATCTTACTGTAAATCAGGTGTTTATCCATGGCGGACAGCATCTGAATAAAGCTGCAGGGTATATAGAATTCAGTAATTTGTTGTATCATATATAGAAAACAATTTGCAATCAGCAGGTAACTGTTAGTTTTCTTATCTATACATATAAATACAGGCATCTCTTTTGTCTAGAGAGATGGATGTCAGTATACTTTCTTTTATTTGAAAAGAGGCGCATATTTATTCAAATCGAATTCGGATAGCATATCATGCTATCTAATCTCAATATTATAGAAGCACCGTATTTCTATATTTTCTATACGACTGGGGATTGATTATCTGCTATAATATTAATGAAAAATTACAGCAATTCACGAGATTAAATGAGAACAGTTATCTGCAGGTGCGGATTGCTGTTTTTTTATTCTGAAGATGGGTGCCATAATTCTATGGCTAAGTACACGTGAAAGGAGATAATACATGAAGGTAGAGAACAGATTCCTTAAATATGTAAGATTTGGCACAAACTCATCTGAAAAAAGTACTACTGTACCTTCAACAATGTGTCAGAAAGAATTGACTGATTATCTTGAACAAGAGATGAAGGATGTCGGATTGTCTGATGTTTTCAATGATGGTAACGGATATGTGTATGGAACTCTGCCTGCAAGTCAAGGCTGCGAGGACATGACGGCGATAGGTCTTATAGCACATATCGACACTAGTGAGGCTGTCCCTGGTGATAATATAAAACCCAAAATAGTACACTATCAGGGTGGAGATATTACTCTTGACTGCGGAGTAATAACTGCAGAGAGTACATTTCCAGTTCTGAAGATATATAGGGGACAGCATCTTATCGTAACTGACGGCACTACTCTCCTTGGCGCTGATGATAAAGCGGGAATTGCAGAGATTATGTGTGCTGTTGAATATCTCATTAACAATCCGGATATTCAGCATGGAAAAGTATATATGTGCTTTAATCCCGATGAAGAAATCGGTAAAGGAATGGCAGGAATCGACCTGGGTTATTTTGACCCAGAATATGCATATACGGTCGACGGTGGTAAACTTGGTGAATTACAGTATGAGTGTTTTAATGCCGCGGCGGCAAAAATAACAGTGAAAGGTATAAACATTCATCCAGGTACGGCAAAGAACAGAATGAAAAATGCGGTCCTTTATGCCAATGAGTTCATCTCCATGCTTCCACCTGCAGAAACCCCATCGCATACTGAAAAATATGAGGGATTCTATCACGTTAATGGTATTTCCGGCAATGAATCTGAAGTAAAACTATCTATAATAGTTAGAGATCATAATAAGGATCTGTTCAATAAACGCAAACAGTTCATTGTTGGTATTGCCGATTATTTGAATAATAAATATGGTGAAGGTACATTCTCTGTGACTCTTTCTGATACATACTATAATATGCGCGAGAAGATTGAACACAAAATGTACATAGTTGAAAGAGTGATCAAAGCTATGGAGAAGCTTCATATAGAGCCAATAATAATTCCCGTAAGAGGGGGAACGGATGGTGCAGCTCTATCATTCATGGGATTGCCCTGTCCGAATATATGCTCAGGAGTAGAAAATGCCCACGGTGTAAATGAATTTGTTTCGGTGGAAACAATGGAAAGCATAGTTAAATTACTGGTTAATGTAATATGTATGTGTTAGCGTGAAGAACAGTGGGAGATTCAGAATGGCATAAATACTTTATAATCAAAACATATAGAGTTGATTGAAGTATGACCAATATATATACTCGGATATAATTTCATTATGTTATAATTTCTTTAATTTAATAATGCGTGTGTAAGTGGGAACAGTAGGTCCTGGCATCGGGGCTGCGTTCTCATTGTTTTTTTGAAAACAATTCGCGGGGAGAGAAAAAGATGATGAATAGTACTAACGAGATGGACATTGGAAGATGTGCGCTGACACTGGCTCTCACTGAGACAATGCAGGAGGAATCAGAAATGAAAAGAGCATTGAAAGAAAAGGGCTTTCAATGCGGGATAGCTGAGGTTGGCGGAAATACCAGAAAAGACTTTCAGTCTAAATTCATACGGACGATAGTCGGGACTGCATTAAGCAACGGAGTCATAGAGAAAGTAAGTCATGAAATCCATGCGTTAATAACTGCTGCTGGAGACGCTCAGAATGGAATTATATTCAATGGTACAAGTGAATCAAATATAGCTGTAAAAATTGCAATTGTGCGAAATAAACACTGGATCGCTGTTGCAATATTCGGCGAATCCGCATTTCATCCATTAACAGGCCATGCAAGATGCGGACTTGGCGTAATGAATATTTAGCACTATGTCATATAAACGTTAGTTCTGCAAAGAGAGGAGGAAACGTTATTGCTTAATTATATTATAAAAAGGTTGTTTATGATGATACCGGTACTTCTTGGCGTGACGCTTCTAGTATTTGGCCTTTTGCATATGGCTCCCGGAGATCCAGCTGCCATGGTACTGGGTCCGGACGCTGAGCCAGAAATGATGGAGAAGTTCAATCATGAGCATTATCTGGACAGACCGTTCCTTGAACAATATTTCAGGTATGTTTTGGGATTGCTTCACGGTGAAATGGGAAACTCGTATAAAAACGGGAGATCTGTTTCAACAGTCCTTTTTGAGAGAATTGGAAACACGATTCAGTTGGGACTTTCTGGCGTGCTGCTTATGCTCCTTATTGGCATTCCCCTTGGAATCATATCAGCTGTAAAGCAATATACGATCCTGGACAATATAGCTCAGGTCGTAGGTATGATAGGCGTATCGCTACCTGCATTTTGGCTGGCTTTGATCTTGATAAGAAAATTTGCTCTTGACTTAAGATGGCTTCCAGCATCTGGTTGGTATGGCCCGACATACAAAATACTGCCTGCGCTTACTCTTGGAATAACCGGAGCTGCAAACATGATGCGTACAACAAGATCCAGCATGCTTGATGTTGTAAGACAGGACTATATAGATACAGCAAGAGCGAAAGGACAGAGCGAAATAAAAGTAATAACGCATCATATGTTAAGAAATGCGATGCTCCCTATTATAACGGTGGCAGGAAACAGGATCGGAAGAATCTTGGGTACAGGTGTTGCAGTAGAAAGTATTTTTTCTATCCCGGGAACCAGCAAACTTATGATTGATTCCATATACATGAGAGATTATCCAATCGTACAAGGCGCAATACTGCTTCTTGCAATCATGTGTTCAATCATAAATCTGGTAACAGACCTTATCTACGCATTTGTTGATCCCAGAATGATGAGCAGGGTAAAGAGTACAAACAGTATTATCAGAAAGAAAGGGCAAGGCAAAAAATGAAAGGTAGCAGAAAACAGTCGCTTGGCTATCAGATATGGGTCAGATTCCGAAAGAACAGGATGGCTATGGTTGGCATGTTCATATTCGGAGTGATACTGTTCTGCGTTATTTTTGCAAACAGTATTGCTCCATATGGCATCAATGATCAGGATTCTTCAAGAAGATTTGTTGCACCATGCAGAGAGTTTCTTATGGGGACAGATGGATATGGAAGAGATATCTTTAGCAGAGTTCTTTACGGCGGAAGGATCACACTTGTAGCCGGTATTGGATCAACCCTTCTTTCTGCAGTTATAGGCGTTCCTCTCGGTGCTATTGCAGGATATGTAGGAGGACGGGTCGACAATCTGATAATGAGAGCACTAGATATCCTGATGTCAATGCCGTCGTTGCTTCTTGCGATAACTATTGCCGCAACGATGGGTGGAAGCCTTATAAATGCACTGATAGCTATTGGCGTTGCGCATGCTCCAGCGTTGGCTAGATTGACAAGAGCGCAGGTTATGAGTGTGAGTAATCAGGAGTTCATAGAAGCATCAAGAAAAAACAACTCTTCTCATTTCAGAATAATAGCAAAGCATATAATGCCGAATGCATCATCCCCAATCATTGTAAATCTTACAATGAATGTTGCTGCGTCTATTCTGATGGCGTCAACACTATCATTTCTTGGCCTTGGTGTCCAGCCACCTTCACCGGAATGGGGGTCCATGCTTTCGGCAGGAAAGGAATATCTGGGAGACTATTGGTGGATAACGACTATGCCTGGAGTTGTTATCATGCTGAGTGTTTTTTCCATAAATGTTATGGGCGACGGCCTTAGAGATGCGCTTGATCCCAAACTTAAGAATTAGCAGGAGGCAGTATGGAAGATAATACATTACTTACGATAAAAGATCTGTATGTCTCCTATGAAACAGATGAGGCAACAGTATATGCAGTAAATGGAGTTTCGTTTGAATTAAAAAAAGGCGAAACACTGGGACTTGTAGGCGAGACCGGTGCGGGTAAAACAACGATAGCCAGAGCTATTATGAAACTGATTCCTAATCCGCCAGGAAAAATAAACGGAGGGGAAATAATATTCGAAAACCAAAACATACTTAATCTTTCAAGAAGAGAAATGCAGAAAATCAGAGGGAATAAGATATCTATGATCTTTCAGGACCCTATGAGCGCTCTGAATCCTGTTCATACTGTAGGGGAGCAAATAGTTGAGGTCATAAGGCTTCATGAAAAATGCTCAGCAGCTGAGGCTCAGAAGAAGGCCGTAGATATGCTTGAAATGGTAGGTATTCCCGGTGAAAGGTTTGCGGAATATCCGCATCAGTTTTCAGGTGGAATGAAGCAGAGAATCGTTATTGCTATAGCTTTAGCGTGTCAGCCAGAGCTTCTGATTGCGGATGAGCCAACAACTGCGCTAGATGTTACTATACAAGCACAGGTTCTTAATCTGATGAACAATCTTAAGAACGATCTTGGGACGTCAATGATTATGATAACGCACGATCTGGGAATAGTTGCAGAAATGTGTGAGCGTGTACTTGTCATCTATGCCGGCAAAGTAGTCGAGCTTGGAGATGTTGTACACATTTATGATGAATTCGCCCATCCGTATACTAAAGGCTTATTTGATTCTCTTCCAAATATGAATGATGACAGTAAGATGCTTCATCCTATACCAGGATTAATGCCGGATCCAAGCATACTGCCAAAAGGTTGTGCTTTTGCCCCAAGGTGCGATTATGCGACAAAGGAGTGTGAGGAGCATATACCTGATCTCAATGAAATTGCTCCAGGTCACTTTGTCAGATGCTTTAACCCACTGAGAAAGGAGATGAAGTAAATGAGTACTATTCTTGAAACAATAGATCTGAAAAAGTACTTTTCGACTCCAAAGGGAATGCTGCATGCGGTTGACGGCATCAATCTGAATGTCGACAAAGGTGAGACGCTCGGTATAGTTGGTGAATCCGGATGTGGTAAGAGTACACTTGGAAGAGTTATAAATCATCTTCTGGAACCGACATCAGGGAAAATCATATTTGAAGGTGAGGATATAACAAACCCTACCAAGGCTGAACTTAAGAATCTTAACATGAAGATTCAAATGATTTTCCAGGATCCATATTCTTCCCTTAATCCGAGAATGACCGTAAGTCAGACAATTTCTGAGCCCCTTCTCATCAATACTGGTATGAAAAGGGAAGAAATAAACAAGCGTGTGGAACAGCTTATGGATTATGTGGGCTTGGCACAGCGGCTTAGAAACACATATCCTCATGAACTTGATGGTGGAAGACGGCAAAGGATAGGCGTTGCAAGAGCGCTTGCTCTTACCCCTTCTCTGGTTGTGTGTGATGAGCCGGTTTCTGCACTGGATGTTTCTATTCAGGCGCAGATTCTTAACCTTATGATGAATCTTCAGAAACAGATGGAGCTTACATATCTGTTTATTACTCACGATCTTTCAGTTGTCAGGCATATTTCAGATAAGATCATGGTCATGTACCTCGGTCAGACTGTTGAGTTCAGTGAAACTAAGAATCTTTTCCGGAATCCATTGCATCCATATACAAAAGCTTTGCTTTCTGCCGTACCAATACCTGATATACACCATAAAAAGCAAAGAATTCTTCTCGAAGGAGAGATTACATCTCCCATTAATCCTGCACCGGGATGCCGGTTTGCGGCTAGATGTCCGCATGCAACTGAAATTTGTCATAAAGAAAATCCTGTTTTCACTGAGATTGAACCAGGACATATGGTTTCATGTCATTTGTTGGGTAAGCACAATTAGTGCTGAAATATAATAGTAAAGGAGAAAGAAAATGAAAAAAAGAATTGTAAGCATTCTTCTCATACTGGCTATGGTATTATCCATGGCGGCGTGTGGAGGAGAGAATGCACCTCAGAATGGAGGAAGTCAGACAAATAATGCAACTGACGCACCGAAAAAGACCACACTTGTAGTAGGTATCGATTCGGATCCCGGAAGCATCAACCCATATGATGCACTATCCGGTACAGGGAGAAAGCTTTATACACCAGTGTATGAGACTCTGTTCGCATTTGATGAAACTGGTCTTGCACAGCCAAAGCTTTGTGAAAGCTATACATTTGATGCAGACGGAAAGGGTATCACAATGAAGCTTCACGAAGGTGTCAAGTTCCACAATGGCGAAGAAATGACTGCGGATGATGTAGTATATTCTATCGGTCTTCTTCTTTCCTCTACGCACAGTGGAAACCTTGGAGATGTTAATGCCGACGGAGTAAAGGCTGTAGATAAATATACCGTTTATGTTCCGTACAATTCGGTCGCTGGCGCTGTTCTTAACTGTATGACAAGTGTATATGTCTTGAGCAAGAATTATCTTGAAAATGTAAGCAAGGGTGCTGCAATCGATAACATTGGAACTGGAAAATTCAAATGGGGAACCATAACAAGCGGTATGGAATACCAGATGGAACGGTTTGATGATTACTGGGGTGGCGCTGCAGATCTTGAAAAGATCACCATTAGAATCATTAATGACGCATCAGTAGCAATCATGGAACTTCAGACCGGCGGAATAGATATGTATTCGCTTCCTAATGCTGCGGATGTAAACAAAGTTAAGTCAAAAGCTGCAGGATTTGAAAATCTTGGTATATTCAATGCTAGCGCAATAAGCACTTTCTGCCTCTATTTCAACTGCGGTGATAATTCTGTATTCCATGACAAGAACCTGAGGAAGGCTGTATGCTATGCCCTCAATGCACAGGAATTTGTAGATATGGTTTATGAAGGAAACGGTTCCGTTGCCAAGTATCTTGTTGGTAAGGCCGCTCCTTGCTACAAGGAATACTCCGCTTCCGAAATGATCAGCTACAACGAAGCAAAGGCAAAGGAATGTCTTGCTGCGGCAGGTATGCCTGATGGATTCGAGGTTGATCTTCATATCAACTCTTCGCAGACAAAGTCTGCAGAAATCATTCTCAATCAACTCAGCAAGGTTGGAATCAAGGTCAATGTAAAAACCCTCGAAAAAGCAGCTCTTACCGACCTTCAGAAAAACTCTGACGAGGTAAAGATGACAATGGCTACCTGGAATTGTTCCGGAGAACCTACAACACTTCTTAATACAGTGTTTAATCCTGCACTTTCCATGCTTGGAAAGACCTCATATATGTTCCGTACATATAATGAGCCAGATGCACCTCTTTATGCAGAGCTTCTTGCAAAGGCAAACACCGAGCTTGACAATAGCAAGAGAATGAAGAATTATCAAGATCTGTTTGATTTGATTTATGAGAATAGCTGGGCATTTCCAATTGTCTCCCCAGATGTAAGCTGGATCGTAAATAAGGATCTCAAGGGTTTCTGGACCGGTGCCACAAGTTATCACTATGAAGATGTTTATTTTGAGTAGAAAGATTACAGGAGTTTGTTAATGAGATTTGATTTCACAAATGAAAAATACTTTGACAATCATACTCATTTGATTGATACAAAACTATACGGAGTCACAAAAGAGCAGTTTATCAAGTGTTATCATCATGGTCCCAAGTATCTTAAGAATGAGAACGGGCTTGGCATTCCGTCTGCAAGAGCTTATGAAAACCTTGAGAATCAGGGTGTGATCAAGATGCTTGTACACTTCCTTTCACAGTACTATGAATGTGATGAAAATCTTGATGCTGTACTTGTCGAACGAAATAGAAGAGTTACGAATGAATCTGAATTGAAAGCATATGTGGAGGATCTCTACAAAAATAATAATATGTTTTCAAGTGTCCTTGAGTGCGAATTGCCTATGGGGCATCCCCAGACAACATGCATACCTGGAAAAGTAGTCAGGCTCTTCAGATATGAAGATGTGATGTTCCCTCTTATAAAAAGTGAGAGCAATTACGAAGAAGCCCTTTCCAAACTGCTTGCTTCCGTAAGAAACGCATATGCGCAGGGATTTAGAGGACTGAAAGGCCATATCCTGAGAAGATTTAACTATGATATAAGGGAAGTAAGCTCGGTGCAGGCTGCAGAAAGCTTCCCGTTGGCTCAGGAAGGCGATTATCTTGCGACAAGAGATGTCTATTGCGCTATGTTTGGAGAATTGCTTCAGCTGTGTGGTGAACTTGATATGTCTGTTCATATTCATACAGGTTCTACTGGCATGGCTGGCGTAACAGATCTGAGGATCCTGGATCCGACACTGTTAGCTCCATTCCTGCAGAGCGGCAAGTATGAAAAGACAAACATCGTGCTTCTTCACTGTGCTTATCCGTTCATCAAAAAGATGGGAATGATGGCATTTAATTATCCAAACATATGGTTTGATGTAAGCTGGACATCTCCTTGGACAGGCTTAGATCTTCCTGCTGTACTTAAGGAAGTCCTAGCCATTGCTCCCCATAATCACATTATGTTTGGGTCAGGGCAGCATGATGGGGCAGAGGTTGCCTGGCTTTCCGCATGCGTAGCAAAAAAGGCACTCGCTTCTGCTCTTGATGATATTTGCAGCAGTGGATTAATGTCAGAAAAGCAAGCACTTGAAACTGGCAAAATGCTCCTTTGGAAAAATGCATCTGTATTATACAAATTAGGAGAATAATATCCTAATAACTCTCCTCTCATTAATTGGAGGAGGTGCATAAGTACCCCCTCCAATTATTATATTAATGTAGTAAGGACTTGTATATCATGAAGAATGTAGATATCGAAAACTATATAGCGAATAATAAGGAAAGATTTGAAGACCTTGCAGGGAAGATTTGGGATTATGCAGAGCTTGGCTCCAGAGAGTTCAAATCTTCAGCAGTTCAGTACGAACTATTGAAAGATGAGGGGTTTGATGTTCTCTTTCCTGCCGGATCACTTAAGACTGGAATAATTGCTAAATACGGTTCTGGTCATCCAATAATAGCATTTCTGGGTGAATTTGATGCGCTTCCAGGACTTAGTCAGAAGAGTGGGTGTACAACGCATTCTCCCGTTGTCGAAGGCGCACCAGGACACGGATGCGGTCATAATTTACTCGGGATCGGAGCTCTTGAAGCAGCCTGTGCTGTGAAAGATTGGATGGAAAAGAACAGCATTAAAGGAACTGTATGTTACTATGGCACCCCTGCAGAGGAGTTACTTCAAGGCAAGGATATAATGATTGCAGAGGGATATTTCAAAGATGTTGATATTGCATTAAGTTGGCATCCTGAAGACAGATCATTTGCCGTTGTGGGGACAAAAGCAACTACGCATATCGATATTGCATATAAGGGGATTTCTGCTCATGCTGCGAACAACCCATGGCAGGGAAGAAGTGCTCTTGATGCTGCTGAATTCATGAATATTGGCGCTAATTTCCTCAGAGAACATATTCCTCCAACAACAAGTATTCAGTATTCATTTGAGGATTCTGGTGAGAAAGCAAGAAATATAATTCCAGACCATGCAGCCGTAAACTATTCGGTAAGGTCGGATCTTTCGAAGGATATGCATGATACTATGCAACGCGTCCGTGAGATTGCAGAAGGTGCGGCGCTTATGGCAGGCGTGGAATTATCGAAATATGAGATTGGCGTACATGCTGATGCTGTAAGAAAAAATGAAACTTTGCTTAGATTGATAGAGGAGAATGACAGATCTCTTGCGGAACTCAGTCTGACAGACGAAGAAATGAAACTTGCTGCGTCATTCTCAACAACTCCGGATCATCCGCTCTATGTGGCTCCAATGTATAGAGGTCGTATGATGGCGAGCACGGACTTTGGTACAGTGTCACAGCTTCTTCCTGCAGCAATGTTTTGTTATGCAACCTATGCTTATGGAACGGCTCTTCATAGTTGGAAGGCTACTGGCCAGGGGAAAACATCCTATGCATATAAAGCATTGCATAAAGCGGCTCTGATTATGGCGATGACAGGTCTTGATTTGTTCAGCGATACCTCCCTTATAGAAAAAGCAAGAGCCGACTTTGCTGATTCAGCTGAATGATATCCGGTTTATGAACGCTATCATTACAAACAGTAGAAGTACAGTTATGAATTTAATCTGAAATGCTCATTCATTATGCATGAGGGGACAAATATGATTTATGGAGTTGCAACACTTTCAATCTGTATGATGGCAGGCTCTTTCATCGGTAATCTGCTGGGGCTGCTGACCGGGATAAATTCGGATGTAGGTGGCGTGGGATTTGCTATGTTCCTGTTAATGATAGTATCTAACAGCAAATGGTTTGATAAAAGAGTGAACTCTTCGTTCAATGCGGGGATAGATTTTTGGAAGGGAATGTATATCCCAATAGTTATCGCTATGTCTGCGTCGCAAAATGTTTTCAATGCGCTGTCAGCGGGATCGTTAGCAATTTTCGCCGGACTGCTTGCCGTTGCTTTCGGATTTGCTTTGCTCCCGGTTTTAAACAGAATGTCAAATAAATCGACAAGGTGATTTTTATGATAACTAGTATTTTGAAAAAAATAATCATTTCGAATGGCCTTGTCAGTGCATTCCTTATTGTAGGGCTATTGAGTTTATTATCAAATTACATTTCTAAGCTAACCAAAGGCCGGGTGCATTCTTCAGCGATAGCTATTCTTCTGGGGCTTATTCTGGCCTTTTTCGGCGGTGTTATAGCAAAAGGCAGTAAAGGGATATCGGATCTGGAATTATTCTCGGGAATAGCTCTTCTTGGCGGGTCTTCATTGAGAGATTTTGCGATAATATCTACTGCATATGGCGCGAAAATATCAGAAATAAAGAAATGTGGGTTCGCGGGAGTTCTTTCTCTTATTATTGGGGTGTTGTCAGCATATATAGCGGGGTGCATAATAGCAATTGCTTTTGGATATAATGACGCCGTAAGTGTATCAACTATTGCCTCCGGTGCCGTTACCTTTGTCGTGGGCCCTGTTACGGGTGCGGCGATCGGTGCTGATTCTGTTGTGATAGCAATTTCTATAGCAGCTGGACTTGTAAAATCGATTGCAGTAATGATTCTGACTCCTATAGTTGCAAAGCGTATTGGACTTACAACACCTTATGCGGCAATGATTTATGGAGGGTTGATGGGTACGACATCTGGAACTGCAGCTGGACTTGCAGCAACGGATGTGACTCTCGTTCCTTATGGCGCAATGACAGCAACCTTCTATACTGGATTAGGATGTCTTCTTTGCCCGTCTCTTTTGTATGGAGTTACTCGTATGATACTATAATATCAGTTCATAAAGCCAAAACAAAAAGAGCTGATATATCTCGGATTGCCTGGTATAAATCTGTTTCTTGGATCATTACAGACAAGTTGGTGAGCTCGGTCGTACTGTCTCTTTTCGGGCTCTGAGGATTCCAAGAAAAAGCCTGCCAGGGCAAGCAGGCTGTACTGGTCTCCCTATCTCAGACTAAGGGTCTGATTTAGGGAGATCGTTTTTTTATGCACGGCGGTGTCATCGTATCAGCAGTTTATGCTTACTCGTCCAGCGCCTTCATTATCTCCTCAGTAGTCCGTTCCAGCGCTTCCGGCGGAGTGTTGATCCACGCGGCCATCACCTCGTAGAAATGCTCTATGTGCTCCTTCGGGACCGTCTTTTCCAGATGCTCCATGAATACCCGGTAGGTTATGCTGTCGAAGCGCTTGTGGGCTTCCA
>JAEEGL016604759.1_pt1 | contig 15766 bp, 14 predicted proteins | sample 9134231 | NCBI WGS metagenome assembly JAEEGL01 (sample SAMN16246548, study PRJNA631951) | gut metagenome | biome: gut microbiome; feature: rumen; material: fiber-attached | host: Bos | place: Iran: Karaj | collected 2018-10
GCAAGGCACTGCCACCTCTTTGATTTTTAACCCACCAATGAGTTTGGCGTGCTTTGATAAATAATCGATACTAGAGTAATATGAAGACTTATCCTGAATAATCGATGACAAAAACACAAAGCCACCAAACACCAGCATAGTGTAATTTGGTACAAAAAGCGTAGTAATAAAAAAGCCTATTACAAGCAAACTTGCCACCACAATACCGATAGTCCGAACTCGAGTAAGAGCAAGGCTCACTGATGTTTTTTTACAAAGCAATGCTAATATTACCCTGCCTCCATCTAGGGGAAAAATGGGAAGTAAATTAGTAATGCCAACGGCCCAATTGGCATAGATAAACTCACGAGTATAAACATACGATGCGGGCTCTAACCACCAAACAGCACACCCCAAGATAGATAAAACGATATTGAGAATAGGGCCTGCCAAAGCGACCTTTATCTCATCACTTTTGGAGAAAAAGCAATCCCGTCCAGAAATGGCCGCACCATAAGGCATGAGCGTAATGTGATTGAGCTTGTACCCAAGTTTTTGCGCTACAAGAGCATGGGCTGATTCATGAAGGACTAAGGTAAGGACATAAAAAAGCAATACGGAAAAATAACCCAAATAACACAAAATAACAGCAAACACTATAAAAAGAGGATGAATAGTCAACTTTATATTCATATCCACCTACACATACACAATCTCACCGATTTCTTTGATACTCTCTCTTACAGGATGTATCCACCCTATCCAGTCAATACATATCATCAATAAAAGAGTACCACATATAGTGAGTAAAAAAACGCCCCATGCCTTCAAGATAAAAACCCCACTATTTTTAGTCGTTTTGCCTTTACTTTACACCTCAATATAAAATCTCCCCTTTCGTCTTGATCTAGTCTTAGTACAATGTCACTACTATCTATATCCATATAAGAATGCAACACATCAAACACATCTTGAGTAATAATCTTGTTTATCTTATCCAAATTGATATGTCTAGTATTTACAAAGGTCTGATATAGATTTTTATACTTTGGTTCACTCATTACTCACTCCCAGAAATTTTTTTGCTAAATAACTACTAAATTCCGTTTGAAAATTTGACATTTCTTGCTCCATAATATGGGCAAAATTCTTAATTTTTTTTATATAAATACTATCTTCCCAGCCAGTTTTAGCGCAAAATTCACGTACAAATCTAATGTCCTTATTTTTTAGTTTATTAAATAATACTCTAACAATTGTGTTTTTATTACCAATCAATACACTAATCAAGTTCTCAAGAATGTCCTCTGATTTGTGAGTAGAAACTACTATTATTTCAGCATCAGCGTAAAAATGTGGATAAAAAAAAGATGGACAATCTATCAAAATGAAATCAAACGACTGAGAAAGTTCTGCTAACACCTCAAAAAAACGTGTAAAATCACAGACCTTAGAAGAAATCCCACTACTAGGCAGACAATATAATAGTGGAACTTTAGTCGGCATTAAGGCTTGACTAAGCCGACACTTTCCGCTCAGCACATCGGTTATATCATGTATTGCCATACTATCTAATTCCCACAGAGCAGTCAGATTATCCCCCACCCCCAAATCAATGACCACCACTTTTTTGCCAAGATTTGCTAATCCAATACCTAACATCGCACACATCGAAGTACACCCTACCCCCGTACCAGTGCCCATAAATATCACTCGCCTAGCCATCCATACCTCCTGAGCCAATTGTATCACATCGCAATAAAAAAAAATAAAACACGCCACAAAAACATGTTTTATTACATATCTAACTTTATTACAACATTTTTTTACTCAAAGTCTTGTCATTTGACAAAGCCATCAATCCTCGCACATTTTCAGTAGATTTTGTAATGACTACGTCCATTTTGAGTCGTTCTGATGCGTATATATCCAAGCCTTCGATAAGTGAACCTACACCACAAATAATCACAGCGTTACTATTTATACTTTGCATGATATTTTCTGGAATATCTTTACACAACAATGGCACAGTATCCATAATCAGCTGATAAAATTCTTGTAGAGCCTCCAAAATATCGAAGCAAGTTACTTTAGCAGTTTTTTCTTCTCCTGTACGCGAATCTACCCCCACCACATTGAGATTTTTACTCATATTGGGCAAAAGTGTGCCAATTTGCACCTTTAATTCTCGAGCTTTTTCTATACCCACACGTGTAGCGTGCTTGGCTTGGATTTGGGAAACAACCGCCATATCCATATTAAATGCCCCTACGTTTATAGTCATGCCTTTCACTATTCCATTGCCTGATACTATCGCTACATCAGTGCTTCCTGCCCCTATATCGATGACAAGATAATACTTCCCATCACTGAGGTCGACATCAGCATCCAAAGCATCAGCAATAGGCGCTGGCACCTTGACTAATGTACTAATATCAGCACGATAGAGCACTTCTTCCCATGATTGGTTATTACTCAAAGTCAATCCACAAGGCACGCTAACATATGCTTTTATCTTGGGATTTTCACTTTCGACCACTCGCTCAACATAGTTTTTCATCATCAAGCCACAGTTTTCTACATCCACTATTTCACCCTCAAGTATGGGGTTAATGGTATATTGCTCATCATTGCGCTTAGTTGCTCGTTGGCCAAAAGCTATCGCCCGTACATTTTCCTCATTCCCGATTTTTTCTACCAAAATCTTGGTAGGTTCATCCAACACTATTCCCAAGTTGTCTCGAGCAATAATTGTCTGATAAGAATCTAAATTAATAAACAGTTTTATTTGAGACATAATCCACCCTTTTTGTTTCATTTTATCACAAAAATACAAAATACGCAAACAAAAAATAGCATCTATTGATACTATTTTTGATTATAAAATCTCAAGGTTTTTGGAAAAGACCTTTTTAAAATCTACATCAGCGTCTTTGGCGCAACTAATTTCAAAACTTACGTCTTCACCATTTTGAGTAATGGTCTTCATTATTACAGAATCACCCAGCACATCACAAACCACATCAGTAATCACACCTGACTCAGTGCGATCCAGAGCTACCGCAATTCGCAAAAATACAGCTAGCTTTTTGACAGCCTCTAGATCTTCTTGAGAAACAATATCCTTAAATCTTACCCACTCACTTAGGCTAAATTCCTCACTATATTGGCTAGCAGCAATAAATGCCCCCATGACTAGATCCCAGTGCGATACACCAAATAATCTCGTATTGAGTATTACTTGCAAAGCGTCTTTTTTGGTCGGATTATACCTAATTCGTGTACCACTATCATACATAAAGCATGCTATTTTGAGTGCTCTGATGTATTGTCGTCCCAATTTGTGGAGCACCATCAATTGCCTAAAAAGCATCGTTGTGAGTAGATAAATATTGGTCATATTTTGTGCTCTTACTGGATAAAAGTTCATATTGCAATTTAGACTATACATCAACAAATCTATGATTGGCTTTTCCATAGTGGATGGGATGCATTGATGGAATAACACTCCAGTAGATACACCCGATGTCGATTCGATTATCTGAGTCACCCCAAACACAGAGAAAAATGCCTGCGCTATAGCTATGCCACCAGCCACATAACTTACAGTTTTATTGGATATTCCTCTAAGACGAGCATTCTTAGAAAAATCCAACCCAGAGATTGCTGAGGCAACATTATCTAGATCAGTATTATTCATAGAGTATCCGTGAGGCATATCTAAAGGATATTTTTTCCCCTTACGACTAATTTTTCCGATGCTCAAAAAGGCCTCTCCAGCCCCAACAAACTTAAATTCTTCTCTGTTGATATCGCCTATCCAATTTACATTTTCATAAAGTTGAGATTTGATAAACATCAAAGCGTTGTTCATTCGCTCTTGTGGGCTAAATTTATCATCTAGCATATATTCACTAGCAATAGTCTCCGAGCCGAATGGAAGCGTACAACTATTGATAATATTTTTCCTAGTGTAATGGATGATTTGGGTATAATCATCACAAATATTTATCGCCACACCTTTTGGTGCATCTACCGTATTTACAGTACCATTATAAAAAGAACTTATCTCATCTTGCTCTTGCATCAATCTGATCTTAAATCCCGACGCAATCTCAATCTCTTCCAAAAATCCATAGTGGTTTTTGGCAGCCCTAAATGATGCTGATGCGTATGCAGTAGCCTTCGTTACCTTAAATGAATCGCAAAGCTTACGAAACATCTTTGATATTGCTACCACTTCTGCAAGATTTGTGGGTCTGATTACACAATTTTTTTGCACATCCTCCCACACCTCAAGGGGTTCTTCAAACTCCTCAAACACCTCAAATGCACTATCCTGCTGGTACCATGCAAGGATTAGTTTAGCGTACCTTGGAGTCAATTCAAAAAGCGCAATTTTTTCTCTCTCTGGCGAAAACACCATTCTCTCTTTTATGTTCAACAAAATTTAGTCCTCTTTTATTGTAATAGCAGAAACGGGACAAACCCCTTGACAAGTCTTACACTTTATACAAATCTTTGGATTTATCTTCGCCTTCCCATTTTTATCAAAGCTAATTGCGCCCACCGGACACATGTTTATACAAGTACCGCAGCCGATACATATCTTATCATCTACCATTTTTTCCTCCTCACTTTTTTGCTACTATAACACAAACCAAACTCTTTTGTCAAGACGAATTTGCGAAAAATTTTAATTTTTAATATTTTTAAAAAATTTCAGCAAAAACACTTTATTTTTTTTGAGTTATGTGCTATAATAAATTTCGTCTTAACTAGACAATATGCGGTCGTGGCGGAACTGGCAGACGCGTAAGACTAAGGATCTTATGGTACTTTACCGTGGAGGTTCAAGTCCTCTCGATCGCACCACAAACTTAATACAGATTGACCTTTGGTGTTTGCCAAAGGTTTCTTTTTATTCAATAGTTTTTGGCTTTTACTATAATAAAAAATAGATAGTGTCATTTGACTCTATCTATTTCATTTTACCACTCTACATGAGTACTCCATCAGTACCATATAGTTAAATTATATAGAATAAAATCAGCTAATTTTCATAAATTATATGTATGAATAAAACCATTAATATTTTAATGACTTTTGTAATAAGCATCGTAGCGACAACTATAGCATTGTTTATTTTATTTTTTCAAGTTTATCCCATTAAATACACCGATTACATAAAGTCAGTATCAATAAAATTTGCCATTTCACCCAGTCTTGTAACCAGCGTTATAAACTGCGAAAGCCATTTTAACGAAACAGCAACATCCTCTGTAGGAGCTGTTGGGCTGATGCAACTATTACCCAGCACAGCAAAATTTATTGCCAAAAAAAACGGTATAGAATATACCTCACTTACTAATCCTGAGAACAATATCACATTAGGCTCAGCATATATAAAATATCTCATAGAAAAATTTCCTGACCAATATACTATGCTATGCGCATACAACGCAGGTGAAGGAAATGTAACTCGCTGGCTAAGTGATAAACGCTATTCTATTGATGGTAAAAAGCTCTTTTCTACCCCATTCCCAGCCACAAATTATTATGCAGCCAAAGTATTACATGATGAAAAAATTTACCGAAAATTTTTTGGATAAAATGTTTGCCAATTATACCCGAAAGTGTTATAATCAAAGTTAGAAAAAAATAATGAAGGTGAATTTATGATAAAATTTTATGTAGATGCGTATGCTGATATGTTTGATCCAGAATTGAGACAAAATGGCTTGTTTTTGGCCCCTAGCAAAATAAAACAAGGCACAAAATCGCTAAATTTTGATGGCTATGGCAACAACTATGAAGAAATCGTCCAAAATGTAAAGGATGAAGCCTACAAGTTAGAGTTTTTGAGTGAAAAAGAGTGGAAAAAATTCTTTGAACAAGAACTCAGTGATGGTAGCGATATTATCTACTTTGCCCCAGCCTTTAGACTCTGGCATGATGGCGCTGAAGGAATAAAAAATGTGTTTGCTTCCCTTCAAGAAGAGCATCCAAATCAAAAAGTAATTTTGCTAGACACACACACCATCTCTCGTGGTATCAGCGAAATAGCAGCAAACACTCACAGAGTTTTTATCCAAACAAATGACCTTGACCTTTCCATAGAATTTGCCAATAAAATTATAGAAAAATATGTCAGCTTATTGGCTGTGGACAATGCAAACACTCTAAAAAAGAGCCCTATTATGGGAAATGCCATGAAAAACTTTGCTGGAGCCACGCTTAACCTAAAACCAATAATTAGCGCCGACACCAATTGTAAATTTAAGGTGCTAGATAAAGACAAAACTTTTAAAAATGCCGTATCAAAACTATATAGCAACACCAAATTAAATGGTCTAAACATAGCTGACTATACATTTAGCATAGTTCACTTTAATGCAGAAAAAGAAGCTACTGCCCTATATGAAAGATTTAGGAAAATAGTTGGTCCAAACGAAATTCGCCTCGTAAAGATGTCACTAAACAATGCTATAATTGTAGGATGTAAATGTGTGGGAATAACATTCCACAGTAAATATTAAAATAAAACAAACTCTATTACCAGAGTTTGTTTTTATTTGTCCCAAAACAATTTATCCTCTAACTTATCTACCGCCCTATTTACAGTATCAAGTTGGCGCTTATATTTCAAAATATTATGAGCATAATGCACAGCAACAATGGCTGTCGCACCTAAAACTGCAGGAAATACATCCTTTACCGCATCTGAAAAAGGATAGTACACACTATCAAACATCGAATCAATCGTTTCTTGTAAGTAATCAAATTCATGATTTTCGTAAGCCATGCGAAATCGCACTACATCAGGGTCAGTATTTTGGTTATAAACAGCCCAAAAATATTTTTCATCCAAAAAATCTTGTGCATTAGAACTATCTATTTTCAAAAATTTTATAGGAACATATAAAGCCTTATCATAACCATATTCTACATCGATTTCCTTTGAAACATCAGCAGCATATTTATCTACTTCTGGTTTAATCGCCGCTCTTCGTTCTTCATTTGTATAAAAATATTTAATACTTGAAAACACAGAAGTAGCTAATCCAAAAACTAAAGGTACTACCAACTTGGCTCTATATTTTTTTGATTTGTATTTATATCCTATTTTATCACTACATTTGTGTAATCTATCTAATACGTCCCAATCATCCATTATCCCTTATCCCTCACACTACGCCCTATTATATCATAAATCACATCAAAAGTCAAATTTAATAAAATTATTGTTTTATAACAATTTTTCTTTTTTTATTCTCAATATTTCATCAATATTTGCAATATAGTCATTCATATCAAAATCATTTACCACTTCTATCTTTTGTTGCGTAGAGTGTTTTTTTACTAATGTCCTTACATCACATCCACACGCAAGTTCGGTAGAAATCCCCATACGCTTATCTTCAAGATACTTGCTTTTTCTATTGTTTAGAGAATACCCCACATTTTCAAAGCACCCACTTTCTACTTCCGTACAGTACAAAAAGTACGGCACAAACATAAGAGACATCATCACATCATAAGAAAATGCAAGATTTTTTCTTTGGAAAATAATCGAATTGGGGTCAGTCAAAGAATCAATTTCTGTTTCATATGGACAAAACCTAGAATACAACTCAATACTGCTAGCCCCTAGCTCTACAGCCAAATTGAGATTTCGCTTGATTTGTAGTTCTTGTTCTGTTTCAAAGCCAATCACAATCCCAAAACTAGTTCCAAAACCAAATTCTGCAATCATTTTAAATGCAGGATAAATGTCCTTAAACTCGTAGTGTCGGCAAAGTTTTCGTAGCGAAACAGTATTGAATGATAGTATATTACATATCAAACGATTTACGCCATACTTTTTGAGTATAGCCAACTTTTCCTTGGTAATAAACAAGGGGTTGTCAATTTCTACATTGATTTCACTCAACGGGAAATCACACATAGATAGCAACTTTTCTATATCAATTGTATCCAAAGCCAACAAGTTGCCAGTATAACACAGAGCTTTTACAAAATAGCATTTTTGCTTGATGATTTCACGAATCTGCTCCACTTCCCTACACAACGCTCCAAAGTACGCAGCGTACTCTTCTATATTATCTCGTCTATAAAAACATCGCTTACAATTAGTACACTTATATTCACAAAAGGGCAAATTTATAGTCAAAATCACTTCGTTGTCATTTTTTACTATGCCTATTTCGTTTTTTAATACCTGTGATATAAGTTTCGCTTTTCGAAAATCTACCAACTTTTCAGCAAATAGAAAATCTTGCAGTTTTTCAAAATCTTTGTCTTCAAGATAGTTATAAGCATGATGTGTTGGAAATTCGCTACGAAATTCATATGTCCAAGGCAACTTTAAAAAAGCTCTTTCTTCATCCCACTGCACTATCTTTTTTATAAAGGTCCCCTCCTTTTAATAAGCTTTCATCAATAAATCCAACTTTACATAAAACTTTGAATCAGTCAATTGCGTAGGCGTACTGCTAAGCATCTCAATGCTGTACATACCTACCTCATCATTTACCTTAATCAGGTTTAATTGCACAAAAGTTTCTACACAGCAAACAAATTGCACATAGTTTAGGTTGTGCGTAGTACGCTTTATCTTATTGAAATAATTATAATCATCAAATGCGGTCAAATTGAGTTTTGCCGCCTTTTTTATAGCGTTGAAGTATTCTCCAAACGTTTTTCGTGATAAATCCAAGCACGAAAATGGAGCATACAAAAATACGCTTGGATTTGGTAAAAATACCTCAGCATTACTATTTAAATTGAGATACACAATATATGACTCATCTAACACGCTATCGAGCAATATTATGCGGTTATAATTTTTAAAATTATTATCTAGCGATGGACATAAGCACAAAGTGTTATAACCATTGTTATTGGTTATGGTCAGATATTCTTGACAAACTATGTTAAACCGCTTTTTGTACCGTGATAAAAAGTCTTTGTAACTTTGTAGCGTACTCGCAATTATCAAAGTACCGTATATTTTGCTAGGACTATTAATTAGTAAACGATACAAATCTTCCTTGTTATAGGGCGTATATACAGGCTTTCTACCATCACTATTTAGCCCCAATTGTTTGAGGTACTCACCGCCTATTTTATCGGCTCCGATATTAGGTACAGACCCCATTTGTAACTCTTTTACAATTCCCTTGCAACTTGTATTTCCTCTAAATGTGTCTATCCACAATTCAGCCACACACTCTTTCTTTCCACTCTGACTGACAAGGTTAAAGTACTCAGGCTTATTAAAGGCTAGCAAGGTTACGTTACCTAGCTGAATATTTAAGTGATTTGGGTTCGTCTTCATGCTAGAAACCGTAGCCTTCTCAAACTCAAATCTAAACACTGGCATAGGATTTTTACAGCCATAAGGCTCCAACACCTCAAAGGCACCCAGACTATCCATATTGACATCAGCCACATTTATATCCAAATCATAGTTTACAAAGGGCGCAAAAAATTCCTCGGGATACATCTTATTTACCAAGTCGTTTAGTCTACGGCGAAACTCATCGACTTTGTTCATTTCTATTGCCATACCAGCAGCCATTGTATGCCCACCAAAACTCGTAAGCAGATCCGACATCTGAGTAAGTAATTCGTGGATATTCATCCCCTCTATACTTCGACACGACCCCTTGTACACTCCACCTTCTTCACCAAGCAAAAATGTAGGTCTATTAAATTCCTCCGATAACCTTGCAGCTACTATACCGAGTATCCCTATACTCCAACCTTTTTTGGCTAACACAATCACTTTTTCATTGGCTAGATTGATTTTACTCAATTCTTTTAGACAATCAGCATACACAATATTACACAAGTCTTGCCGCTCAACATTGTACTCGAGTAACTTTGCGATCAACTTTTTGATTTCTGATTTATCCTTTGCTATATAGAGTTTGAGACTATGGTCAGCATTCCCCATTCGACCTGCGGCATTGAGTTTTGGCGCTAATTTAAAACTCACCTCTTGACTACTAAGTTTGGCGCTGAGTTTGAGTTCTTTAGCTAATGCTGCAATTCCAGCCGGATACGCTGTCATTGGTTTATCAAGTCCTAACTTTACTATTACCCTATTCTCATCAACTAAAGGCACAATATCTGATACAGTTGCGATAGCGCAAACAGGTAAATACTTGGTCGCTACATCTCTATTAGCTAGTGCCTCCACTAGTTTGAGCGCAACCCCTGCCCCACACAGTTCTCTAAATGGGTAAGTCTGATGTGGAAGCTTCGCATCTATAATCGGACATTTGGGCAAAACCTCAGGGCAATCATGATGATCTGTTACAATCACATCTACCCCACGAGACTTGATATACTCCACTTCTTTTGCTCCACTAATTCCACAATCCACTGTGATAATGAGGTTTGGCTTAAATTCGCGCAACACATACTCTACAGCATCTTGTGTAAGTCCATAACCGTCACTATATCTATTGGGTAAAAATGTAGAGACATTTACTCCCACACTCTGGAAATAATCTAAAAGTATATATGTGCTAGTAATCCCATCCACATCATAATCTCCAAAAATCAATATGCGCTCATTACTCGCTATTGCTTTTTTGATGCGCTTTACAACTATGTCCATATCGACAAACTTATATGGATCATGCATATCGGAAATGCTAGGAGATAAAAATTTTTTTATATCCTCATCAGTCACTATTCCACGCTGCAAAAGTAGTTCTGCGACATTAGTTGTAATGCCAAATTTTTTAGATATTTGCTCGATTCGTGTTAAAGAAAAATTTGGATTTTCAATTTTCTTTAAATTCATACTCTTCCTCTTTTAAAAAAGCTCTCCAATTACACTAGGAAAGCTTTTTAAAATTATTTTACAGTTGGCTCTGCTTTTGCTGCAGCTGCCTTTTCCTTTAATTGGCGTTCACCTTTTGATTTGATACGCAAGTTGTTTTTTGATTTACTCATTAATGCTGTCCATACAGGCGCCGAAATGAATATTGATGCATAGGTACCTGCAATCAAACCGATCAAGATTGGTACTACAAACTCTGTCATTTGTGGCACACCAATGCATGCTAACAAAATGATAGATACAATGGTTGTAATAGATGTATTTATAGTTCTATTGAGAGTTTGTCTTACTGATAGATTGGCTATATCGCTATTTGACAGCGCATCCAAACTCGGCTTTTTGAGATTCTCTCTTACACGGTCAAATATAATAATCGTGTTGTTAATAGAATAACCTAGTACCGTAATGATAGCGGCTACAAACGCACTATTAATCTCAATTCTAAATATTGCTACACACGCTACCATAATCAATACATCATGGAACAATGTAATCAAAGCTGCCACACCGCTCAAAAATTCAAATCGGAAAGCGATATAAATCATAATCAAAATCAGCGCTATTACTACAGCCAACAATGCATTGAGTAGCAACTCCGAACTTGTAGTCGAGCTCTTTGATTCTGCATTTACTACATTATATTCTGGATACGCTTCTTGTAACTTGGTGACCACTGCACTATTTATCTCTGTCATATCCTCTACGCCAGATTTGTTTTGATATTGTATAGAAACAGCAAAGTCTCCACCAATACCCACACGTTGAGCCTGAGAAAGGTGTAACCCTTCCTCATTTAAAATTGTGCTAGCCTGACTCACTACAGCATTGTACTGAGCGTCATCAAGTTCTGCATTTGTTTCTATTTTTACGATGTTACCACCAGTAAAATCCATTCCTAGATTAAATCCCATGATGGTAAACATAACCAAACCAATCAAGATGATTGTCCCACTAAACATCAGCACATATTTTGTCCATTTAGAGGGTTTAAAATTATTTAATTTCTGCGAGTTCATCTACACCTTCCCCCCTTTTCAAACCATATTTACTTGCCTTATTAGGATTTAGTGGATAGTAAAGTTTTATCAAGCCTCTAGTGACAACAAGCGATGTAAACATACTCAAAGCCACACCGATAAGCAATGTAATGGCAAATCCTTGGATCGAACCTGTACCCAATATTGCTAGCACTATTGATACTGCAATAGTAGTAATGTTTGAGTCAAAGATCGCACTAAATGCCTTTTTAAATCCCGATGATATAGCAGGCTCGATTCGCTTACCTTGAGCATATTCTTCTTTGATACGCTCAAAAATAACAATGTTTCCATCAATCGCCATACCGATAGAGAGTATGATACCTGCGATACCTGCTAGAGTGAGTTGCACTGCTGGTATTGCCATCAAGAAGAATAGTATCAGTATTACATAAAAACACAATGCTACACTTGCTATCACACCCAGCATTTTGTATCGCCATATCATAAATGCAAAGATTAGTAATAGTGCTATTCCACCAGCTATCAATCCATATAGCAATGCTTTATCCCCTAGAGTAGCACTTACTACTGTATTTTCGAGCAGACTGAGTTTTACTGAGAATGTTCCACTCAAAATCTGTAATGCAAAATCTTGAGCACCCTGCTCATCCATACTACCTGAGATAAAGGTCTTTCCTCCAGCGATAGCAGAGTTTACAGTAGGTTCTGAGATACATTCACCATTACTGTATATATATATCTTGTTGCCCACTTGCTCGGATGTCATCTCATAAAATTTTTGTGCACCCTCTGCATCAAACTCTATAGATACACCCCATTCAAGATATCCACTGCTAGACGAACTTTGTTGATTTGCATACACCTTTACAATATTTTGTCCAGTAAGTTGCGCTTCTGCATCATCACTCTTTTCCGTCTTAAACTCTAAGATTGCTGGAGTACCAATGAGATCAAATACTTCTTCTGGATTGTCCACATCAGGCACCTCGACACGTAACCTATTCCCCTCTTGGATAGAGATTACCGCCTCAGTGTACGACTTTGTAATAAGGTCTGTTACACGTTGCCTAGTTGCATTCAATCTTTCATCAAAATCTGTAGCATTCTCATCTAATGGACTAGCCTCATATACCGCCAACACTCCACCTTTTAGGTCAAGTCCTAGCTTAATTGAATTGGCAAATCCATTGTATGTATAGTTAGTAAATGGGATATCAAACTTGGCAAAGCACAAGAAAAATCCCAATACTAAAAATACACCTATAAAAATAATTCTTTTAATTGCTGTAGGTCTATTCATTTAGGTAACTCCTTGAAAGTATGTTCAATTATAATATAAAACCAAATTCAAGTCAATTATTTTAGGCATAATTTTTCAATTTAGTTCTCTTTTAATCTTTTTGTTTACTATGGTGATAAGTACGACCTGTTTTGCATATCCTAGATTGAGGTTTATTTATGGAAAACATTCAAACTCCAAACATATTTTTTATTATCACAAAAGGCACATTTTTTGCCCTAACCTGCTCGCTTTTAGGAGTATTGCTATTTGCTCTCCTACTCAAATTTACCCCCATCAGCGAAACTCTTATATCCCCTATCAACCAGGCCATCAAGATCGTTAGCATATTTTTAGGCTGCCTAGTTTTATCCAAGAAAAACCTCTCCCACAACTGGTTTTGGGGAGCAATTCTTGGGCTGATTTATACCATACTCGCTTACATCATATTCTCTATCTTAGATGGCGAATTTTCATTCTCTACCGCCCTTTTGTGGGATACTCTTTTTGCTATGGTAGTCGGCTTAATTTCTGGAGTATTTACCAAACTAATAATAAAATAAAACACATCTGTTGATGTGTTTTATTTTAATCTCTATTCGCTTGCACTATTAGGTTTATTTGTCTTAATGTAGGTGCTGTACCATCAGGTTTATTTGCTGTTACTATGTTTTGTCCCCCACTCATACTCGCAGCATCAACAACAGGCGCCATACCCCCAAGTAGCGCACATTTTAAATTTCCGTCCATATCCCAGAATATTTTTCCTATAGAAAGTGATGTATATGATTTTGTCATAGGAATTACTATATTATTAGTTTGATTTAAAGTACTATTGTTATAGTCTCCAATATTCGTTATTAAATTCCCAACACCAGCGTAAGGTTCCAATAAAAATGCATACTTCAGCCCTTTACTAATTACATTATTTTTAAACTCTGAGTAAGAATAAACTTCTAAGCCTCTGATACCTAATGAAGCAACATCGTTAGTGTTTGACTCATAATATATTGCCATTACGCCACAGTTTGCACAAACAGGCTCAAAAATTATGTTTACATTAACATTTTCTTTTTCTATGAAAGATTCGCTATCAGCACTAAAAATCCTGCTCGAACCATTGCTAAGATAAGTTATTTTCCAATAACTAAACATATCTTCTGATACTGTGTTATTTAATTTAAAAAATACGCTGGTAGATGTTGTTTCACTTATTTCGCCATTTTTAATCATTACTCTATTGTTTCCCACACTAAATTCAGCCCCTTTACCAAATACAGCAACAACTTCAGTATCTTTAGTGAATTGTTGTTGATTTAACTCAGTACTTTTGTACTCTGTTTGACCAACTTTCCAACAATAAAAATAATATCCGTCTGCCATATTGCTATACTTCAGTGTTACTTTTTCGCTAGAAAGATATCTTCCTGCTCCCTCAATATTGGCATACTCACCTTCAACTCCATCACATATTTGCTTTACACTAACTGTAACCTCATCTCTATTAGTGCACGCACACGCAGTAAAACCGAAACACATCACAACTAAAAATAAGCTTATTAAAAAACTTACTGATGCACTTAATACTTTTGATCCTTGCATAATTTTCTCCTTATATTTTTTGTTAAATCAATTTATTCTTGACTTTAAAAGTGTATCACAAAAGCAAAAAAAATGTCAACATAATTTTGACACTTTTTACGTAACACTATTTTATCTCTTTAGAGTCATTTTCTAATCTTAGTTTTTGGATAAAGTCAGCTAGTTTCATTTGACCAAGGTCACCTTCTTTGCGGTGGCGAACTGCGATTTTCTTAGCCTTTACCTCTTCTTCACCCAAAACTACCATATATGGTATCTTTTGAAGTTGAGCTTCCCTAATCTTGTAGCCTACCTTCTCATTTCTATCATCAAACTCCACTCTAAAACCAGCTTTTCGTAGTTCTTCTGTAACGGATTTTGCATAATCATCTTGTTTTTCAGAAATATTGATTACCTTTACCTGTACTGGAGCAACCCAAAGTGGAAAAGCTCCTTTAAATTCTTCAATAAGAAAAGCTATAAATCGGTCAATTGAACCAAATATCGCTCGGTGAAGCACTACGGGAGTTTCTTTTTCTCCATTCTCTCCAATATATTCAAGCCCAAATCTGAGCGGTAATTGATAATCTAGTTGGAGTGTTGATATAGTAATCTCATGTCCAATTGCACTGTATGCTTGTACATCAATCTTTGGTCCATAAAAGGCAGCCTCACCTTTTGCCTCATAAAAATCAACTTTGTTTTTGATAAGAATTTGCCTTAGAGCGCTTTCACTCTTATCCCATAATTCATCGTTAGGGAAATATTTATCCGACTCTTTATCTCTAAGTGACAATCTAAAACTATACTTTTTGATGCCCAAATCTTTGTACACACCTAGAATAAGCTTGATTACCCTATCGCACTCATCTTCTATCTGATCAGGTCTACAAAAAATATGTGAGTCATTCTGACAAAACCATCTAACACGCTCTATTCCTATAAGTGTACCACTATCCTCATATCTAAATACATTTCCAATTTCCGCCAATCTCAGTGGCAAATCTTTATATGAATGGAAGCCATTTTTGTAAATCATCATGTGATGAGGACAACTCATTGGACGCA
>JAEEGL011907109.1_pt1 | contig 15765 bp, 17 predicted proteins | sample 9134231 | NCBI WGS metagenome assembly JAEEGL01 (sample SAMN16246548, study PRJNA631951) | gut metagenome | biome: gut microbiome; feature: rumen; material: fiber-attached | host: Bos | place: Iran: Karaj | collected 2018-10
CTATATGATCCCTCAAATAAACAACCAACTAGATAGTCTCCGATCACTAATCTTGGGTCTTCATATTTGCACAATTCCTCGTTAGAACTTCTATTAATTAGAATTTTCATATTACAAGCACAACTATTACTGTATACAAAATTTTTAATATCAGTAATCTTTGTAATATTTTTCTCTATAATAGAATTACATAGCTTTGATATTTCATTAAAATTAAACTTCCTTTCTCGCATTTGATCTGTTATTAAATCTGCCAGATCTTTATTATATTGATAATATTCTTTAGTTCCATTATGAATTCTTAAGTTAGAATTTATTGAATTATGAATCAACTTTTCTAACGTAGAAGAACTGGTTTTATTATCAGAACTTTCTGAGTTATAAGTTGCTAAAACCTGAGGGTTATACGGTTTATAAGAATTTAATCTTGAACTTAATTTCGATGAATAACCGGGTTTGTGAACTAACATTTTTCTATTAGAGCAATAGGGCGCATCTAATAAAATATTATAAATAATATCCATATAAGTTATGTTTTTAATTTATTATATACAACAACAAATAAATTAATACAGAGAGCGCTTTTGATTACTCCCTGTCATTTATAAGAACCCTACGTCCAAGATGATACCAAATTCCTTATTTGAGAGAAACATATTACATAAAGATATGAAAACTGTAGATTTAAAAACAAAAAAGACAAAGCTCGGCGGCTTCACACACGTCGAGTTTAGTAAAAGAGATTTTAATCAGTTGTCGAAAACCACTCCCGCAAATTATAAGTGGGATAGTAAGTTAGAAACTGAAAGTGGCAACCTGTTGAATTTAATAAATCGGGGACCACTAGTTTGTATTAAGAAGTACAACAGTTGTATGAAGAAGATTACTCCAACTTTCCAGAAGGAGTTTTCTATGTTTCTAACTTATGGTGTATATGATCCAGTAGTGATAGTACCACTAAGTAGTCTGAAGGGTGTTTCTATTATTTCAGATTATGATGAACTGGATTTTATTCACGAGAATGAGATTAATTATTATAAGAATGCTTTTAAGATTAAATCTCAGAATGTTAATTTAGAGAGTATTATTCTAGCTAGTCCTACTAAGGATGCTTATGTTGTTTTAAACAATATTAATCTGGCCAGAGCTATGTTTATTCCAATAGATGATGAGTCTAAGAAGAAATTAAACAGTAATGCTAAGTATGCAGTATTTAATCCTAGTGATTCTAAGGTTAATATTGCTGAGTATTTTGACGATAAGTATAGTCTTGCTACATCAAAGAAGCCTTCTGGTTTTGACAAGATCAATAACAGTATTAATATTGCTTCAGAGAAATATCCAGCTTTGAACAATACTTATATAAAGGCAATGAAAGATATTATAAACGATGTTAAATTAAAGAGGATCGGATATAAATCTTTCTTATTCGGCTATTGTCTTGTTTGTAGTGAGGGTGATATCATAAAAGAAGATTCTATTAAGGATTTGTTCTCAAATATGAATGAGAATATAAGTAGTGATCTGCTAAATTCTTGGAGAATCTGCTTAAAGATGTCAAAGGTATGGAACAATCTTAGTGATACTATGAAGAAATTTGATATAGGAATTCATGATTCTTTGTTTGAATTTACTATGGATAAACGTTCTAATGCTAAGAATGTTGCCCTAGAAGCTTTTATTTATCAGTGCAGAATTGAGGTTAGTAGAATTAACAGAACTCTAATGAAGAGCTGTTTAGTAACTAATAAGGTTATCCTGTCTGATATCTTAGAGGACGTTCTGAAGCTCGTTTCTTTTGCTGAGATCAGAGACTTGTTCCTTGATCTTATTGCAATAGAAAAGAATTTCAATAGAACAAGAAATACAGTAGACTTTACAGCTAGAGTAATAGCTAAGAGAATATTCCAGGTTTACTATCTTAGATCAATGTTTGAAAATAAGGCAATTGATACTAACTATGGTACCACAAAGAAGTTCTGGAATTCTCTTTACATAGACAGTACTAAGAAATTGTATAGTGTCAAGAGAGGCGTATACAATAATGGTAGAGCAATGAATAAAGCTTTTACTACTACTAATGTAGAGAATCTAAATAACATTACAAACTGTAAGAAATATAAAATTAAAAATAAATAACAAAAAGAAGCTCGTAGCTAAATGCTGCGGGCTTCTTTTTTTTTCTTGGGCCGGCGGCGGAGCGCGCGGCCTTTCTTTCCTTGAATGGAGAAGAAAATATCTTCGATATTTTCTAAAAACCAGAATAATATATAAGGCCTTAAAAATGTCTTCCGAGTGTCCAAAAACACTCGGCGATGTCGGAGACCCGGTTAAAATCATAAAAGTGGTCTTTTTTTAGCTATCTTTTTGCGAACTTACTATATATAGCTTGAGGACTTAAAAAAAAGACCACTTTTCAAAAATTATGTAATTTTATTAGTTTCGATTCAAAAATTAACGACCGTTTATAATTCTCGCTGTTGCGAGGGGTATCCCCTCCTTGAGGGGAGGGGTCCCCTCTGACAGCTGAACGTTAGTGAGGCTGTCAGAATCCGCACACAATACGCAAAGCGTATTGGGTCTCCGACAGGTACTTTATATTTTTATACCTTTTTTATTAAAAAATGAAATTTGCTCATTTTTTTAACTAGAAATCTTATTTATGATTGAAAAACTAAATCATTTTATAGTATTTAGATGTATAAATTTAAAGAATACCTATATCAATCTTCAGAAATACCAAAAATTTTAAATAATATTAGGATAGCCTCTTCCATTAGAGAAAAACTTGGTTTTGAAGATACCAAGAAATCTATAGAGGTTACGACTGAAGAGATTGTAAATAATAGTTCTATAAAAACTGTTAAAGAGGTTTATGAATACCTGAAAAGTAAATATGGAAATGACCTTGTTGATTGGTCATCTTTGTATGAAGACTTGAATGTATTTGATAAAGACCTAATTATAGAACTATCGAATGTATCAACGAAAGACGGAAGATTAGAATTATTAAATAATAACTATTTGATAATTAATAGATTAGATGATGTACTAAATCTTCTTCCTGTTTGGTATAAAATGAATTTTGAATTATTTGGAATATTTAGTCCAACTCGTGTATTTGATTTTCCTGAAGCCATAGAACCAGAGTTTAAGATCAAACAAAGTTTAGTTCCTATAATTAATATAGAAGCTGAAATAAAGAATAAGATCTACGAAGTTTTTAAACCTGGTCTTATATTAACTGGTCCTCAGATAAAAGAGATGCTAGGAAAAATTTATGAGACAGTTGGATATGATAAGACTCCAAAAATAAAGGATCTTACTTATCTATTCGATATTCAAAATACTAGAAAAGGTTATTTATTAAATATTAGAAAATAATATGAGTTACTTTTTAAGATTTCTTTTTGCTATTTTGAAACCAGCAATAGGCATTGGCCTTTTTACTACTGGTATTTATTATTTGTTTAAATCTTTAGCAACAGATTTGAATATAGATCATCTCAACATCTCTGTAAAGACTTGTGTGATTTTGTCTATACTAATCTATTTGCTATTACCAGTTTCTAACAATAATAGAAGTTAAAGTAGCAAAAATTCCAGATTTTTAGACTGGAACACTTAAGTATAGAAGTTTAATTAAAAATAATTTAAAGAAAAATGAGTAATCTAGTAGCTGTAGGAAATGCTATCACAGTTAAGGTAGTAAATTCCGACAATGAAATGAAAGAAAAGTATGGAAATCTTATTATTCCAGAGGATTCTAAAGAGTATCTAGTTTGTGATGTCATTTCTGTTGGATCAAAAGTCCCAGATGTAAAGGCAGGTGATAAAGCTTATATTCAGAAAGGATCAGGTTTTGATTTTACTCACGAAGATGAGAAATACAAAATGATTGGTATAACAGATATTATTTCAATAATTAGATAAAAATAAAAGAAAAGTATGTCAGGTAAATTGATTTCTTACGGAGCAGATAGTCAGTCAAAGATTATTGAGGGTGTTAATAAAGTAGCAGATGCGGTTAAGATTAGTCTTGGCCCTGCTGGTTCTGGTGTTCTTATCTCAAATGATTTTACTTCACCAGAGATCAGCCGAGATGGTGCTACAATCGCTAAGTCTATTACTTTTAGTGATGAGGCTTTGAATTCTGGAGCTAGACTAGTTAGAGATGCAGCATCATTGTCTGAGTCTCAGTCTGGTGATTCAACTACCTCAACAATAGTTCTTGCTCAGGAGTTGATTAATAAAGGTCAGAAGGCAGTTCAGACAGGTAGTAATGTTAATGAATTGAAATCTGGTATGCTCAAGGCTGAGAAATGGATTATCGATTATATTAGCAAAAATTCTATTCCGGTAGATGGTGACTTCGAGAAGATCAGAAAAGTAGCAACTATTTCAGCAAATAATAATCCTGAAATTGGCGACCTCATTGTAAAGTGTATGCAGGAGGTTGGTCAGAATGGTATTATTACAGCTGATCTTGGTTATGGTCTAGACAATTCGGTTGATATTACGACAGGTATGGAGATTAACCGTGGTTGGGCTAATCCTCAGTTCGTTACTTCAGCAACTGATGGCAAGTGTGTATTGGAGAATCCTTATATTCTTGTATCAAACGAGAGAATCTCTTCTATAAATCAGATCATCAATGTTCTACGAGCAGTTAATAGTAATCCAATACTTATTGTTGCAAATGAGATTGATGATGTTGTAATGAACTTCCTCATTATCAATACATTAAGTGGTCAGCTTCGTTGCTGTGTTGTAAAGGAGATTGACTTTGGTGATAATAGAAAGAATGTAATGAATGATATTGCTGTTGCTACAGGAGCCGCATTCATTACACCAGAGAATAATGTTTCTCTAGCCAATATCGAATCAGTTGAGTATCTTGGTACTGCTAAGAAGGTTGTAGTATCTAGAAATTCTACAGTTATCTTTGAAGGTGGTGGTGAGAAAGACATTATCGAGAAGAGAGTAGAGGTTCTTAAGGAGTCTCTTAATAACACAACTTCAGACTTTGATAAGAAGAAGTTTGAGAAGAGAATTGCATCACTTGCTGGTGGTGTGGCTGTTATTAAGGTTGGCGGTTCTACACAGGTTGAGCAGACTAATATTCGACAGGTTGTAGAGGATGCTATTCTTGCTTCTAAGTGTTCTATCCAGGAGGGTGTAGTTCCAGGATGTGGTTATGTATATTTCCATTCTTCATTGGATGTAGAAAAAGATAAGGCATTTTGGAAGAGTCTTACTGGTAATGAGGTAGATGGTGCAAAGATTGTATTCTCATCTCTTCCAGTTATTCTTAAGACTGTTGTAAGCAATGCTGGTATTGACAGTGGTGTTGTACTTCAGGAGCTTAAGAAGAAAAAGAACACTCCAGCTTATGGCTTTAATGCTAAGACGAAGGAGTATGTAAACCTTATTGAAGCAGGTGTTCTTGATTCAGCTAAGTGTATCAGAGTTGCTTTGGAGAATGCTATCTCTACAGCATCAATGATTCTTACAATTGGTTGTGTAATTGTAAATGAGCCTTCAAAGGATTCTTCACCAGTGAATAATCTGATGTAATATAAAAATAAATGCCTAGTTGGGAATAAAATCCTAGCTAGGCATTTGCTTTTTTATTGACTTAAAAACCTTTTATATGAAAATTAATTAATACCAATTACTATGATAGAAGATAACAATAACAATATTAACAACGAGAATGAAAATGATGACTCGTTGAATAATAAAGGTAAAAATAGTAATGATAACAATGATGATACTAATTCATCAATGGATTTTCTAAAGAAATTACTAGAAGAAGCCAAAGAACTTTCTTGTGATGACGATGAAGATGATGAGGACGACGACAATGAGCCACCTATGAAGATAATTTATAGTTGTACTTCTATTCCGTTGAATCTATCAAGTAGTAGTAATAGTGGATTTGGAGGATTTAATTTCTCTGGATTTTCTAGTTTATTTTCTTCATCATCAAATCAAAATCAGAAAGAGGATGAAGATGTAGACGTTATAGGTCCATTTGGTTTTATTTGGACTTTTGAAAATAAGAAACGTATTCTAAATCTTCACGGTTATAGGGTAGTAAAGAAAAAGGATAAGGTAACAAATTCTGAAGCTTACATTGCAGTGAAACCAAAAACATTAAGCATTATTGATATTGACGATAATGACAATGATCTTGATTTCGTGTTCAATAATGTAATGCAGGATATGTTCCTTAATAAGTTCTTTAATCTGTAATTTATTAATTTTAGAAAAATATATTAAACAATTATGGAAACAGATGCAATTGTTTTAAGCAAATGGGATTCATTAGTCAAGGAAGCAAAAAGACGTTTAATTGATTTTGTATTACCAGAGTTTACAGACAAGAAGTATTCTAAAGGGTGTGATAAAGCTAAGTCAGAAGATAATTTCGATGTCGAGGCTTATATCAATGAACGTTATTTGTTAAAGTGGGCACAATTGATCGATGTAACAAAGAAGTATATCGTTGATTCTGTTCCTACAGGTATATCAGATGCTGAGTATGATTTACTAGAACAGCAAGCTCTACAGGATGGATTTTCTGCAAGAGATTATGTTTGTAAAGTATATCTTCGAGGCACAAAAACAAAGAACGAGTATGTAAATAAAATCAGCAAGACCAAGATAAATGGGTCTATGCTAGATGCTATTAAGAGTGCTGTTACAGACGAAAATCCATATTGTTTATTAAAATATGATGGTTCTAGTCTGGCAATCTATTTGAATCCGACTACTGGAAAGCCACAAAGAATAGTTGGCTGTGGAAATTTGAATATATCTAATGAAGGTATAGATCAAACTTGGAAGCTCATTAATTTGATTCCAAAGCAGTTTCCAAAAGGTATACTAGCTATTCAGTGTGAAGCTCTGGTTGATACGGATCTTCTAGAAGATAACAAAGAAAGAGCCAGACAGAAAGCTAATGGTCTTATAAACTCTAAATATTGTGAAGAGGAAGTTAATAAATATCTTACTCTTAGAGCTTATAGATATTGGCTAGATCCAAATTATGATCCTGAGAATCTTCATAACTTAGATTATGTAGACGTACTTAGTAAATTCCCTATCGTTTATTCTGAAGAGGAAGATAATCACATAACATTTTCTCCAGCTGATGTATGGACTGTTGATATGTTAGGTGATTGGGTAGAGAAGGATCATACAAAGACTTCAACAGGGTCTTTTCTTAATGATGGTTGGGTTATTTATAGTAAAACTGGTGAATGTATTGGTGCTCTTAAGTATGCTGGTGCAGGATCTGGTGATATTATAAAGACTACTGTTAAATCAATACAGTGGAATGACCAGACAGATAAAGGAAAAGATTCTTGGAGTGCTAATGTAATAGTAGAACCAGTTGTAATGAATGGTGTTACTATTAAGAAACCTAGTGCTGGAAGTGTAAGTAAGTTGATAAAGAACAACATTACACCAGGCGCAGCGGTTAGTTTAGTGTTAGCTAATTCTACAATTCCTATGGTTGGTTCTTGTATCTCTCCTGGAAATGGAGACTATGAGTGGCCTACTTGTGAATGCGGTTATAAGATGTCTGCTACAGATATTTATGGAAGTAACCTGAAATGTGGAAATGTAGATTGTACTCGTCGTAAGAAGAGAATGGAAGACTATATAAATAGTTTAACTAATGTATTCAATGATTTGGATTTGAATAAACTATTAGTTATTGATAGATTTGACTGGAATACAAAAGCAGTTTCAATGACAACCCTGCTTACTTATGTTGAACAGGATGATCTTACTAATTATAAGTCATATCTAGAATCTTTCTTAACTACTAATTTACAGAAAAGAAATCTAGCTTTAGTTTGTAAGTCTAGTTTTTCTGTATTAAGAGGTGTGTATTTGGCTAATGTAAATAATCAATGATAAAAAGAAAAGCTGATACTAATTATAGTGAAACAGCAAGGACAGTTTATACTTTGTTGAGCCAGAAATTTAGGTATTCTGCACGAGTATCCTATATTTGGGAGTTGTTATTATATGCTTTCAATTTGGAAGAGTATAGTAATATGAACTATAAGGAAGTAATCAATGGAAGTTTTGAATCCTATCTTATTGAAAAAATAAATGATTTCAAAGGAGATAAAGGAGCAGACTTCACTGAGGTTAAAGAATCTGTATTTAAGGCTGGAGATCTTTCAAACGATGAGTTAATTATGTTTGAAAGAGGAGAAATTGAACACGCTCTCTGGGCCATATTTATTCTGTTAACTTCAGGACCAGATTTAGATTTAAATAATATTAATTAAAAACTTTTTAAAACTCAAATTAAAATGATCGAGGTAACTTTATTGTCAGTTAGACCGGGTGATTATGATCCAATGGTAGCTAGATGTGTAGCACGTAATAGATTTGATAAAGAGAATCTGAAGACTAGCATACCTGAATTTATTAAGGGCTTCTTGAAGAACAATATTAATAATTTCTCTGGTAATATGGGAAATTCTGATGTTGTGGAGGCTATTAATTCAAGTAGTACTTTTACAACAAAGGATGTAGCTTGTATTAACTATTATCTTACAGAGATTGGTTATTCATTGCTCGTTCAGAATGTAACAGATGACGAGGAGAATCCAACTGGTGTACCTGCAGGTGGTGTTGTAGAGTGGAATATCATTAACAAGAATTTCTTGCAGTATGATTATCCTACAGCTACAAAGATTATTCCTGGTGATGGTACAGAGATTCCAGAGATTCTTCGTAAGGTTGTAGAGCAGCAGAATTTGTTTGATCGTGATAAGTTTGCTGGTCTTAAGAATCCGTTTACAGAGCTCCTTAATGATTTGGATGCTATCAAGAGAACTACTGGCAGTGTTTCTAGTTCTATTACTACTAAGATTTATTCACTTCTTGACAGACTTAACTTCAAGGTTATCTGTATTGCAGGTGAAGACTAATTAATTAAATATAGAAAAATATGACTAAACTTCAAGAAGACTTACTAAATATATATAACTCATTGACTATATTTAGTAAAGATACTGTAACATCAGCATTCCCTTCTCCAATTAGAGTTTATTATGAGCTTGATTCGAGAATGCTTGTGTTTGAACAGAAGAACCATTCAGTTAGACAGATTCTTCCAAGTTATTACTGTTTTAATTTGAAGAAGCTTCCTAATAAAGATAATCCAACTTATTTGTTGCCAGAAGATTATGACTATCTTATGTCTAATCTAAGCAATGCTATTAATTCTGGAGAGCTACTAAAAGATAGAACTATGGTTTCTCCTACTAAGTATGGATTTGATATTTATTCTGTAGCTAATTCAACATTGTTACAGGATGGTCCTACTGTGTTAGCTTCTATGAAGTTTGTTAGCGGTGATAGTTTTTGGTTTAAGTTTAAAACTAGAAGAAAATATAAACTATAATGAAAGTAAAAATAGTCAATAAGTCAATTTATCCAGATCCAGAATATGCAACTTCTGGTTCTGCAGGTATGGATTTGAGAGCTAATATTGAGGGTCACGTTTGTTTACATCCTGGTGAGAGAATTCTTTTCCCTACAGGTATTTTTATTCAGTTAGACCCTGGTTATGAAGCACAGATTAGACCTCGTAGTGGATTGGCTTTTAAGAAAGGAGTAACTGTTTTGAATACTCCTGGAACAATTGATTCTGATTATACTGGTGAGATTAAAGTAATTCTCGTCAACCTAAGTAATGAAAATGTAGACATTGCTCCTGGTGATAGAATTGCTCAGATGGTTATTGCTAAGTATGAAAAGATCGAATGGGAGAAAGTATCCTCTTTAGATGAAACTGAACGTGGTGATGGAGGTTTTGGTCACACAGGTAATAAGTAAGTTATGAATGAACTAATATTTGGTTGGAAAGATTCAAATGAAGTAGCCAACGATGTTTATGATTCAGTTCACAGTAGCTTATTAGGAGGATATTTACTTTTTGGATATAAAGGCTCAGGAGAATTATCTCGTGTTATTGTTGTAACTGATATAGATCCTATTACAAGAAATATTGTTAGTAATAGCTATTCAGTTGGAACAATTACTAAAGGATATACAGCTCTTATTCCACACGTTCCTATTGACTATTTAGAAAAAGAGGTTCTACTCGATTTAAAGAACTATAAAGTTGATAAGAAAATTATTGAGTCTTTCGAAAAATTAATTAATAAAGAGAAAAATAATGAACAGTAACAACAATAATAGACTATTAGCTATAGATCTAGGTTATTCAAATGTAAAGGTTGCTTATTATGATAATCAGGGTGTCTTGCAGTTTGATAAGTACATCTCAGCGACTGCAAAGTTGAATAACCCTATGGATCCAGATGATGATACTATTTTTCAGTTAGGAGTTGATTACTTTATTCTAGGTACTCCAGCTCTTAAAGTTTCAAATGAGTTCCAGCTAAAACTGGAGACATTTGAAGACATGAAGATCGCATATCCAGTTTGGATTTCTTATTTGCTGAAGAAGTATAATAAGGAAAACTTTGATCACATCATCATTGGATTGTCTATGGCTTTTCAGGATAGAGCTGATGAGCTTTTAACATATTTGTATGAGAGTTTGTTGATTGACCCTTCTACAAATTACTTTCTTTGCCTTCCACAGGGATTGTCTTGTAAGCTCACTTATGCAGAGTGCGGATTGGATATTAAAGAGATATCTAAACACAATGATGCTAGAATGAGAAACTATATTATCCTTGATGGTGGATTTCTGACTTGTGATATCTGTAGTGTTGTAAATGGTACAGCTGCTGCAGGTAATGCAATTGGAGTTCCTAATACAGGTGTAATTTGTGTGGCTCAGCAGGTAGTTGATTATCTGTTTAAGCATTTTGAATTTTCTTATTCTATCAAGAAAGCTCAGGTTATTGTAGATAACAATGGTATATTCCTACATAGAGGTAGAGAATATAACATTAAGAGTGAACTTGATGGAATTATTAAAAAATATCTGGGTGATGTATTAGATCTTCTTGATAAGAGCTTTGCTTCAGACCTGGATGCTTGTGAGGGTGTTATTGTTCTGGGTGGATTATCATATTTCTTTAAGAAGTATATTAATGATCCGGACGTTGTAGCTATGATTGAGAGACACTTCCCAGTTGGTTTCTTGCATTTCCCTACAACAGACTCAGAATTTTTCAATGCTTATTCTTATTTGAGAATAGGACAGATGAAACTAACTAATTAAGATATGTAAATAGTGACTTTATTTAGGATGACTTTATAAAGTCACTATTTCTTTTTTATTTTGAAATTCTATGAGTGGTAATAGAAAGAAGGTTAGAGGTCAGGCTTGGATTCAAACAAATGAAGACGGAACTCAAGACTTGGTTCAAGACGTTATAATTATTGAAGCTGATGATATGTATGAGGATGTTGATGTACTTGTAGAAAATATTTGGTCAAATGATAATCTACTAAGTACAGACAGCCCGTTGACTAATACAGATTTTAATGAAGGATATAAATATAGATGGAATGGAAAATCAGGAAATAATGCTTATTATTTCTGGGTCTATAAAACAACTGATATAATGGAGCCAGAAATTGAGGTTGAAACATTCTATGGTTGTCCTCGTCCTGGAAATTCTATCATATTTGATGAAGATATGACTGTCAAACAAGAATATTTGATACCAGATAATAAATCATTTATCTGTTATTGGGCTGACAGATTCAATAAAACTATTGAGAATTACGAAGAAAAATATAATGGTATTGCTAGAAAAGAAATAGTACTAGAAGGATCTTCTATTGTTGGAAATCCAGATAAGATTGTAAATAACAATGCCAGTGAAACTAATTCTACTACGGTTAATCATAAGCCATATGAAGATGACTTTAATGACCTATCAAATTTAATAAGCTTATTCTAAGAATAAAAAAAATAACCAGAGCGTAATGCTCTGGTTATTTTTTTAATCAAATTGTGACAGTATAGAGTTCTTTTCATTAAGAATTTCTTTATATCTATCTTCAAACTTCTGGAAACTCTGTCCAGCATTCTTTCTAAAATCAACTAGTGACTTGAAAGTCGTGATGTTAACGAGTAAATTTCTCTTAACCACAGAAAGCTGAATCTCTCTAACTCCTTTTAAAGAATTAGTATTTCTCAAAGGAGACTCTCTCTTTCCAGAAGAAAGCTCTTTAATACTCTCTGCTATCTGATTCAATCTAGTGAAGCAAGACTTGATGTTCTTATCAGCATCCATAATCTTTTCAAGACTGTTCTTGTCTGCTTCCATCATGTACTCCTCAATACGCTCTTGACTAATAGCTACTTTACTATTAGTAATAGCTTCTGGTAGATAAGGCTTACCATCAGTACCTAGTCTGGTTTCTGAGATAAGTCTTATTATCTTCACTCGATCCTTGCAATACTCTGCATCAAAAACCTTAACTGTTATATATGCAGTCAAGTTCTTCTCTAGGACATACTTGCTCTCAGCAAGCATCTTCTTATCAATTGCTTTAGAATATTCATATTCTTCAGCACAAACCTCTATTGGTCTATTAGGTCTTTCGATCTTTACCAAATATTTCTTTAGTTTCATTTTTATATAAGATTATAATAATTAATTATTTCACATATAAGGGTTTTAACTGATTTCAAGTTATGGAAAATTTGTTCTAGTTATTATCAGTCCCTGATCTTTTCTGGTAATTATAGTTTTCAGATTAAAACATCCTACAAAATTAATATCTAATGTTTTGTTAACTATAGAAGTATCTATGTTAACAACTTTTATATTAGATATGTCCAATGTTTTTAATGAATCTAATCCTTTTCCCAATAAAGAATTATATATTGATACTTTTTCATCCGAGAGTCCTTTTCTTAAGAAATCTTTTTCCTGTTTATAATTTAGATAGTTGTTCAAAAATACATATAAGTTTGGAAATTTAATACTCTCTAGCTTTGAACAATTTTCAAACATATAATATATATAATTAGATGAAATAAAGCGATTGGGAAATATTGAATAGCTTATTTTCTCTGGAACATTAGATAACATAGAAAGGTCTAATTTAAATGGAATATCATCTACCCAATTAAATTCAACAGTTTTTAGTTCTGAGCAACCATTAAATGTTCCTAGAAATGATACACATGCTGCATAATAGAATTTTTTCTTATTTAAATTTATACCTTCTCTAAATTTAAATTTGTAATTTTTTGTGAAACCAGGAATTACTGCCTTTTGTAGTTTTTTACATAGATAATACATCTGAGTAAAACAAAACGTAGAATTAATATCAAGAGGACTAAAGCTGTTAAATTCATTAAACTTAGAGTACAGATATTTGATCTTAGATATGTCAATTTTTACTTTATCTAGACCTTTTACTGTTCTAAGAAATGTATCCTCTGAAAATGTATTTCTATAACTACCACAACAGCTAAGATTAAGGTTTGATAAATCTATAGTTCTTAAACTAGAACACTCTCTAAATGTATCATTGAGATTTTCTATAATGATTTTATCAGAAGATAGATTTAGTCCTTTAATCCCTTTAAGCAGTGCAGCACTATGAAACATATTAGTTATCTGTACAAGTATATATTTCTTTTTAGCTAATTTATTTATTTCATCGCATATTGAAGAGACATCTAAAGTAGAATTTACTGGTGAAGATGACACTGCCCCTTCAAACATTGAACTTAATGATATTTTATATATTTCTTTTTTACCATTAAGAAACCACCCTTTGCCTGGTTTTATTTTAAACACCTTAGCATTTTTCCTTAAGATATCAGTAGAATAAGAGAAAGCCTGTACAAAATTAGAACATCCTTCTATTGTTAAGGAACTTAAGTTTTTTACTCCTTGTGAAATGTAAGCACCTCTAAATAAAGAATAAACTGATCTTGTCTTAATAGTTAAGTTTCTATTAAGTATTACTTGATTAAACTTACTATAAAAGAACATCTGTTCAACACTGCAACCAATATTTTCTGCAGTAAAACCTCTTAAGTCAAGGTTCATCTTAAAACAGTTACAATTACTAAACATTAAAGACATATCAATATGATTAACGTTATCCTGTTTAGTAATTTTTTCAATTAGTTTTCCTAATCCTAGTATCTTATATGAGGATACTGCACTAAATTTAGAAAACATTTTGGAAAATTTAACTGATGTGTTTTTCTTGCGTTTGTAAACTTTTCTATGTAAATAGCAATTAGTAAAATCTATTACAGGTTTATGACGACTGTTTTCTGCAAGGAAACAGTCAGCAAACATGCCAGTAAAATCTTCAACATTAAGTAGATTTATTCCACTAATATCAATTGTATAAGCACTACAATTAAAAAACGCTTCATATACTTTTTTACATCTTTCACAAATAAATCCGGACAAATCTATATTACCTATCCTGGAACCATCCATAAGAAAAGAAATATCTGTTAAGTTCGATGCAATAAAATTTTTTACTTGTAGTAAGTTAGTTGTAATTGATGTAAATGCAAATTGAGCCTTTTTCAAGTTAGGGGCATATTTATTTTTAATAATTATTGATTTACTTGTAATATTCGCAAAACTATAATTGATATCTTCTACAAGATCAAAATTTAAGTATTCTAATCCTATTATGTAATTGTGATTTATGTAGTAATTATAAATCGCATCATTGCTACTGTTAGTATTATTAAAACACTGGTGGTGCTTAAAACAGAACGTTTCTGGATAGTATTTTTTCATAGACCTATCAAGAATGTATTTTAATACAGAATTTTTAGTATTGACCATTCTGTTTGGAACAATTGAATTAAGTGCAATATGATATGCAGAAGAAGTAAAGTCCACATCAATTGTAATAGGGTTATCCATACTAATTGATTCAACTATTATAAAGAATTTATTATCTTCAAGTTTATAAATAGATTCGCCTTTGTCCTTCCTTTTTCTTAATTCAGTATTGATATCTTTTATATTAAATAATTTTCCACATCTCTTATCAGAAAGATATTTATATTTATAAGTTACTAAGTTATAAGAAACTTCTCTAAAAGTAATATTCTCATAAGAGCGTTCAATTATTAATTTCATAAAATATATAATTAAGTTAAATAATCATATATAAGAAAATTAGCCTAAATAAAAAAAGAAACCAGGGAGAATTTCTCCCTGGTTTTATAACTATTATAATCAAATTTCAAATACTTCTTCCTCAACGGCTGGGTAGAAGTTAAAAGCTACATTGTTATACTCGTATCTCTTAATTGCTCGATTAAGCTCAGAAATTCTATTCTTTCCTGAGAACTTCTTTGTAATAGAACTAACCGACACTTTATTTACACTGAGATCCAGTGGGTTAGACATATTTGGATCCATTACACTGTAAAGGTTCTCCGGTTCGAGCCAAATAGTATCATTGTTTGTACGAATATTACAAATCAAGAACTTATCTGGAGCAACTAAAACATCAATCTTCTTACCCTCGGCAAACTTATATTTATTCCATCTAAGAAGATCTCTCAAAGAAACAATAAGAGACTTTTGTAGATTGATACCAGACTCTAGTTCAATCAATGGAAAGTTCTTCTCATTTGGTTCAACATAAGGGACATCTTTCTTCAGAAGATCCTCAACAAACGCTCTATTATCATTTGCAGACATTTTCTTATTCTGGTTGATTACAGAAATAATATTGTCATCGCTTCCATACGGCTCACCCTTTTCTGTTCTCTCAGAAATTTTTGTGATTGTAAAG
>JAEEGL012276413.1_pt1 | contig 15765 bp, 16 predicted proteins | sample 9134231 | NCBI WGS metagenome assembly JAEEGL01 (sample SAMN16246548, study PRJNA631951) | gut metagenome | biome: gut microbiome; feature: rumen; material: fiber-attached | host: Bos | place: Iran: Karaj | collected 2018-10
TTCGAGACAAAGACAACTCAGGTTGGCGCAATCTCCGTAAGATACAACACTTATGTTGAAGCAGTTTATGCAGCAACACTTAAACCAGTTCTCACTGACGGTGGAACATACTTCATCGACAACGACAACATAGTTGTAAGCCAGGGCTAATTAAACAGCTTAACTTAAGGAAATAATACTTGTGAATGATGTTTGGTGAAAAATCACCAGTTATTCATAGGTTTTCCTAACCCTAATATAGAATTGAGGGCCTACTTCCGTGGGTCCTCAATTTTATGTCCAAAAAACTTGAAAAAAGTCTGAAAACGCTTGTCATTGCTGAGTTTTCAGGCTCTTTTTTGGTCCATTTTCGGTTGACAAAAAATTTATATATATATTATAATAATATGATTAATAATAATTGATGAGGTCTAATCATATGGTTTACTCTATGACAGCCTTTGGAAGGGCTAGAAAAGATACTGAACAAAGATCTATAACAGCTGAGATTAAATCTGTTAACAATAGATATCTGGATATTACAGTCAAATTGCCGAGACTTTTTGGATATCTGGAAGAAAAGGTCAAATCCAGAATCACTGAAAGAGGTATTTCAAGAGGCAAAATTGATGTATTCATAACAATTGATGTTCTCTCAAATGACGGAGTTGAAGTATCTCTAGATAAAGCATATACACAAAGTTATATTGATGCTCTAAAAAAACTATCTGTTGAATATGGAATTAAAGATGATATAACTGTGTCAAGTGTTGCAAGCAATCCTGCAGTGTTTTCAGTAAAAAAGGCTGATGAAGATACAGAAAAAGAATGGAAAACTTTGCTCCCTGTTCTTGATGAAGCTATAGATGCTTTTCTTGCTGAAAGGTTGAGAGAAGGAAGCAACATGAAAAATGACATAATGGAGAAAAAAGCAACTGTTATGTCTCTTGCAAATCAAATTGCTCCGCTTTCAAAAGCTGATGTTGATTCTCAGCTAGTAAAAATGAAGGTCAGAATACAGGAATTGGTTGGTTCTGATGTTGCTTTAGATGAGAGCAGATTAATTACCGAATGCGCAATAATGGCAGATAGACTTGCCATAGATGAAGAACTTGTAAGACTATCTTCGCATTTCTCATCATTTGATGAAATAGTCAATTCAGATGGACCAATCGGGAGAAAATTAGACTTTTTACTTCAGGAAATAAATAGAGAAACAAACACTATAGGATCAAAAGTTAACGATGCATCAATAGCAAAAATTGTTGTTGAGATGAAGAGCGAACTTGAAAAAATCCGTGAACAGATACAAAACATAGAATGAGAGGCCTGTATGAGATTTATTAATATTGGTTTTGGAAACATGATTGCTTCAAATAGAGTCGTTTTGGTCGTTTATCCAGACTCAGCCCCAATCAAGAGGTTAATTTCAGAACAGAAGGATTCAGGAAGGCTCATTGATGTATCATGTGGAAGAAGAACTAGATCCGTCATAATCACAGACAGCGATTACATTATCCTTTCAGCTCTCGCAGCAGAAACAATATCAGCGAGAATTGAAGGCGAGTATGAAGACGAAGAGGAAGAAGACGAATGAGCTCAGTTAAAAGACGTGGTTTGTTGTTTATTGTTTCCGGGCCGGCAGGAAGCGGAAAAACAACAATAATAACCAAATTAATAGATGCTGGTGACTTCGTATTCTCTGTCTCTGCCACCACAAGAGCGCCAAGACCCGGAGAAGTTGACGGTGTAGACTACTTCTTTGTGACAAAAGAAGATTTCAAGGACAGGATAAGACGCGGAGAAATGCTGGAGTATGCTCAATACGTCGACAATTATTACGGAACTCCGAGAAGAGCTGTTGAAAAACAGCTTGAAGAAGGGAAAGACGTACTACTAGATATTGAAGTACAAGGCGCGCTTCAAGTCATGCAACAAATGAAAGATGCAGTTTCGATACTTATATTACCTCCAAATTCTAAAGAACTGGAAAAAAGGTTAAGATCCAGAGGAACTGAAATAGAATCTGTTATTCAGGCAAGACTTGAAAGAGCTCATCTGGAATTCAAGTACTTCACACAGTATAACTATGTAGTAATAAGCAAAGATAATTGTGTTGATGAAGCTGCTGATGAAATAAGAGCAATCAAAAAAGCAGAATCATTGAAATCAAGTAGAAATACATACATAAAAGAATCATTCTTTGAATAATCGAAAGGACAATAATTATGATTATCAATCCATCAATAAAGACTTTGACACAAGGAAAAATGAACAGATATATGCTTGCAATTGCAACAGCAAAATGTGCTCATCTCGTTACAGAAGAGTTTTTAGAGCAGAAAACTGATGCAGAAACAAGAATATCTTCTAAAGAAATCGAAGGTCCGGTTTTCAACTATATAGATAGTGAAATCAGGGACAATAATGCTGTCGAAGTTGCAGTAAGAAGAATAGCTGCCGACAAATATAATATATACGACGAGAACCACAAGCTTATCAGATAACGCATGATCAAGTCAGTAAATGTAAGAGTACTATCTCTTCCATATCTTCAGGATAAACCATATTCATATAATGTTCCAAGCGAATTAAGTAGTGATATTTTCCTTGGAGCATTTGTAACTGTGCCTTTTGGCTTTCACAATAAGCACGAAATTGCATTGGTTGAAGAAGTATTCGATGTAGACTCAACTGACGAAAAGACCAAAAGCGTAATAAAAATGAGTTCGAATGAGTATTTTTTGTCTGAAAAGATGCTCGAAATTGTCAATTATCTACGAGAAAACACTTTTTGCTCAACAGGTGATGCAATTAAAATTATGGTTCCACCCGGAGCATTTGAAACTTCAAATATGTTTTTTTGTATAAATGAAGATTTCGATTGTTCATCGCTTACAGGTAGAAGAAGAGAAATATTTAATCTCATAAATAATAATCCGAATATAGACTTTGACACGATTAAAAAGAATATCAACGCATATAACACAACAAAACTTGTTTTTGAATTGTCCAGTATTGATGCCATAAGAGGATCTATATCAACAAAATCGGCAAGTGACACTCAAAAAGAGTATATATGCCATGTTGATCCAAATGCTGACGAGTCTGTTTTAAACAGACCAAGAACTCCGGAATCTCACAAATTGATTTTTTCAAGAGTTAAGGAAACAGAAAGCATTCCGGCTCATCAATTGATCAAAGAAGGCTTTTCAATGGCTCAGATTAACGCAGTTGCAAACAAAGGTTTGATCACACTGACTAAGATTGAAAAGCTCAGAATTCCTTATACAGATATTCCGGTAAACAGTTCTATAAAAAAGCTGTCTTCCGTTCAAGAAAAGACATACAACCAATTATGTGAATATTTGGATTCACAAAAACCCGAATGTGCTCTTTTATATGGCATTACAGGTTCAGGAAAAACAGCAGTCATTCTGAAATTGGTTGAAAAGGTCGTGTCAGAAGGAAAAACAGCAATCGTTTTAGTGCCTGAAATAGCCTTGACATGGCAGTCTGTCTCTATTTTTTCATCTATATTCAAAGACAGATTAGCAGTAATAAATTCTTCAATTTCAGGTGGTGAAAAAGCTGATACATACAGAAGAATAAAAAGAAATGAAGTCAGTGTGGTTCTTGGCACAAGATCTGCGCTGTTTGCACCCCTGGATAACATCGGGATAATTGTAATTGATGAAGAGCAAGAACACACATACAAATCTGAAATATCTCCTAAATACTCGTCAGTTGATGTAGCCAAGTTAAGAGCAAAACAAAATAATGCTCTTTTACTTTTGTCTTCTGCAACGCCATCGATTGAAACTTTCTACCGAGCAAGAACTGGCATATACAAGATGGTCAGCATGGGTGAAAGATACAATGGATCGGAATTGCCCATGACAGAAGTGTCGGATCTGAAAAAAGATGGTATATCCGGAAAGATAATAGGCGAAAAATTAGCTGAAGAATTGAAAACTAATTTTGAAAACAAAAAACAGTCAATTCTCTTTTTGAACAGACGTGGTTATTCAGGCGGTCTCATTTGTAAAGTGTGCGGAAGTATTCCCACTTGTCCGCATTGTTCAGTTTCAATGAGTTATCACAAGACAATCAGCGGTGGAATGCTCATATGCCACATGTGTGGTTACAGAAAAACAGCTCCAACTATTTGTCCTACATGTAACAGCAACAAAATTTCATTTACCGGTCTTGGAACACAAGCGGTTGAAGAAGAAATCAAAGCCATCCTTCCTAATGCAGTAGTATTGAGAATGGATGCTGACACAACTCAAACAAAAAAATCCAGAGAAGACATTATAGAAAAGTTTTCTAGTCATAAAGCAGATGTGTTAGTAGGAACTCAAATGATTACAAAGGGACATAATTTCCCGAGTGTAACACTAGCTGCAGCTGTTCTTGCCGATTCAGGCATGTTTTCCAGCGATTTCAGAGCAGGAGAAAGGACATTCAGCCTTTTAACACAGCTTGTCGGAAGATCCGGAAGAAGTGTAGATACAGGAAAAGCAATTATTCAGACATATAAGCCTGACAGCGTCGCAATACAACTTGGAGCTAAACAGGATTATGTTTCATTTTATGAAAACGAAATCCTGCTGCGAAAAGCACACAACTTCCCGCCTTTTTGTGATATTGCCGTAATCACATTTACTTCAGACAGCGAAGAAGTCTTGAACAATGATGCATTGACATCAGTAGGTCTTATTAAAAGAATTTGGCAATCTAATTATTCCAAACTCCCTATAACAGTGTTCGGTCCTTTTGCTCCGCCAATATATATGCTTAAGAATAAGTATAGGTTGAGAGTCGTAATCAAATTTAAAAACAATAGTAATTCAAGAATGATGCTGAGTGAAATATATAAAGAACTCAGTTTAAACAAAAAATCTACGATATCAATAGATATTAACCCATCAGATACATAGGAGGCCATTGTGGCAATTTTAAAAATTCGTACAGATGAAGATCCGATTTTAAGAAAAACCAGTAGACCGGTTGAAGAAATTAATCTAAGAACAAAAATATTGGTTAAAGACATGATAGATACTCTTCACAAAGCAGATGGAGTAGGTCTAGCAGCTGTTCAAGTTGGTGTTTTGCGCAGGATAATTGTTGTTGAAACAGAACCAAATGAAACAATAGTTATGATTAACCCTGAAATTATTGAAACAGCTGGAGAACAGGATGGAGCTGAAGGCTGTCTTTCTGTTCCTGGAAGAAGGGGCGCAGTAAAAAGACCAAATTATGTCAAGGTAAAAGCGCTTGGTCTTGATGGCAAAATGCATGAATATGAAGGAACAGAACTCTTTGCAAGATGCGTATGCCATGAAACAGATCACTTAAACGGAATTCTTTATACCGACAAAGCATGGAAGATGCTCGACGACGAGGAAGAACAATGAGGATATTGTATTTTGGCACGCCGGATTTTGCCGTTACTGTTTTAAAACATGTGATGGAAAGTGAATTCGGAAAAAGTGTTACAGCAGTTGTAACTAGAATTGATATGCCGAAAAACAGAGGTCACAATTTAACGCCTCCTCCCGTCAAAGAGTATGCTGAATCTATGGGTCTAGAAGTGTATCAACCGGAAAAACTAAAAACGGAAGAATTTAAAAACTGGTTTAATGACCAGAATCCGGATTTGGTGCTTGTTGCCGCATACGGAAAAATATTGCCGGATTATGTTGTAAATGGACCAAAACTTGGTGCAATCAATGTCCATGGTTCTCTTTTGCCATATTACAGAGGAGCTGCTCCTATCGAAAGAGCAATAATGAATGGTGAAAAAGAACTAGGAATAACCATAATGAAAATGGACGAAGGTCTTGATACTGGAGACATGTTGGCAAAAGCGAGCATTAAATCTGATGACTTGACCGGAGGACAAGCTGAACAGCAATTAGCTGAACTTGGTGGTAAATTGTTGGTTGAAGTATTAAGAAATCCTGAAAAATATGTTGCCCAAAAGCAAGATTTGTCAATAAACAGTTATGCAGCAAAAATAACCGAAGAAGACAGAAAATTGTCCTTTAACTCAAGCCCGGTGGATATACACAATAAAATACGGGCGCTCATGCCTGCAACACCATGTACAGTTAACTTGAATGGGCAGTCAATAAAAATTACTTCTTCAAGAGTATCAAGCGAACCGAGTTCAGGCGAGCCCGGTACGATTCATTCGCTAAACGCCAAAGGAAGCGGATATATTAAAGTTAATTGCATTGATGGGACAATAGATATCCTTTCTCTAACGCCTCCAGGCAAAAACAATATGTCATCAGGAGACTTTATCAGAGGAAGAAAGATAAACGAAACAGACATTTTTTCATAAAGACATAAGAGATTTCATGTTGAGAGGAAAACCAAATGATTACACCTAGAGAAGCTGCTTTTTTAACAATTCAAAAAGCATTCAAAGATGATAAATATCTCAACATCGAAGTTAGTAACACCATTAACAAATACAAATTCGAAGAAAAAGACAAATCGTTCTATTCAGCTCTTGTTTATGGAACATATGAAAGACTATTGACCATAGACAATATAATTTCTCATTACTCCGAGACTGAACTGGATAAACTTGACTTCAACGTATTAAGCGCTCTCAGGATAGGAATTTGCCAATCACACTTCATGGACAAAATTCCGGATCATGCATTGGTAAACGAGACAGTAGACTTGTGCGAAAGATTCTATGCCAAAAAGAATTCTAAACATTTTGTCAATGCAGTTCTAAGGGCAGCAGTGAAAGAAAAAAACAATTGGTTTCTTCCATCTAAAACAGATTTAAGCAAATATTTATCCATCAAGTATTCTGTAAATGAATGGATTTGTTCCGAATGGATAAATAATTATGGTAAAGATATTGCAGAACAATTACTTGCTTCTACTTTTTCACATCCTAAAATAACTATCTGTGTAAATACTATTAGAGTATCAAGAGAAGAACTGATTAAACAATTGAATGATGATGGAATAAAATGCGAAAAATCTTCAATTGTTCCTAACGGAATACTACTATTAGATAATGTTCCTTATGAACAATTATCTAAATACGAAGGACTAATGTTTGTCCAGGATGAAGCTTCTCAACTTTGTTGTCAGGCTTTTGATCCAAAACCAAATGAATCCATAATGGACGCTTGCGCCTGTCCAGGCGGCAAGAGTTTTGGCTCTGCAATAAAAATGCAAAACAAAGGAAGAATAGATAGTTGCGATTTGCATATTAACAAATTGTCGCTAATTAATTCTGGGGCAGAAAAACTGGGCATAGATATTATTCAAACCAAAGCAAAGAATTCTACAGCTCCTTTTGTCGGAACTTATGACAGAATTTTGTGTGATGTTCCGTGCTCAGGACTCGGTGTTATTTCCAAAAAGCCTGAAATAAGATACAAGAAAAAAGAAGACATAGAAAAATTGCCAAAAGTTCAAGCTGCAATACTCCATAATTGCTCTGAACACGTTAAGGCAGGCGGAGTGCTTGTTTATTCAACATGCACTTTGAGAAAACAGGAAAATCAAGACATAATCAATCAGTTTTTGTCTGAAAACGATTCCTTCACTCTTATGGATTTTTCCTGTGAAAACAAACAATATAGCGCAATGACAGAATTGCTTCCAATCAACTCAACAACAGACGGCTTTTTCATAGCCAAAATGATAAAAAAGGATTAGAAATGAAAGATTTAAGTAGTCTGCAACTATCTGAATTACAAGAATATATAGCTTCTCTTGATGAGCCTGCCTACAGAGCAAAACAAATATATGGCTGGATTATGAAGGGTGTGGGCTTTGATGGCATGAGCAATGTTCCGAAAAAGCTAATAGAAAAAATAACAGATAATGGTGGATATATTAGGACAGCAAATATAAAGAAGAAATTTGTGTCTAAAGACGGAACAATCAAGTATTTGATGGAACTCTTTGATGGCGAATTGATAGAATCGGTCATAATGTCATATAAACACGGATATACAATTTGTATTTCAACTGAAGCAGGTTGTCCTATGGGATGTGCCTTTTGTGCATCAACACTAGGTGGACTAAAAAGAAGATTGTATCCTTCGGAAATGCTTTCACAAATTGCTCAGGCACAACTAGATATCAATAACAGAGTTGATGGAATAGTTTTGATGGGAATAGGCGAACCCTTAGACAACTATGACAATGTGATCAAATTCTTAAAAATTGTTGGTTCACCTGATTCATTTAATATAGGATACAGACACATTTCCCTATCTACTTGCGGAGTCGTTGACAAAATATATGATTTAGCTAAAGAAGATCTGCCAATCACTCTTTCTATATCCCTTCACGCATCTACAGATGAACAAAGATCTGCAATGATGCCAATTAACAAAAGATGGAACATAGAACAATTGTTGACTGCTTGTTCAGATTACTTTAAAACAACAGGAAGAAGAATTTCTTTTGAGTATTCTCTGGCATCGGGTAAAAATGACTCACCTAATGATGCACATAAACTCATAAGCGTATTGAAAAAGTATTGTAAAGATATGCCTTTGCATGTGAATTTGATTCCAATCAATGCAACAGGAAGAGGTTTTTCTTCTCCCGAAAAAGATAATATATACACATTTGCATCAATTCTTAACAATGCTCACATAACAGCAACAGTAAGAAGAACGCTTGGGTCAGACATAAATGCATCATGCGGCCAATTGCGCTCAGGTGAAAAAAAATAAAACAAGGAAAGGAAATAGCAATGTTTTTTTACGGTCAATCAGATGTTGGAATGCATCGTAAAATAAATGAAGACAGTTATTGGGGTGAAACAATGTGGGGACAAGAAGCCACTTTGCTTGTCGTATGTGACGGTATGGGCGGTCACAAAGCAGGCGAAGTAGCGAGCAGAACCGCAGTTGAAACATTTTGTGATTTGATTATTTCTTCTCCTTGCCTTTCTTCAAATATTAAAGATATTAAAGAAGAAATCAGAATAAAAATCAGCAGAGCTGTAAGAGAAGCAAATAGTAAAATATATAAGTTGTCAAAACAATACAATGAAATGTCAGGCATGGGCACAACACTTGTTGCTGCGATAGAGTATAAAGGTCTACTCGCAGTTGCAAATATTGGCGACAGCAGAATGTACATTTCAAATTCAATTGAAACAAGACAACTCACTCACGATCATTCATTTGTACAGATATTAATAGATACAAACCAAATAACAAAAGAAGAAGCGAAATCTTATCCAAGAAAGAATGTTATTACACGAGCTGTCGGAATTGGCCCTCAGGCTGAAGTGGACATCTTCTTCACAGATTTAAAAAATTGGAAAAGCGGATATTTACTGCTCTGCAGTGACGGCTTGTCAAATTACGTAAATAACAAAGGCATTTCAGACACATTTAGTCGTGCTTCAAAAATTGATCCGGGTCCGAATGGAAATGCAGATATTGAGTTTGCTGTCCGCGAATTTATTGCAACAGCAAACAACAGTGGTGGCGCAGATAATATTACTGCTCTAGCTGCAAGATTCAGTTATTGAGGAGGAAGCACATGGACGTTTTTAATAAATATGTAGGTCAAGCCTTTGACGGAAGATATAAAATAGAAAAGACTATTGGTATAGGCGGAATGGCAGTTGTTTTTGAAGCAACTGACCTTCAAACAGGCAAAAAAGTTGCTGTCAAAATGCTCAAAGAAACTAATAGTCAGGATACATCTGCCATAAAAAGATTCGTATATGAGTCAAAAGCCATAGCAATGCTCAATCATCCTAACATCGTTAAGATTTATGACATCTCTGTCAAGGGTGAAAACAAATACATCGTAATGGAACTCATTAAAGGTATTACTTTAAAAGAGTACATAACACAAAAAGGCGTGCTCAACTGGAGAGAAACAGCTATATTTGTTGAACAAATATTGTCTGCTTTGGATCATGCTCATAATCTCGGAGTAATACACAGAGATATTAAGCCTCAGAACATTATGTTGCTTGAGGGCGGTATGGTCAAAGTGATGGATTTCGGAATAGCAAAAATACCGAAAGGCGAAACACTGACCATGGCAGATAAAGCTATAGGAACAGTTTATTATCTCAGCCCTGAACAGGCGACCAGTAAAAAAATAGATAATAGAGCAGACATATATGCAGTCGGAATAATGATGTATCAAATGGTTACAGGTAAATTACCATTTGTGGCAGATTCTCCTATTGCAGTCATATATAAACAGCTCAACGAAATAGCAATTAATCCATCGAGAATTGTTCCAACAATTCCTCTTGGATTTGAGCAGATTATAATGACAGCTATAGAAAAAGATCCTGATGAAAGATACGATACGGCTGCTCAGATGTTGAGACAATTAAAGAGAATTCAAAATGATCCAACCGCTTTATTTGTCAAAAAACAAAAGACTAAAAAATCCAACACAGCAGAAATTGTCATCAAGAAAACATCAAGAACAAGTCCTTATGATGATGAGCCGGCTGTAAATCAGACAGCTAACAAAAACAAGCCTGAACCAACCGGAAGACCGATGGCAAAAACAAAAAAGAAAAACACCGGAAAACCAAAAAGAGGTGCTAACACTGGTGTACCACTTTGGATAGCAGTTGTAATATTTGTTGTTTTCTTGGCTTTGGCAATAGTTGGAATAGTCGCAATAATCAATTCGGTTATGAAATCCGTAAGCACAGCTTACATTGCTGATTTCATAAAAAACAGCTATGATTCAATTAAGAGTTTTTTGTAAGAAAGGTTTAGGAATTAATATTGATTAATAGAGTTTTTATAACAGTTCTAGATAGTTTTGGCGTCGGAAACGCGCTTGATGCTGCAGAATTCGGCGACAAGGGTGCAGATACTTTAGGTTCAGTTTCATCAAGCGATTATTTCGAAGCTCCAAACCTGACAGCTCTTGGATTGTTTAATATAGATAATGCAACTCAAGGCAAAAAATATACTGCCATATCCGATCCGATTGGCTCTTATGGCAGACTTAATGAAGAATCTAAGGGAAAAGACAGTACAGTAGGACATTGGGAACTTGCAGGACTTGTTTCAAAAGTTCCATTTCCGCTTTTTCCCGATGGTTTTCCGGATGAAATAATATCTGAGTTTGAAAAATTAACAAACAGAAAAGTAATCTGTAATAAACCATATTCAGGAACTGAAGTAATAAAAGACTATGGAGAAGAACATCTCAAAACAGGTGCTTTGATAGTTTATACTTCAGGAGACAGCGTTTTTCAAATTGCAGCTCACAAATCCATTGTTTCAATTGATGAATTGTACAAGGACTGCTTAATCGCAAGAAAAATGTTGTCAGGAAAGTATAACGTATCAAGAGTTATAGCAAGACCATTCGATGGAGAATATCCTTTTGTAAGAACAAGTGAACGCCATGATTTTTCTGCTGTTCCCACATCAGACACTCTAACAGATGTTTTGAGTAATCAGGGCTTTGATGTTTTGGGTATTGGAAAGACAGCAGACTTGTTTGCCGAAAAAGGTTTTACAAACTTTGTGAGAACAAAGAGCAACGAAGATGGAATGGATAAATTAAAAGATGCCGTAACCAAAGATTTCCATGGTATATGTTTTACAAATCTAGTAGACTTTGATACGATGTACGGCCATAGAAGAGACAAAGACGGTTACGCCAAAGCAATATCTGCTTTTGATAGATTCCTTCCGGATTTTATGAGCAAACTCAAAGATGATGACGTCATGATTTTGACAGCCGACCATGGAAATGACCCATGCTACCTGGGCACAGATCACACAAGAGAAAATGTCCCTTGTCTTGTATACGGAAAGCATGTTAGAAGTGTCAATTTAGGTTCAAATAGAGTTTTTTCAGACATAGCTGCAAGTGTTGCAGATATGCTTGGAGCAAAGTATTCTTTATCCGGACACAGTTTTTGGGAGATTGTCAAAAAATGATTGATGAAAAAAGACTGATTGAAATTGCAAATGAAGCAAGAAAAAATTCATATGCCCCATATTCTAATTATAAAGTGGGAGCAGCTCTGCTTTGTAAAGATGGTTCGATTATAACGGGATGCAACATAGAAAATTGCTCTTTTACGGTAGGCATTTGTGCTGAAAGAACCGCCTTTTCCAAAGCAATATCTGAAGGAAAAAAGGATTTTCAGGCAATCGCTATTGTCGGAAACACAGTTGACTTGCCAACACCTCCTTGTGGAGCTTGCAGACAGTTTATGTCTGAATTTGTAGAAGGAGACTTTGAAATAATCGAAGCTTCGCCCGATGGAAAATATGTGACAAGAACAATGTCAGAACTTTTACCTGACCAATTTAGCTTATAGATAACAAAACCACCATGTAAATCATCATACACGGTGGTCTATTTCTTTTATGCTTTATGCACCTCATAGGAGAGTACATCTTTTATTGTTTCACCATCAATTTGAAGCGCTCTTGGAGAATCAAATACAACTTTTACGTTGTGTCCTTTCTGTACGACACACATTTTTTCTTTTTTTATGTGTTCGCCTTTGAATATGGATGGGAAATTGATTAACGTTTTGAGTTTTCCGGATCCATGCCAAACCAAAACTGAAACCATATTATCCGGATTAAGTCTGTCTTGTTCTGGAGTAGCCATCATCCCTCCCCCGTAGAATCTTCCATTCATAGAAGGAGCTAGCCAGACTTTCTTATACTCATAAGTTGTTCCGTCAATAGTTACTGTTGCATCAGCAGGTTTATATTTTCCAAGTAACCCAGAAATTGCAATAGAAGTGTAATTGACGGGTTTATCTGAATTAAGTCTCTGTTCATCACCGACTACTGTGCAGAAACCATCAATACCAAATCCCACGTTGTTAAAGAATTTATACTTTTTTCCTTTAACAGTAACCACAGGTAGATTAATTAAATATTTAGTCATATCAACAGGGCCGTCTTTAGGTTTTCTTCCTATATCATTTAGAAAGTCATTTCCTGTTCCTGTCGCATAATAATATATGTTCTTTGGCATTTCAAATCCTTCAGTGTCGTTGACAAATCTGTTAAGAGTTCCATCGCCACCGCAAACATATAGAATATCTTCATCTTTTATCTTAGGTAAGAATTCACTATATACAACTTCTGTAATATTAACGAATTCAATTTTGTCATTTGAAATATAGTTGGTGATAGTTTTTGCCTTTTCTAATCCATTGTCGCTGCATGCAAATGGATTATATAGAATATAATTCATTTTTATAACCTCGTTTTTTGTACTATTCCACATTTGAGTATTATAACATATTTATATGTAAAAGTGGTAATTTTAAACAATAATAGTTGAAAATGCTGATATACAAAGTAATCCAAATGTTCAACACAAACATGTAAATTATGCGTTTTTATCTTTGTTTTTACTGAAAATCATACATCCTGTAATTGTTAAGAAGTATCCTGCAATCGAATAAATCAATTCAACAATTAGATTAGTAATGTTTCTGTCTGAAGAATTCTGAGACATAAAAATAATTAATGAACCAAAAAACCAGGCAGAATAAAAAATAATAACTATAAGCTGAAAAGGACCAATGGGTGAGAAATACGGCTTTTCAAGTTTATATTTGATTTTTTTGACGTGATAATATATAGCAATAATTGATACCGCAATTAAAAAGATTAAATACTTAACCCCATCTTCAACCAGAGCATAAACATCGGATATAAACAATTCATACATATCTTCAGTTCTGAGGCTGTCAGATAAGAACAAATATTTAATTAAATAATTTACTGCCGGTATTATAATAATCGATAGGGTTCCGGTTACAATTCCAATAATTTTGTCTGAATACTTTCCGGTTAGAATAACATACCCAACTACTCCGCAGGTAAAGAATATAGAAGCAGCATATAAGTAATAGGATATGTTGTATGACCATTGAATTAAAAAATCCAGTGAATAAGGAAGATAATAGTAATTCAGTTCAAATATTGAGAATGCTACAGTGAATATACTTACTGATACAAGGGGTATTAAAAGTACCCATAATAGGAACTTCAAATAAAACTTTTTGCAGTTTTTCTTATCCAAAATATGCCTCCTGTTCATTTGTAATATTACTATACCACATTGAGAAGATAATGTGAATATTTGGTGCTGATATTAAGTTGATTTTTGGTGATTTGAGTCATATAATTGTAACTCGAAAGGATGATTGAAATATGGATTTAAAAAAGATAATTAAGTCATTTGAAAACTGCCCATGTGGCAGAAAACATGTCTTTGATTTGCAGACATATAAAGCAGAAAAAGGGATTGTTACAAAAGTGGGAAAAGAACTAATTGAAGCAGGTTTCCCAAAAAAAGTATACATTGTTTCCGATGAAAATGCTATGAACGCTTCAAAGGGACTAATAAATAGCTTAGACAAAGAAGGATTCCAGTACAAACTCAATGTATATCCTGATATGAGATATGCTCGTATGTCAGATTCTCTTGAAATATTAAAGAATTCTGAAGATTATGATGGCATTATCTCAATAGGAACAGGATCAGTAAATGATATATGCAGATACGCTGCTGCAAGAGCGAACAAACCATTTGCTATATTTGCAACAGCTCCTTCAATGGATGGATTTGCTTCAGATTCTGCTCCTTTAATAGACAACAATTTTAAAATATCATATATGTGCAGACAACCTATGGTTGTTTTAGCGGACACAGAAATATTAGCTGCATCTCCAGTTGAATTAAAAGCAGCTGGATATGGCGATATAATGGCAAAATATATGGCGATAGTAGACTGGAAAGTTGCAAATTACACAACAGGCGAATATTATTGTGAAAACATAGTTGATTTGGTGAGAAAAGCAACAAATTCAGTATGGGATATGACAGATAAGGTAACAAGCAATGATCCGCAAGCCGCCGGCGCAATTATGGACGCCCTTATTTTAACCGGTTGTGCTATGCAGCTTGCCAAGTGCACAAGACCAGCATCAGGCGCAGAACATGTAGTTTCACATTATTGGGAAATACACAAGCTTGAAAAAGGTGAGTGGCCGGATTTCCATGGTAAAAAAGTCGGAATTGCGATGTGTGAACTGATTCCTCTATATAAAAGATTATTAAACCTTGAAACTATTGAAGTTGAACCCGAAAGATTAAATCTGGATGACGTATTGAATCATTATAGTCCTTCATTCAGAAAAGAAGTAATTGGATATAATGTTCCAAGCATATGCAATTTAGTAGATATTGAAACATTCAAAAACAGATGGCCGGATATTCAAAAATCAATTAAAGAGGATCTACCTGATGAAAAAGTATTCTTGGAGCACATGAAAAAGGCAGGTTGTGTTACAACAATTGAAGAAGCACACATTTCAAAAGAGTTTTGTGACAATGCTATTCACTATAGTCCTTATATGAGAAGAAGAACTACATTGTTAAGATTGTTACCAATGATTAAAAATTTTAACTATTAATACGAAAAATGCATGGTTGAATTATATTTGCCATGCATTTTTTATATACCAAAATTCAAGGAGGTCTTCGCTAGAAGACCTCCTTATATTATCAGGGTTAGGAAAACCTATGAATTGTTATGGCTTTTGCCATATTCATTCACAAGTACTGTTTCCCTTAAGTAAAGCTGTTTAATTAGCCTTCGCTTACAACTATGTTGTCGTTGTCGATGAAGTATGTTCCACCGTCAGTGAGAACTGGTTTAAGTGTTGCTGCATAAACTGCTTCAACATAAGTGTTGTATCTTACGGAGATTGCGCCAACCTGAGTTGTCTTTGTCTCGAA
>JAEEGL012514373.1_pt1 | contig 15765 bp, 11 predicted proteins | sample 9134231 | NCBI WGS metagenome assembly JAEEGL01 (sample SAMN16246548, study PRJNA631951) | gut metagenome | biome: gut microbiome; feature: rumen; material: fiber-attached | host: Bos | place: Iran: Karaj | collected 2018-10
CCTCCTTTGGTATTTCTTGCGACTGGCCGTCGCTTCGATTATACCAAAGGAGTTTTTTTGTCCGCTTCATCGGTGAACCTTTCCCGAACCAGCAGCCTAGCTGCTGGTTTTACTGATACAAGAAAGGCATGGAACGAAAGATCGTTCCATGCCTTTTTGTTTTCCTTTGACGCTCATTCGACGGTCGTTGAAACAGTATACGAGGGATCCAACATCGAGAGGCGGATCGACGGATCATTGCTATGCAGAGAACCTGCATCGGCGTACAGATAGAAGAACCCCCTTCCCCAAAGCTGTGCAGGGTCAAAGGTGTCCTTCAAAAACGTCCGATTGGCCGTCAGGAGCATCTCCCCGACTCCGGCCTCGCCGGAATAGAGAAGCAGATCATCCAGCGCCGTCTTCGGCATTCCGTCTGCCGGATCCAGGAAGATCGAACGAACGGACCCGTCCGAACACTCATAGTACCAATCCCGGTCGGAGGGATTGAGACTGTAGCTGTGAAGCGACAGATACTGCAGCGGTCCGGTATATTCCATCACCGCCACAAGACCGACGCCGCCCCGGTTTTTATCAAAGACGTTCATGCTGTACTCTTGCCCGGTCGAGTCCAGATTGACCCCGAATCCGTCAACGGACTGCAGGAATCCATGGGTCAGCTCCGCCTCCCGGAAGGTCCTTGCCAGATCGTCCAGAATGAAAGCGTTTCGCATCCAGCCAAGATCCAGGTACTTGGAACAGGCATGTTCCTTACAAAAGGCATCATACTCTGCGGAGACCTTCAGTATAGCCTTCCCGTCCCCGAGCAGCATCACATCGACCTGCTCCGGGTCGCTGGCAAAGGCGGCGATCTGCGCAAACTCTTCTGCAACGCTCTCATTGGTCAGAGGGTCGTAGGCGGAGGTCTCCTCATCCTCCTCACAGAAGAACAGACTGCGGTAGGTCTCATAGATCGGAGCCAGATAGAGGACCCGGTCCCGGAAAGAAGCGATCTGTTCCAGCGCTGCATACAGTTCCGGCTCCAGCGAGACCGTCTCGTTGGGATGGGCATTGAGTTCTGCCAGATTCCCGACCCCCTCAAAAAGAGTGTCAGCATCGTAGACCTTGGCAAGCCACTCAGTGGCTTCGGTATACCGGACCACCAGCGCCCGGTACTGATTTGTCGGCCGCTTGGCATCCAGACAGTAGTCGAACCGGAATTCTCCGGCACAGCCGGGAGAGCCGGTCCTTGCCTCGATGGTCGTCCATCCCTTTCCCTTGGAAAGGGACTGGTAGATTCCGATCCCGAAGGCCAACAGGGCGACCGCGACCAAAGCGACGACGAGAGCCAGTCGCTTTTTTTCTTTTCCCTCGGGCAGCGTGAACCGATGGACCGGGTCGACCATATTCCATTGTCTCTGTGAATTGTTCATACTTCTGAAAAAAGCCGCGCACACGGGGTCTCCGGCGCGCGGCAGTTACGGTTCTCAGCGGGTCGCGATAAACAGACCGATCAGGAAGACCAGCACGATGGCTGCCTTGACGGCCAGTCCTGCCAGTGCACCTCTCTTACACATCCGGTAATTACGGATATAGTTATGGGCACGGAACACGGCGGCTCCGATCAGTCCCAGGATCGAAAGGATGAACGACAGGATCCCCAACCAGATCGTTCCCGTATCATGAACGGGGCGGTCCAGGATGGAGTCCGCACTATGGACCTCTTCCGATTCCGCGATCTTCCGGTCGATCTCTTCCTGATTGTCCGAGATTGTGATCGGCTTGAGCGGAATGTTCTTCTCGCGGATCGCCTTGTATTCCTCGATCTCCTTCTTGTTTCCGTAGATCCAGTGATTGTGCCCGATGTTGACCATCTCCGGCTTATCCTCACTGTAATCGTGGATGGAAGGATCGTAGGTGTACAGGACCTTATGCTTCTCCAGTTGCGGATCCGGGATGGGGATCGCGGAGATCAGCGAATGGGTATAGGGATGCAGCGGGTAGTCAAACAGTTCTTCCGTTTCCGCCACTTCCACGATGTTTCCCTTGTAGATGACACCGATCCGGTCGGAAATGAACCGGACGATGCTCAGATCATGGGCGATGAACAGATAGGTAATGTCCTGCTCTTTTTGGAACTTCTTCATCAGGTTGAGGACCTGGGCACGGATCGAAACATCCAGTGCAGAGATCGGCTCATCGGCGATGACCAGTTCCGGTTCCATGACCATGGCGCGGGCCAGTCCGATACGCTGCCGCTGTCCGCCGGAAAACTCATGCGGATACCGGGTCAGATGCTCCGGGAGCAGACCGACTTCTTCGATGATCTTTTCGACCTTGGCAACTCGGTCCGCCTCATTCTCATAGAGATGGAAGTTGTAAAGGCCTTCCGAAATGATGTAATCGACGGTAGCACGCTCATTGAGGGAAGCGGCAGGATCCTGAAAGACCATCTGGATATTCCGGATGACTTCCCGGTCCAACGAACGGGGGATCTTTCCGGAGATCCGGACACCCTTGTAATCGATCTCGCCGGCGGCACAGGGATTGACGCGGATCACGGCACGTCCAACAGTGGTCTTACCGGAACCGGACTCTCCGACCAGAGAGAAGGTCTCCCCTTTGTAGATATCGAAGGAGGCGTTGCGGACCGCCTTGACAGCGGTATCGCCCTTCCCGAACGTGATGTCGACATTTTTGACCTGCAGGAGGATCTCCCGGCCGTTCTCATCGATGGGACCGTGTTCCGGGAAGCTGGAGGCCGTGGATTGCAGAGATGCTTTTTCTTTTGCCACGAACTTCACCTCCTAAATGTTGAAAGCTTTGATCAGCTTTTCATGGGTATTCTGGATGATCTCCGGCTTTTCGACCTTCGGAGAACGCGGATCACACAGCCAGGTCTTGGCAAAATGAGTCTCGGTGATCTGGAACATGGGAGGTTCGACCAGAGTATCGATCTTCATACAATAGGGATTTCTCGGCGCAAACGCGTCGCCGGTGATCTTGTTGTACAAAGACGGCGGCGTTCCGGCAATGGAATACAGGGTCGTATCCCGCTCGGCCAGCTGTGGCAGCGAACTGAGCAGTGCCCAGGTGTAGGGATGGCGGGGATCATAGAAGACTTCCTCGACCAGTCCCAGCTCGACGATCTGACCGGCATACAGCACCGCCACACGGTCCGCAACGTTGGCAACAACGCCCAGGTCATGGGTAATGAACACGATGGTATAGTTGTATTCCTTCTGCAGATCCTTGAGCAGTTTTAGAATCTGCGCCTGGATCGTGACATCGAGCGCGGTAGTCGGCTCGTCACAGATCAGGATCTTCGGTTGACAGCTGAGCGCAATAGCGATAACGATACGCTGACGCATTCCTCCCGAATACTGGAAGGGGTAATCGTCGAACCGGCTGTCCGCATTGGGGATCCCGACCTTCTTCATCAGCTCCAGCGCACGGGCTCTTGCTTCGATCTCCGAGCACTTCTGATGCTTGATGATGATGGAAGTGATCTGCTTGCCGATGGTGATGATGGGGTTTAACGAAGTCATCGGGTCCTGGAAGACCGTTGCGATCCGGCGTCCGCGGATCTGGCTCCAGTCTCCCGGGTCCTTGATCTTTGCCATATCGCTGATGCAGGTCCCGTGGAGCCTTGTCTCGCTCTCGTCCAGGATCTTGCAGCGAAGGATGCCGTCCGGATAGATGGAATCCCGGTTCTCCGGAACAGAAAGATCAATACCCAGTTGCATCGCCTTGACCGCATTCCGGGTCAGTTGACGGATACAGCGGTTGCGCTTGACCACATGATACCGGCCGGTCGACAGATAGAATTCTTTGGCAAGGACCAGATTGCGGGCCTTCTGCTCCTCGGTGATGTCCCGGGCGCAGGCCTGTGCATAATCCGTCTTCAGAGAAGCCATCTGCTCATTGTATTCCCGCTGGAAAGCAGGGTCGCTCTGGGCCGCCTTGCGGTGCTGTTGAATGAGGGCCTCCCGCTGCTTCTGGGCAGATTTGATCTCCTTCTCCAGCCGTTCGATCTCAGCAGTGGTCTCGTGGATCTTGTCCTTTTCCTTTCTGGGATCGAAGGTCTGCCGGAGGTTCATCGCCTCTGTTTTCTGATAGATCAGATCGTTGATCTCGTCTTGGATCCTTTCGTTCTCCTCATCACTGAGGGTGGTCTTCTCCCGCTTTTCGGATTCCAGTTCCAGCATCTTTTTGTAGATGTCTGCACCGAATTCCTTCTTGGAGGCAAGATCCAGTTTCTTGGCGGTGCCGTGGATGGTGTTCCAGGCAGCCGGCCCAAGGTTCACGGAGGTATCCGAAAGCTCCTCATCATAGTAGATGACAGAGCCGTTATCGATATAGCCGTTGGAGTCGAGCATCCCTGCAAAGGTCTTGGTAAAGACCGATTTGCCGGAGCCGGACTCGCCGACGATCGCGATGGATTCGTTTTCGTAGATATCAAGGGAAATGCCGCGGATGGCCGTCAGAATACGGCCGCGGACACGGAACTTGACGTCAAGGTCCTTGACGGACAGGAGTACTTTTTTCTCTTCCATGCTGCCTCCCCCTTACATATGCGTCCGCGGATCGGAAGCATCGCCGAGGTTCTGGCCGGCTACGTACAGAACGATCGTAACGATCGCAGAGACGATGACCGGGCTCCAGAATTCGAAGCCCCAACCGGGAGTCAGCATTGCACTCTGTGCTGCGCCGATGAGTCGTCCCAAAGACATATCGGAAATACCCATTCCGATGTACGCCAGGAAGACCTCATAGGAGATGTAGGACGGGATCTCGATCGCGAGCTGCGTCACAATCAGAGAGGTCATGAACGGAAGGATGTTCTTGGTCGCGATCCGGGTGATCGGAGTGCCGAGACACCGGGATGCCAGATTGTATTCCCGGTCACGGATGATAATGACCTGTGTCCGGAAGAAGTAAGCGATAATCAGCCACCCGGTGACGGTCAACGCAAAGACCATCGTCCAGAAGTTGGGAGACAGCACCAGAACGAGGACCATGATCAGCAGCGTGTACGGAATGTTGCCGATGATGTTCGTGACCTCTGTCATGACCATGTCGATCTTTTTGCTGAAGCCCCAGACCGCACCGATCAAAACACCGATGGTCATGTTGATCGCCGCACAGACAAATGCCAGTGACAGTGAGATCCGGGCGCCGAACCAGACTGCGTCAAAGGTCGGCTGGCCGGAAGCGCCGGAACCGAGGATCCAGTGGATGGAGGTCCCGAACTTCTGGAACGCCTGTGCCGGAAGCAGATGCTTGGCCTCAGAGTCCATCAGATTGGCAAACGGGTCATAGTTGACCAGTGCCGGATAGATGTAGGTAAAGACAAACACGATCGCCAGTACAAAGAGGATGACGATATTGAGTTTGTTGTGGAAGAAGACACGGAACACCGAACGCCAGTAGGAATACCGGGGTGCCGTGATCTTTTCCGATTCCAGCGCGCTGTTGTCCACAAAGCTGAAGAGCTCTTCATTGGACAACCCGGTCTGTTCCAGATCAAATAACTCAGTATGATCCAATGAGCTCACCTCGCTTTGTTGGTAAAGGAGATCCGGGGATCAACGATGCTCATGAGCACATCGCCCAGGATCATGGATGTAACGGACAGGAATGCGTAGAACAGGGTGACGCCGACGATGACTCCGTTATCATATGCGCCGATGGCGTTGATCAGAAGTCCGCCGATACCGGGAACGACATAGACACGTTCGGTGATGAATGCGCCGGTCAGCGCTCCCAGGATGCTTCCGGGGATCCCGTGGATGATCGGGATCGCTGCGTTCTTCAGGATGTGCTTGGAGAAGATCTCTCCTTCGCTGAGTCCTCCGGAACGGGCAAATTTGACGTAATCAGAGTTCATCTGATCGATCATATAGCGGCGCAGCCAGCGCATCAGCGCGCCGATGGACCGGAGTGCCAACGAAATGATCGGCAGGAAGAACATGAGCTTACTCGTGGATTCCATATCAAAGGTGGTCGGAAGTCCGACCGCATGACCCAGAGCCTTGAAGATCAGGATGTAGGACAGGGACGGTACCGCCATGATAAAGACGATATACACCGTTCCGATCCGGTCTACCAGCTTGTCCTTCTTGAGAGCAAGCAGAATGCCGAGCGGGATACCGATGAGGTATGCCAGCGTTACGGCGATGATACCGATCATAAAGGAGTAGCCCATTCGGGAAGGATTCGCTTTCTTGGTCAGAACACTGGTGTAATTGTCCACGAAGCGGTCTTTGTTGATGACATTACCCTCCAAAGACCCGCTTTGATAGACGGCGGAGTGCAGGTCATCCGCACTCATCTCCTGGAAGCCGGAGGGATAGGTGATGAGGCTCGGAACATAGGAGCCCTGAGACTTGCTCATCGTTGTCGTGATCTCGACGCCCGGGTTGACCGTGTAGGATTTTCCGAGGTTTAAGAAGATCAGGTTCTGATGGATGAACGGGAACTCATTGTCCGTATAGAGAAGGTATTTATGTAACGTGCCGTTTCCGATGATGGCCGGGGAGAACTTTCCGCCGGCAAGGGGATCATGAAGTGTAAAGGTCACTCCTCTCTCCCCGACATCTTCCTCGACGGCATGGATCGTGTCGAGAGTAATCAGGTTTTTTACATAGGTAAAGAGCCGGAGGGCCAACGGGCGGTCCTTCGACGCAAATAACTGGGGATTCCCCCCGGGGGCAAGTTTTTTCGGTGTTGCCATGACAGCGTCCAGCCGCTGCACGGCATACCCGTTGGCAGTGCAGTATTCTTCAAACTGCGCCGCATATTTGGCAGTGATCTCACTGTCACTTTCTGCCTTTCTGGCAAGATTGACAGCAGAACGCCGGGTCTCTTCGTCCACTTCTCCGCTTTGATACAGTTTCTGCATATAGTCAGCGAAGGTGATGTAATCGATATACCCGAACTCCTGCCATTTCCGGTACCGGTAAACTGTCTTCTGGTTGTTGGAAACCTTGGTATACATAGGATCCGCCGCAAAGACCTGGTTCCGGTCGATCATGGAATAGACCATCACCATAACGATGGTCACCACGATGAAGATGGAGACGAGTCCGTGAAGGATCCGTCGGATTAGATACTTTGTCATAAGACACCACTCTGCAGTATTTTTTGTCGTTTTGGTATCACAAATGCGGACCAACATTCAGATCCGCTCCCAACGCACGGTGTGCATCGAGTGGGGCCGAACCTGTTTCAGCCGATCAAAAAAGGAAAAACACGTGCCTCAAAAAAGGTGCTAAGTAACAACTGTGGGAGAAATGGGCAGAACTGCCCATTTCTCCCTCTTTCAGTCAATAGATTGGGAATCTAATCTGTTCGAATGTGAAACTCGAATTAATAGATACCGCAGGACTTGACCATACCGCCAGGAGCCGGGGTCATGGTAGCCAGATAGGTCTGAGGATCACCGTAGTCAGGGCCCCAACCGGAGACATCCATGAAGTCGGCGTTCATCTCATAACCATAATCCGGATAGTAACCAGCATACAGCCAGCCATCTGTGTCGACACAGTCGATCAGGCGAACTTCCATCAGGCCGTCGAAGACCTTCTCGATGCTCTGCTTGGTGACATTCGCTCTGTTGGTTCTGACCTGAGAGTTGCCGGCATACGGGATTTCCATGATGATCGGGTTCTCCTTGGAGATCTCGAGTCCCTGAGCCTTCAGCTCTTCAACAGCCTTGGCAAGCTCTGCCTTGGCGTAGTCCGGATTGTACCAGCCGTCGTAACCGTCGCCGGAACCGATGCCGCCGTCAGCAGACTGATCCCAAACCTTGATGTCGAAACCGTCAGCATCGAGCTGAGCCTGCATGATAGCACCATAGTAGGTACCAGCAGCGAACTTGGTGTCCTTGCCGTTGATGGAGACGGTAACGTCTTCCGGCAGGGCAACGAAGGTACCAGGAGTGTAGGAGTTTCTCAGGTTGTTGAACTTGAGTTCCTCACCAACGGACTGTGCGTTGTAGGCGCCACGATCCATGGAGGTGGCCAGTGCATGACGGAAGTGGCTGTTTGCCATGGCCAGGTTATAAGCCTCAGCTTCGCCGACCGTCTTGGTGGAAACACCAACGCTGGCATCGTTGTAGTTCACGAATGCGTTTCTCATAACATTGAAGAATGCCATGAAAGAAGTTGCATTGGTATCGGAAACATAAGAGAACTGATCGAACAGGCCGTCAGCCTTGCAAGCCTCAACAGCTGCAGTGTTCAGTCCAGCGCCATCGATGGTGCCGGCCTTGGCATCGTTATAAGCCTTCAGATCATCAGAACCATCGTTGAACAGCCAGGTCAGAGTCTTGATGGTGACGTTGGCAGCGTTCCAGTAGTTCGGGTTTGCCTTGAACACGATGGTGTTGGATTCGGTGTAGTTGCTAATCAGGTACGGACCGCAATAAGCCAGATGGTCCGGATCAGAACCGTAGAGATAAGCAGCGTCTTCGCCGTTGAACTCAGCGCCGAACTTACCGCCCTGAGATTCATAGTAGGAGCGGCACAGCGGGAAGAAGGGGTTGTAGCCCAGCAGAGTGGTGAACCAGGTGCAGGGTTCTTCCAGAGTGTATTCAACAGTGTAGTCATCCAGAGCCTTGACACCGACCTCAGCGAAATCAGTGACTTCACCGGCGATGTACTTGCCAGCATTGACGATCTTAACGCCGTCATCTGCAGCCAGGCCTTCCAGACCGCCCTGGGTATCGAGCAGGTGCTGCATACCGGCGACAAAGTCATCAGCGGTAACGTCAGCAACGACACGGCCCTGAGAATCGGTCCACTTAGCGCCTTGACGGATCTTGAAGGTGTAGGTCTTGAAGTCGTCGCTGACAGTGTAGCTTTCAGCAAGAGCCGGCTTCTGGACGTTCTCCATATCATACTCCATCAAGCCATCAACAGTGTTGACGATCGCTTCAGAGTCTGCTGCACGGTAGGTAGCCAGACCATCCCACTTCTGGGGGTTGCTGGTGTAGCCGATGGTGTAGGTATCCTTCAGGGTGTAGCCCTTGCCGGTCAGGTAATCCTTGACCCAAGCTTCGAAGGTACCGGTACCGGCCAGCTCAGCCCACTTTGCCTTGATCTCGTCGCGGTCAGCCGGAGTGATGAACTCGGTAGCGACGACAGCGTTGTGGAAACGGTCGGAGTCATTGCCCCACAGAGTAGAGTTGACGGTCTTGGGAGCAACACGACTGATCGCGTAGTTACCACCCCGGGTGGTGGTCGGGATCATGATCGCGGAATCGAGAAGCTTAGCTTCAGCGATTGCTTCCAGAGCATACCGCTCAGCAATGTTGGTGGTGGCAAGTGCCTTGTTGTAGTACTCCAGATATCCGCCGAGGATGTCGTTGTAGACCTTCTCGGAGTCATCATAGAAGTTGGTCGAATCATAGGACCAAGCTTCTGCAGCCTTCTGGAGCTTGCTTTCGTCGACTTCTGGCTCGGCAGTCTCTGCCGGAGCGGTCTCAGCCGGCTTCTCCTCAGTCTTGTTGCAAGCAACCAGGCTGAAGGCCAAAACCAGGGCGAGGACCAGCGTCAGGAGTCTAACAACTGTTTTGCTCATTGTTTTGATTCCTCCTAAAATGATTAAAAATACAGTCATTTTTGTATCGGCGAATCGGTCGGTCCCGGGCAGTTCGTCTGGCACAAAAAACCAGGGTTTTCCGATTTCGCAAATATGTAACATTATACTTCATAAACCCGCATTAGGCAAGTGTTTCCGTATGCAAAATCCTGCATTTTTTCGTCCGTTTTTGTGCAAAAAAGCGAACTTCTCCGACGGATCTCTCCGGCATTTGAAGGATTCTCCCAGGGAGCATTCATTTTGCTCCGTTACAGACAAAAACGATACAAAAAGCGGCACCTCCAAAACGGAAGTGCCGCCTCATAAGTATTCATTTCAAGCTCAGTGCGTCTCTGTCGGGTTCTCCGCCGTTTCCGCATCCCGGATGGCCGAGATATAATAATCCTTCTTGTTCTTCACGACCACATAGGTCATATACTTATCCGGTGTCGGCGAAAAGCGTTTTCCCATGGCGTCAAAGGAGTAGCTTCCCGTGTTTGCCACATAACCGACCCTTAGTTCATACACTCCCTTATCGACCTTTTTCATCGACTCGATCTGGGGAATGTAATACCCGTAGATCGAACTGGCAGGGACCCGGTAGCACTGATTGGAATAATCATACCGGAACGTCATCTCAAAAGAGTCGAAATTACGGTGTGTCAGTACCACATCCGGCCCGAAAAGCGCCACGGCCTCGACATTGATATCCGTCACCGGGATGGTCATCATCCCGTTGTTGTCGATGGGATAGCTTTCCCTCTTGTCCGAATACATCACCGAGGTGATGGAAGACTGCAGCAGGAACACAGGATCCGCATCACTGACCGTCTCGAAGGGCACCGGATCATACATCAGGACCGGATAGAGCTTCAGCTCCAGTTTTTCGATCTCCTTTTCATTGCTGAAGACCGACTTCCCGACACGGATCCCGGCCAGGATCACGGCAACGATCCCGATGAGAAGCAACAGCAGATATGCTGCCCCGATCGGTTCGGCATACGGCCGCTTGCGTTTTCTGCGGACAGCAGCCGCCGGAGCGGACTCCGCCGCTGCCGTTTCCTCCGTCACGCTTTCGCTTGGCTTTGACGCGGAAGTTTCGACAGTCTCGGTCGTCTCTTCTATGACTTTTTCGTTTTCATTCTGTTCCATGGCGGTCCTTTCTCATTCCTGCTCTCCATCGCCCTCAGGAGGCTTTGGAGCGCGGGTGACCAAAAGCGTCTCCAGACGCTGATCATCCATCTTCAGCACTTTGACTTGGATCCCCTCAAACTCGAAACTCTCCCCTTCTTCCGGGAGATGGCCGAACTGTTCCAGCGCCCAACCGCCAACGGTGGTATAGTCACTTTCAAAGGTCCGGTCCTCGTAACCGATCTCCTCCAGCAAGTCTTCGATGTTCATGTCGCCGCTGACTTCCCAAACACCGTCGCTTTTGGCTTCGATCTCCGACTCGGCCTCTTCGTCCTCGTCCCAGATCTCTCCGACCAACTGTTCCAGGATATCTTCCATCGTTACGATACCCATCGTGCCGCCGTAATCATCGGTCACGACCGCCAGATGGGTCTGCTTCTCCTGAAAGTCGGAGAGCAGTGCGCTGATCTTCTTTGTTTTGTGTACGTAGAACACATCGCTCAGCATCCCGCGGATATCCGGGTGCTTGTCCCCGGTGACGATCGCTTCCAGAAGATCTCTCGTCTGGAGGATCCCGATGATGTGATCCACATTCTTTTCATAGACCGGCAGACGGCTGTACCGCTCTTCCAGAACGGTCTTGAGGATCTCGGAAAACTCGTCCTCGATATCCACCGCCACCAGATCGACTCGGGGCGTCAGAATCTCCTGTACGGTGATATCGCCGAAGTCCAGTGCCGACTGCACCAGTTCGACCTCGTCTCCCTCCAGGACTCCTTCGTCCTCGATCGTTTCAATGATATATTTCAGTTCCTCTTCGGTGACGGACGGGGTCCGGTCCTCCTTTTTGTAGAGCCGGGCGACCGCGTTCTGCAGCCAAAGGAACAGCTTGGTGAGCGGTGTCAGTACGAACATGAGTGCCGACAGCAAGCCGGCCGTCGCCAGACTGAACTGCTCACTTTTTTCCTTTGCATAACTCTTCGGCAGTACTTCTCCGAAGGTCAGGACCACCAGCGTGGTAACGATGGTGGAGATGAGCGCTCCCCTTGCTCCGAAGAGGCGGGTGCACTCGATGGTGGCCAGTGAGGCCAGTGCGATATTGACCAGGTTGTTTCCAACCAGGATCGTGGTGATCATCTTCTCAAAGCTTTCTGCAACTTTGAGCGCCTTGGACGCTTTTGCGTCACCCTCCTCAGCCTTGTTTTTCAGACGGATGCGATTGACGGTAGAAAAAGCGGTCTCTGATGCTGAAAAAAATGCAGAACAAACCAACAGGATCAGCAACATCAGATACAGCCGTAGACTGCCATCTTCCAAACAGTATCCCTCCCAAAGAAATGACAATGCGGTGGACGGTCGAAACCGAAAAAGTGGCAGACGTTATCCGCCTGCCACTTCAGCGTTTAGTTTTCTTTCTTTTTTGCTTCCATGGCGAGAAGCGCATCTTTTCTGGAAAGGTTGATCCTTCCCTGCGCATCGATCTCGGTGACCTTGACGATGATCTCATCTCCGACGGTGACGACATCTTCGACCTTCTCTACGCGGGAGGTGTCGAGCTTGGAGATGTGAACCAGCCCTTCCTTGCCGGGAGCGATCTCAACGAAAGCTCCGAAGTTCATCAGCCGGGTGACTTTACCCTTGTAGAAGGCGCCGACCTCCGGATCCTTGGCGATGGTCTCGATCATCTGGACCGCTCTCTTGGCACCATCCAGATCCACACCGGAAACGAAGACCTTGCCATCGTCCTCGATGTCGATCTTGACGCCGCACTCAGCGCTGATCTTCTGGATGACCTTTCCGCCGGATCCGATGACTTCACGGATCTTTTCCGGATCGATGGTCAGGGTCAGCATCTTAGGTGCGTACTGGGACAGTTCCGGACGGACTTCCGGAATCGCCTTGAGCATGATCTCATCCAGAATATAGCACCGGGCATCGTAAGTCTTGTTAAGGGCATCCTCGATGACGTCCATTGCAAGACCGTCACACTTAATGTCTACCTGGATCGCTGTGATACCGGCCTTGGTACCGGCGACCTTGAAGTCCATATCGCCGAAGAAGTCTTCTAAGCCCTGGATGTCGACCATGGTATCCCAACGGTCGCCCTCGGTGATCAGTCCGCAAGAGATTCCTGCGACCGGAGCCTTGATCGGAACACCGGCATCCATCAGGGACAGGGTAGAACCGCAGACAGAAGCCTGGGAGGTAGATCCGTTGGAGGACAGGACCTCGGAGACCAGTCTCAGCGAGTAGGGGAACTCTTCCACCGACGGAATGACCGGGCGAAGAGCCTTTTCGGCCAGTGCGCCATGTCCGATCTCGCGGCGGCCCGGGCCTCTGGAGGGACGGGTCTCACCGGTGGAATAGGACGGCATATTGTACTGGTGCATATACCGCTTGGTCTCCTGATTGTCGATGCCGTCGAGGAGCTGAGCCTCGCGCATCGCGCCAAGCGTGGTGATGGTCAGGACCTGAGTCTGACCACGGGTGAACATACCGGAGCCGTGGACTCTCGGGAGCAGTCCGACTTCTGCGGCCAGAGGACGCATCTCGTTCATGCCGCGTCCGTCGACACGCTTCTTTTCATCCAGCAGCCATCTGCGGACGATGAACTTCTGAAGCTGGTAGATGCACTCGTCGATCTCGACGGTCTGCTCGGGATAGATCTCATCGAACTTGGCATGGATCGCCTCGATGATCGGCTGAAGTCTGGCATCCCGGACATTCTTATCATCCGTGTCGAGAGCAGCCTTGACATCATCGATCGCAAACGCCTTGATGGCTTCGAACATCTCAGCGTCGACCTTCATGGATGGGAAGGAATACTTCTCTTTCCCGATCTCAGCAACAACTTCGCTGATGAAGTTGCAGATCTTCACATTTTCTTCATGACCCAGGCGGATCGCCTTCATCATGGTCTCATTGTCCACCTGATTGGCACCGCATTCGAGCATGACCACCTTTTGGGCGGTGCTGGATACGGTCAGATCCAGATCAGAGGCTTCTCTTTCCGCCTCATTGGGGTTGATGATCAGCTTGCCGTCCACCATGCCGATGTCGACGCCGCTGATGGGCCCGTTCCACGGAATATCGGAAATAGCCAGTGCAAAGGAAGTGCCGATCATGCCGCAGACTTCCGGAGAATAATCCTGATCCACCGACAGGGTGGTCATCACGACGGTGACGTCGTTGCGCATATCCTTCGGGAACAGCGGGCGGATGGAACGGTCAACGACACGGGAAGCCAGAACCGCTTTCTCACTGGCTCTGCCCTCTCTCTTTAAGAAAGAGCCCGGGATCTTACCGACCGAATACAGTTTCTCTTCAAAATCCACCGAGAGTGGGAAAAAGTCGATCCCTGCTCTGGGGGAAACGGACATGGTCGCATTGACCAGGACACGGGTGTCACCGTATCCGACCAGAACGCTTCCGTTGGCCAGGCCGCACATCTTGCCGACTTCAAAGGACATTTCCCGTCCGCCGACCATGGTCTTGAAGATCTTGTGGTTTTCAAACATCATGATTCCTCCGTTTCTTGTGTTGTTTCGGGAGGATCGATGGTTTTAGCAATTAATCCAGCCCCCAGTGTCTGGGCGTTCGATTCACTGCTAAACATCCATATCCCCCGAAACAGGTCTTTGTGTATAAACTCGAGAAGGCAGGTGATATCACCTGCCTTCTTTGGTTCGATTACTTACGCAAGCCGAGCTTCTCGACGATCGCACGATAGCGATTGATGTCTTTCTTCTGAAGATAGGCAAGCAGGTTTCTTCTGTGACCGACCATTTTCAGAAGACCACGGCGGGAGTGATGATCCTTATTATGAGTCTTCAGATGCTCATTGAGATCATTGATCCGCTTGGTCAGGACAGCGATCTGGACCTCGGGAGAACCGGTGTCGTTTTCTTTGATCGCATAATCATGGATGATCTGAGTCTTTTCTTCTTTCAGTAGCATTGTTTTCACCTCGTAGTTAATATTTGGCAACTCACAGCAGAAGGTGGGTGAATTCCCGCTCAGACGGGCTCGGTTCCTTCAGCCGAGAGAGGTCATACCGTTTAGACAGTTTATCACATGCAATCGGACTTGTAAAGCGTTTTTTACGCCCTGGCACCGGTGGCAGAGACCGACTCGGGATGAGCGTCAAAATACCGTCTGGTCTCCTGTACCGATCGGCGGATCGCCTCCGTCAATTCCTCCAGAGACGAAAACTTCCGTTCCGGGCGAAGGTAGGTAAAGAAGCGAAGGGTAATCGTCTTCCCGTAGAGGTCGCCGTCAAAATCCAACAGATAGGTCTCAGACAGGATGGTCTTCCCATCCACCGTCGGCTGACGGCCTACATTGGCCGTTCCCGGGATCCAGCATCCGTCCACATTGGCCAACACTGCATAAACGCCGTTCTTCGGGACCATCTGGTCCTCCGGGAACTGCTGATTGATGGTGGGAAAGGAAAGTTCCCTCCCCAGTTGCTTCCCGTAGACGACTTCCGCCTCCAGCGCGAAGGGCCGCCCGAGCAACCGGTTGGCTTCCGGGATGTTCCCTTCCATCAGACACTGGCGGATCCGGGTGGAGGATATGATCTTCCCGTCCTCATAGACCGGTGCAACGACGGTCATCTCGATACCGTGTTCCTTGCAGAGCTTACGAAGCAGTGTGGTATCTCCGGACGCCTTGGCGCCGAAGCGAAAATCCTCTCCGCAGTAGACTGCCCCGGCATGGAATTGCCCGACGAGCATCTCGCTGACGAACTGCTCCGGGCTCAGGGAACGAAAACTGTCAAAGTCTGGACAAAACAGGTATTCGACTCCCAGTTCTTCCAGTGTCTCCCCCTTGAGTTTCAGAGACTGGATCATTCGCTGCTTCTGCTTAGCAGCGGGACTGCTGTCGTGGACCGTAAACGTAAAGACGGCGGAGGAAAGCCCGGGATGGTCCAGCGTCGGCCGGATCACTGCCTCATGGCCCCGGTGCACGCCGTCAAAAAAGCCGAGAGCGACAGCCGTACGGCAGTCCTGCGGCAGGGATGCCGCCTCCTGCGGGATCCAGATCATGCGTTCTCGTCTCCTTCTTTCTGGA
>JAEEGL013465991.1_pt1 | contig 15765 bp, 13 predicted proteins | sample 9134231 | NCBI WGS metagenome assembly JAEEGL01 (sample SAMN16246548, study PRJNA631951) | gut metagenome | biome: gut microbiome; feature: rumen; material: fiber-attached | host: Bos | place: Iran: Karaj | collected 2018-10
ACGCTGCCGAGATCGTCGTAAAGCTCGAGCATACGCGCGTATTTCTCCGTCCGCTCGGCGCGGTCGGCGGCGGAAACGCCGTATACGTCCGCGACGAAATCGAGGTATTTTATACCCTTCATGTTGTTATAAAGCTCGGGGTTGTCGGGGATGTAGGCGAACTTGCGCTTGCATTCGACGGGACGCTCCTTCAGCGAAACGCCGTCTATATATATCTCGCCCTCGTCGAAGTCGTGGACGCCGGCGACCGCCTTGAGCGTGGTCGTTTTGCCCGCGCCGTTGTGGCCGATGAAGCCGAAAACGTCGCCCTTTTCGATATGCAGCGACAGATCCCGCACGGCGTAGACGCCCTTTTCGTAGGATTTTGAAAAATGTTCGATTCTGAGCATACTGCCTCCTATGAGAAGGAGTGATCCGAGGATCACTCCGTTTTTTATCTCTTGTTCGTAAGGATTACTCCATTATCTCGTCTTCGTTCTCGAGGTTGTGGTAGACGTTGATGACGTCGTCGTCGTCATCCAGCATCTCGAGCAGACGGCGCATGAGCTTCTGCTCCTCCTCGCCGTTGACGGTGACGTAGTTGGACGGCACCATCTCACTCTCGGCGGAAAGCACGTTGTAGCCCGCGGCTTCAAGCCCCTCGCGGACGGCGGTCACGTCGTTCGGCGCGGTGGAGATGACGTAGGCCTCGTCCTCCTCGGCGAAGTCCTCGGCGCCGAGCTCGAGCGCGTCGTCGAGCGTCTGCTCGCCCTTCGCCTTGTCGGTGACGATGACGCCCTTGGAGGTGAACATCCAGCCGACGCAGCCGGTCTGCCCCATGTTGCCGCCGTTCTTGTCGAAGCAGTGGCGCACCTCGGACGCGGTGCGGTTTTTGTTATCGGTCAGCGTTTCGACTATGATCGCGACGCCGCAGGGGCCGTAGCCCTCGTAGGTCAGCTTCTCGTAGTCGGTCTTGTCGTCGCCTCCGGCCGCCTTCTTGATCATGCGGTCGATGTTGTCGTTCGGGACGTTGTTCGACTTCGCCTTCGCGATCAGGTCGCGCAGCTTGGAGTTCGACGCGGGATCGCCGCCGCCTTCTTTGACCGCGACGGATATCTCTCTGCCGATCTGGGTGAATATCTTGGCGCGGGCGGCGTCGCCCTTCGCCTTCTTGTGCATTATGTTCTTCCACTTGGAATGTCCGGACATATGAATCTCCCTTTCCGCAATAAAATGCTTCCGTATGATTATACACCATACGGAAGCATTATGCAATATTTTTTTGCCGTATTTATATCAAAGAGGATCCTTGTTGACGTCGTCGAAGCCCTGACCGAGCACCTCGGTCGCGTGAAGGATTATGACGAAGGCGCCTTCGTCGCATTCCTTGACGATCCTGCGGCATTCCTGCACCTGCTGGCGGCGCAGGGCGCACATGATGACGTTCATCGCGTTGTTGGTGTAGCCGCCCGAGCCGCGAAGCACCGTGACGCCTCTGTGAAGGCCGTTCATCAGCGCGGACTTTATGCCGTCGGTGTTGTTGCTGACGATGAGCGCGACGCGCGCGACGGAGTTGCCGTCGAGCACCGTGTCGATGACCGTGCTGGTCAGATAGACGACGATAAGCGAGAATATCGCGGAGTTCTCCGCGGCGGTGACGCCGTTGAGACGGAAGACGACGTAGCCGGCGGCGATTATCACGAGGTCGACGATGAACATCATCCTGCCGAAGGAAACGCCGGGGAACTTCAGGCGCATCAGCTTCGCCGCGATCTCGGAGCCGCCCGTCGTCGCGCCGCGCAGGAAGATTATCGCAAGGCCTATGCCGCTCGTGACTCCGGCGCAGAGCGCCGCGATAAGTCCGATAGCCGGCTCGTTATTCGTCGGGAAGTATTTGAGGCTCGGGAAGACCTTCGCGATCAGCTCGGTGAATACCGAAACGAGCGTCATCGCGATAAACGTCTTTGACACGAACTTGAAGCCGAAGCATGCGAACGCCGCGATGAAAAGCGGCACGTTCAGCACGAAGTACATGATACCGGCGTCCCACCCGACGGTGTTCTGCAGTATCGACGCGATACCGGAAACGCCGCCCGGAACGATCCTGTGCGGCAGGATAAACACGTTCATGGAGAGCGAATACACGATGGCTCCGACAACAAAATACGCGATATCGACTATCCCTGTCTTTTTGTTGAGTATCTTATCGAGTTTGTTCATTTCGACCTTCCTTTTCGGAATGAAATAATATCTATAACAGTTTTTCCTTTATCGCGGAAAACAATTCGTTCACGCGCGCGCCGTCGCCGGCGAGGTAGAGCCAGCCGAAGAGCGCTTCGACTCCGGTGGCGCGGCGGTAGTCGGCGACGTCCGCCTTCTTCGGCGGAGTAGACGCGGTGTTGTTGCGGCCGCGCCTATAGACGGCGGCCTCCTCTTCCGTAAGCAGCGGAAGCAGAAGCTCCGCGGCCTCGCTCTGAGCGCGGCAGTTTACCTCCGCCACAGACAGATTATGCAGGTTGCGGCGGTCGGGGTGCGTTTCCGCGAGAAACTCCCTGACGAGCAGCGAGTAGACCGCGTCACCGACAAAGGCAAGCGCCTGCGTCGGCACAGAGGCGAGCTTTTCGCGCGAAAGCGGCGCGTCACTTGATATAATCAAACTCATATTCTCCTATGCGAACGGTGTCGTCCTCTTTTATGCCCGCTCTCTCGAGCATATCTATCGCGCCGCTGTCGACCAGCAGCTTCTGGAAGTACTGCAGCGACTCGTAGTCGCCGAAGTTGGTGTTGCCTATCGCCTTCTCGAGTCCGCCGCCGGTCAGCTCGTAGACTCCGCCGACGACCTTGACCTCGATGGGCTTCATCGGGACGAACTCCTCCTCCGGCTCGATATCCGGCTCGTAGACCTTTATCGGCGGCAGCTCGTCGAGCTTGCGCACTATCGCGGCGAGAAGCTCCTTGACTCCCTCGCCCGTCGCGGCGCTGATCGGATAAATCTCGTAGCCGTTCTTATCCGCGTACTCCCGCAGCAGCTCAAGCTGCTCGGGGATGGCGGCGTCGATCTTGTTGGCGGCGATGATCTGCGGACGCTTCGCGAGCTCCGCGTCGTAGACCTCGAGCTCGGCGTTTATCTTCTCGAAATCCTCAATCGCGCTCCTGTCCTCCGTTTCGGCGGCGTCGACGAGGTGAACGATGAGGCGGCACCTGTCGATATGCCGCAGGAAGCGGTGGCCGAGTCCGGCGCCCTCGCCCGCGCCCTCGATGAGGCCGGGGATGTCAGCCATGACGAAGGAGCGGTAGTCGCCGATATCTACGATGCCAAGGTTGGGGTTTATCGTGGTGAAATGGTAGTTGGCGATCTTCGGGCGGGCGTTGCTGACGCGCGAAAGCAGCGTCGATTTCCCGACGTTCGGGAAGCCGACGAGCCCGACGTCCGCGAGCAGCTTCAGCTCGAGCTCGAGCTCGCGCGTTCTGCCCTCCTCGCCCGTTTTCGCGAAGCGTGGAGTCTGGCGCGTGGAGGTCGCGTAGTGCTGGTTGCCGGCGCCGCCCTTGCCGCCCTTCGCGGCGACGAAGCGGTCGCAGGCGGACATATCCGCGAGCAGTCTGCCGGTCTCCGCGTCGCGGATGAGCGTGCCGCGCGGAACGCGTATCTCGAGATCCGCGCCGCTCTTGCCGGTGCAGCGCGCCGAAGCGCCGTTCGCGCCGTTCTCGGCGGCGTACTTGCGCTTGTAGCGGAAGTCGGACAGCGTGGCGAGGTTGTCGTCGACGACGAAGACCACGTCTCCGCCCTTGCCGCCGTCGCCGCCGTCCGGACCGCCGGACGCGATATACTTCTCGCGGTGGAAGGAAACGGCGCCGTCGCCGCCCTTGCCGGACGATATCCGGATTTTTGAATAGTCGGTAAACATATCTCTTCTCCGCAGGTGGGTCAGATAACGCGTACTCCGCCCTGTTTCCTCACCGAAAGCACCTTGCAGCTTCCGGCGCCGAAAATGCTCTCCATGCCGCTTTTGTACTCGCTGAGCAGGTCGAGCGGCACGAAGGCCTGCATCGTGCCGGCGAAGCCGCCGCCGTGCACGCGGCAGCCGCCTCTGCCGCCGAGCAGCTCGTCCGCGAGCGCGAGCGCGAGGGCTATGCCCTGCTCGCGCGGACGGCTGCCGCAGAAGACGTTCTGATTGAGCATATAAGACGATCTGCCGGATTCGTTCAGCAGGCGCAGGAACGAATCGAAGTCGCCGCTTTCGAGCGCGGCGCGCTGAGCGTCCACGCGGCGGTTCTCGTTGAAGAAGTGCAGCGCGCGGAGCACGGCTCTGTCGCCGGATTTTTCACGCAGCTCGGGGATGGCGGCGAGGAACTCCGCCTCGTCGACGTCGCGCAGGACGGCCTTGCCGAAGTATTCGGCGACCGACTTCATCTCCGCCGGGATGGCGGCGTATTCGTCCGTCAGGTTGGCGTGGCTGCCGCCGGTGTCGACGACGCAGAGCGCGTGGCCGCAGTGCGCGAAGTCGAAGTCTATCTTCATGACCTCCGGCTCGGCGGGAACGGCGAAGTCGATACCGATGAAACCGCCGACCGAGCAGGCGGTCTGATCCATAAGTCCGCAGGGCTTGCCGAAGTAGACGTTCTCGGCGTACTGCGACGCGACGGCGATGTAGACGGGATCGAGCGTGCCGCCGTTGAAGAGGCCGCTGATTATCGTGCCGATAAGCACCTCGAACGCCGCGGAGCTGGAAAGTCCGGAGCCGCGTATGACGTCGGAGGTCGTGTAGGCGTCGAAGCCGCCGACGGCGTATCCGTCCGCGCTCAAACGGGCGAGCATTCCCGCGATGAGCGAACGCGAGCAGGAAACGCCCTTTTTGAACTCGGAGAGCTTGTCTATCTCTATAACGTCAGTGCTGTCGAAGCCCTTTGACTTGACGGTGACTCTGTCAGTGCCGTTGGCAGCGACGACCGCGATGACGTCGAGGTCGACGGCGGCGGCGATTACCTTGCCGTGGTTGTGGTCGGTGTGGTTGCCGCTTATCTCGCTTCTGCCGGGCGCGGAGAATATGCATACCTCGCGATCGCCGTAGAGCTTTCCGAACTCGCCGAGCGCTTCGGCGTAGCGTTCGCGCTGGTAATCGAGCGCCGCCGCGCCGTAAAAGCCGGATAGCAGCGCGTCGTATTCTCCCGCGAGCACCGCGAGGCGTAATCTTTCGTTGGTCATAGGTATCACCCTGTCGTTTTACATAGTTTGCGGCTGCCTTGAAACGGGCAGCCGCCGAAATTATAGCTTTTTCTCCGGATTATTCCTCGGGGCGATTGCGCTTGTTGACGATGTCCATTACCGCCTGGAAGTCGGTGAAGGAGATGTCGTCGTTGTCCTCAGCCTTCGGCTTCGGGGCGCGGGGCGCGGGAGCCGGAGCCGGCGCCGGAGCGGGCGCGGCGGGCTGAGCGGCGCTCTTGCCGCCCATCGAGAAAACGAAAGGAGAGGTCAGATCCTCAAACGGATCGACGTAGGACGAAGAGGAGGAAGAGGAGGAAACGGACGCTCCGCCGCTGAAGCCGGTGGCTATAACGGTCACGCGCATTTCGTCTTCCATATTCTCGTCAACGGTGTAGCCCCAGATGATGTTAGCGGAGGGGTGGGCCGCTTCCTTGATCATATTCGCGGCGGTCTCGACGTCGTCAAGCGAAATATCGGGCGAGGCGGCGAAGTTGAGGATGACGCCTCTCGCTCCGTTGATCGAGGTCTCGAGCAGCGGAGAGGAAATGGCGGCCTTGGCGGCTTCCACGGCCTTCTCCGGACCGTTGGCGTGGCCGACGCCCATATGCGCGAGGCCCGCGTCCTTCATGACCGCGCAGACGTCCGCGAAGTCGAGGTTTATCAGCGCGTCGGGCAGCTTGATGAGGTCCGAAACGCTCTGGATGCCCTGACGGAGAATGTCGTCCGCCATATCGAACGCGTTGAGAAGGGTTATCTTCTGATCGCTGACGAGCTTGAGCCTGTCGTTGGGAACGACGACGAGGGAATCGACGTGCTCCATGAGCGCGTTGATGCCCATCTCCGCCTGACTCATCTTGTACGAGCCTTCAAAGCCGAAGGGCTTGGTCACGATCGCGACGGTGAGGACGCCCATTTCCTTGGCGACCTCCGCGATGACCGGAGACGCGCCCGTGCCGGTGCCGCCGCCCATTCCGGCGGTGATGAACACCATCTGCGCTCCGCGCAGGGCGTTGGCGATCTCCTCGCGGCTTTCCTCCGCGGAACGCTGTCCCTTTTCGGCGTCGGCGCCCGCGCCTCTGCCCATCGTCGTCTTCGCGCCTATCTGGATCTTGGTGGGCGCCTTCGACTTGAGGAGCGCCTGCGCATCCGTATTCACGGCAACGTATTCAACGCTCTCCACGCCGGATTTGATCATACGGTTGACGGCGTTGCCGCCGCCTCCGCCGACACCCACACACTTTATGCATACTATCTGTTCATCGTCGTTGATAAGTTCCATCGCCATTACCGAGAACCTCCCGTTTATTATAGTTTATTATTCGCTTCCTTCGCTCTCGCCTTCAGACGAACTCCCGCTTTCTTCGGGAGCGCTTTCCTCCGACGAGGAAGGCGATCCTCTGCCCGCGTAGAGCTTGTCCCCCGACGTGACGTCGACGGTCCACTCGCCCACCGAGGGGAGAGAACCGTTGATCCACGTCTTGACCATCCGCACCTTGTAATCGAGGTCGGAATCGCCGCCGAGTTTGGCGGTAACTCTGCCCTCGAGCTTCATATTTACGCTTATCGGACTGGTGAAGACGATACTATTGATGTTTATTATATCATTTTCTTTCAGTATCGTCAATAAGTCAAGCAATATTTTTTCCGAAATCTCGGAATCCGCCTTCGCGGTCTCCCCTTCGTCCGTAATATCGAGCGTTATTCCGCTCAAAACCGGCGTCGTTTCCGGCTCGACGGAGGTTATCTCCATAACGCGCAGATCCTCCGAAAGCAGCGCCCAGCGGTGCTCCCCTATAAGGTAGCGGCAGGACGGCTCCGTTTCCGTTACCTTCAGGGTGACTGTCGACGGAAGCTCGCGAATGACCTGCACGTCGGATACGTAAGGCAGCGCCTTGAGTATCTTCTCTTTGATGTCGGATTTGCTCATCCGCAGCAGGTTGTCACCCTTCTCGATACCGGACGCCTTCACTATCTGCTCTTCGGTATAGCGGCTGTTGCCGCCCACCTTTATCCGCGACGTGTTGAAAAAGACTGTCAGCGACAGGATAAGACAAACGACGCAGACCAAAAGCAGCAGTACGAGATATACCGCCGTCTTGCGTCTGCGCCTGTATTTCTTTTTGCGTCTGGCGTTATACTCCCGAAGCTTCTCGGAAGCGGTCGCCTGCGTGCGCTGTTTCATTTTTCACGTTCCCGTATATTTTTGCGCCTGCGGCGGCGAACGCCGCTTCGACGCTTTCGTATCCTCTGTCTATATGCTCCGTTCCCGATATGACGCTTACGCCCTTCGCGCCGAGCGCGGCCGCGACGAGCGCCGCTCCGCCGCGCAGATCCGTGCAGGCGGCCTCCGCGCCGGTGAGGAACGGCTTTCCGCGGATGACCGCGAGCGAACCGTCGTATTTCACGTCCGCGCCGAGCTTCGCCAGCTCGCGCAGGTAGCGGAAGCGGCCGCCGAAGACGGTCTCGTTTATCACGCTCACGCCGTCCGCGAAGGCGAGCGCCGCCGCGAGAAGCGGCTGGGCGTCCGTCGGGAAGCCCGGGTAGGGCGCGGTGCGCACGAAGCGCACGGCCTTCAGTCTCTCCGGCGCAGTCACGGTAAGACCGCCTCCGGACTCGCGGAAGCGGCATCCCGCTTCCGAAAAGGCGGATATCACCGCCGTCATATGCTCCGGCTCCGCGCCGCGAAGCGTAAGCTCCGAGCCCGTCGCGGCCGCCGCGGCGATGAACGTGGCCGCGGCTATCCGGTCGGGTATGCAGGTATGCTCGCAGTCGCCGAGGGCTTCGACGCCGTCGATCACGACGACTTCGCCGCCGGCTCCGCTTATCCTGCCGCCCTTCGCGTTTATGAATTCCGCGAGCTCGGTTATCTCCGGCTCCCTCGCCGCTCCGACCAGCACAGTTCTGCCCTTCGCGGTCGAAGCCGCTATGACGGCGTTCTCGGTCGCGCCGACGCTGGGATAAGGAAGCACGATCTCGGCTCCCTTCAGCCGCCCCGCGCATTCGCAGATCATAAGCCCGCGGCTTTCGGATATATCCGCGCCGAGCAGGCGCATCGCTTTCAGATGAAGGTCTATCGGGCGCGGGCCGAGCTCGCACCCGCCGGGAGCGGAAACGACCGCCCTGCCGCAGCGCGCGAGCACCGCGCCGAGGAATATCACCGACGACCGCATCCGGCGCATCAGCTCCGGAGGTATGTCGCAGCGCGGCACGCGGGAGGCGTCCACGGTCACGGTTTCGCCGTCGCGTTCGGCTTCGCAGCCAAGCATGCGCAGTATTTCAACGGAGCTGCCGGTATCGGCCAGGCGCGGACAGTTATGTATCACGCTCCTGCCGCCGAGTACGGACGCGGCAAGCACCGGCAGCGCGCCGTTTTTCGCGCCCTGAACGCTTACCGCTCCGTGAAGCTTATTCCCGCCGTCAATAACAAGAGTTCCCATCCGCGACCTCCGAAAAAGCATTTACGTGCCATTCTATGCCTTTCCGGAAGCGGGAGTGAAGCGCCGTTATTTGCCGGCTCTCTCCAGTTCGGAGATTATGCAGTCGAAAACCCGCTCGCCGTAGTCGTAAACGGCGGCTTTTTTCAGGTTTTCGGTCATTTCATTTCTTTTCGCGTTATCGAAGATGACGGTCTCGAGTCCGTCCTCGAGCGCCTTGCAGTTGTAGTCCTTGTCGTCGACGAGGATCGCCGCGCCGGCGTCCGCGAGGTGCTTGGCGTTGTGGAACTGGTGGTTATCCGTGACGTTCGGCGACGGAATGATTATCGCGGGCTTGCCGGCCGCGCTCATCTCCGCGAGGGAGCTCGCGCCGCAGCGGCAGACGACCGCGTCGCAGGCGGTCATATACTTCGGCATATCCTTTATGTACTCGAAGACGCGGATGCTCCCGCCCGTTTCGACGCCCGCGTCGTCGAGCGCCTTCATGAACTCTTCGTAGTAAAACTTGCCGATGCCGTGTACTATCTGGATTTTTTCTTCCTTGTGGTGTCTGATTATGTAGGCGAGCATCGCGTCGTTGATCGTGCGTGCGCCGAGGCTGCCGCCCGAGCAGAGCAGCAGCGGACGGTCGTCGAAGCCGAGCTCGCGGCGGCACTCCGCCTTGTCGAGCTTCAGCAGGTCCTCGTAGATAGGCACGCCCGTGACCACGCTGCGCGTTCCCTGCGGCAGCTGCGCGGCGGCCTCCGGGAAGGTCAGCATGACCGCGGAGGCGTACTTCGCGGCGAGCTTCGTCGTCATGCCGGCAACGGCGTTCTGCTCGTGGATGAGGCAGGGTATGCCGAGCTTGTGCGCGGCGAGCAGCGTCGGGCCGCTGACGTAGCCGCCCATGCCGACGACGATATCCGGCTTGAACTCCTTATATATCTTCTTGCACCTGCGGCGCGAGGTGAATATGCGGCGGAGCGTGCCGAGATTATAGGGCGAAAGACTGCGTCTGAATCCCCTGATGTCTATGAATTCGATTTTGAAGCCCGCTTCGGGAACGAGCTTCGCCTCGATGTGGTTTTCCGTGCCGATGAAGAGTATTTCCGCGTCGGGCATGCGGCGCTTGATGTACTTCGCCGCCGCGATCGCGGGGTTGATGTGGCCGGAGGTGCCTCCGCCGGCGAAAACTATCCTCATTTTCATCTTCCTTCCGTTGTTGTCCTTCGCGCCAGGGAACTCCCGCGCCGCGGGTTCGAAGCGCCCTCGGGCGAGCCGGAATAGCGCGATATGTTCAGCACGACGCCCATTTCAAGCAGCAGCAGGACGAGCGATGTGCCGCCGTAGCTGAAGAACGGGAGCGAGATGCCCGTGCTTGGAATGGCGTTGCTGACGACGGCGATATTGAGCAGCGTCTGCGCGCCGACCTGCGTCATTACGCCGACGCAGATAAGGCAGCCGAACTTATCCTCAGCCTTCAGCGCGATGCGGAAGCCGCGCCAGACGAGCAGCGCGAACAGCAGGATTATCGCCACCGCCCCGATGAAGCCGAGCTCCTCGCAGGCGATGGAAAAGATATAGTCGTTATGCGCCTCCGGCAGGTAGCCGTATTTCTGCTGTGAGTTGCCGAGCCCGAGTCCCATAAGTCCGCCGGAGCCTATCGCGTAGAGCGATTGGATTATCTGATAGCCCTCCCCCTGCGGATCCGACCACGGATCGAGCCACGCGTTGACGCGCTTGCCCATATAGCTCGTCATGCTCACGACAAGCACGACGAGCAGCAGGACTACGAGAAAACACAGCAGCAGGTGCTTCCAGTTCGCGCCGCCGACGAAGACCATTACCGCGCCGATAACGACGAGCAGCACCGCGCCCGAAAGATGCGGTTCGATCATGACGAGCAGCGAGAAGACGCCGGTTATCCCGAGCGGTATCAGTATCCCGTAGGTGAAGTTCGTCATCCTGTCGTAGTATTTGGTTATGACGTGCGCGAGCAGCAGGATCATGCCGATCTTCGCGATCTCGGACGGCTGGAAGCGCAGGCCGAGGTAGATCCAGCGCCTCGCGCCGTTGACGGTGACTCCCATCGGGAAAACGAGTATGAGCAGCAGCAGCGAGACGCCCGCCGCCACCACCGAAAGCCTGCGGTAGAACTTGTAGTTGAACCGCGAGGCGACGAGCATCGCGCCGACGCCGAGCAGCGCGGCGATAAGCTGCCTTTTGATGTAGTACATGCTGTCGCCCTCGTCGGCGAGTCCCGCGGCGTAGCTCGCGGAGAACAGCATTACCAGACCGCTGATAAGCACCAGGATAACGAGCACGAGGAACGGCAGATCCAGCGGCGGAAGCTTTTCTTTATTCAGTTTTTCGGCTTTCGCGACCGCGGAAGTTCCCATACCTGCCCCTTAAAGCTTAACGAAGTACACCCACAAGAACGCGCCCGCGCAGAAAAGCAGGGTGATCCCCATGGCGGTGAAGACGATCCGTATCTCGGACCAGCCCTTTTTCTCGAAATGGTGGTGTATCGGCGCCATCAGGAAAACGCGGCGCTTCGTGCGCTTGTAGTGCAGCACCTGAATGACGTCGGAGAGTATCTCTATCATATAAACGACGCCGACGATGAGGAATATCAGCGGCATCTTCAGCGCGAAGCAGAGCGTGCCGACAAGTCCCCCGAGGAAGAGCGAGCCGGTGTCGCCCATAAACACCTTCGCCGGATAGAAGTTCCAGACGAGGAAGCCCATCATGCCCGCGGCGAGCGCGGCGGCGAGTATCGAATAGCCCTCCAGCCTGAACGCCGAGGCGGTCAGCAGGAGGAAAACTCCGACGATCCACGTAACGCCGGAGGCGAGTCCGTCGAGCCCGTCCGTTATGTTGACGGCGTTGACTATGCCGACCATCGCGATAACGGTCAGCGGATATATCGCCCAGCCGATGTCCACGCTCAGCTTCGTGAACGGGATATCTATCTGCGAGGAGAGCAGGCCGCTGAGCGCCATCGAAACGGTGAACGCTATCGCGGCGGCGAACTGCAGGAAAAGCTTCTGTTTGACGGTCACGCCGAGGTTCTGCTTCTTCGATACCTTGATGAAATCGTCGATAAAGCCCACCAACCCGAAAAGCAGGGCGGTGAGTCCGCAGTAGATTATGCCGTATTTTTCACCGCCGTCCGCGGCCTTGCTGAGCGCGAACGGTACGGCGGCTCCGATGCCGAGGATGAACATGACGCCGCCCATCGTGGGAGTGCCCTGCTTCTTCTCGTGCCAGGTCGGGCCGTCCTCGCGGATCGACTGCCCGAAGCGCAGTCTGCGGAGCAGCGGTATAAGCACGAGTCCGCTCAGCGCGGTGACCGCGAAGCTCAGACACGCTGCGATAACGATATAATAATCACTCATCGCGATTCCTCTCTCTTCCGTTTATTTACGCCCTTCGGCGAACACTTCCTCTATTACCTCTTCAAGCCGCTGTGCGCGGGAAGCCTTGAAAAGCACGGCGTCGCCCTCACGGAGCGTCTCCTTCAGCCCCTGCGTCAGCGCGGGCTTGTCGGGGAATATCACGACGCTGCCGCGCCTGCCGGCGACGGAGTTGAAGCCGCGTTCGTAATCCGCGGCGAACCTGCCGTATATCATCAGCAGATCCGCGACGGACGCCGCTTCCCTGCCGACGCGTTCGTGCGCGGCGGGCGAGTAGTCGCCCAGCTCGACCATATCCGAAAGCACGGCTATGCGCCTGCCGTTTCCCGTCTTCGACAGCAGCGAAAGCGCCGCCGACATGGAGTCCGGAGCCGCGTTGTAGCAATCCTCTATGACGGTCACGCCGTCCTTTTCGTAGACGGTCTGGCGCATCGCGGCGGGGCGGAAATTGCCGATGCCGCGTATCGCGGAGAGCGGTTCCGCTCCCGCGACGGTCGCCGCTGTGAAGGCGCCGAGCGCGTTGTAGACGTTGTGTCTGCCGCTGACCGGCACGATCATATCGTATTCGCCGGAGGCGGTCTTTATCCTTACCTCACTGTGGTTGTCGCCCTCGCGGAGTATCCTGCCGCTGACGTCGGCGTCGCCGAGCAGCGAGTAGCGGATTATCTTTATGCCTTCGGGCTCCGTCACGGCGGAGAGCATATCGTCGTCGCCGTTCAGCACGAGCGTTCCGCCCGTCTTCATGCCCTCGACGATCTCCATCTTCGCGTTCAGTATCTCCTGCCTGCTGCCGAGCAGCCCGATATGCGAAATGCCGATGTTGGTGATGATCGCGGCGTCCGGCTTCGCGGCGCGGGTAAGGCGGCTTATCTCGCCGCGTGCGTTCATGCCCATCTCGATGACCGCCGCTTCGACGGTTTCATCAAGGCGGAGAAGGTTGAGCGGCATACCGATATGGTTATTCAGGTTGCCGTCCGTCTTTATCGCGTTCATGCTTTCGGAAAGGGCGCAGTAGGTCATATCCTTGGTGGAGGTCTTGCCGACGCTGCCCGTCAGCCCTATCAGGAACGGGCTGAACATATCCCTGTAAGCACCCGCGAAGCGCAGCAGCGCCTTGGTGGTGTCGTCAACGCGCACGACCGGAACGGCGCACTCGCAGTCGTCGTGCGCCATAACGGCGGAAGCGCCGCGTTCGCACGCCTCCCTGATGAAGGCGTGACCGTCGAGCCGCTGCCCCTTTATCGCGATGTAGAGCGAGCCGGGAATGACCTTGCGCGAGTCTATCGCGACGGAAACGACTTCGCCGTTCCCCGCAGCGACGCCTCCGGCGAGCTTCGCGACCTGTTCAACCGTGAGTTTTATCATTTCGAAAGCCTCCTTTCGGGAGCCGCTTTATTTATTCTTCGATAGTATATCCGCGACGATCTCGCGTTCGTCGTAGTGTATCTTTTCCGTGCCGAGTATCTGGTAGGTCTCGTGCCCCTTGCCCGCGAGGATGACGACGTCGCCGGCCTTCGCTTCGGCGAGCGCGGCGGCGATGGCCTGCGTGCGGTCGGTGATGACCGTGTAGGGCGTTCCGGCGTCTTTGACTCCCTCGAGGATATCCGCGATTATCGCTTCCGGATCCTCGGTGCGCGGGTTGTCGGAGGTGATGAAAATGTAATCCGCGAGCGCGGCGGCGGTCTCGCCCATCAGCGGCCGCTTCGTTTTGTCGCGGTCGCCTCCGCAGCCGAAGAGGCATATTACCCTGCCCTCGGCGAAGTCGCGGACGGCGCGGAGGATGTTTTCTATGCCGTCCGGCGTGTGCGCGTAGTCAATGATAACGGTGTAGTCGGTATCCGTAGGCACGACCTCGAGCCTGCCCTTGACGCCGTGCGAAACGGCGAGCGCCTCCTTGACGGCGGCGAGCGGGATTCCGAGCGCGTAAGCGGCGGAGGCGGCGGCGAGCGTGTTATACACGTTGAACATTCCCGGCATACGGGTTATTATACGCGCAATGTCTCCGCGTGTGACGAGCTCGTAGGTTGCGCCCGTGCTCTTCAGCTCGACGTTCTTCGCCGTCAGGTCGGCGTCGTCCGAGCGCGCCGAGTAGGTCAGCGTCTCTCCGTGCGCGGCGGCGAGCATTTGCGCTCCCGCCGGATCGTCCGCGTTTACGACGGCGATGCGCGAAACGGAGAACAGTTTCGCCTTCGCGGCCGCGTATGCCTCCATCGTGATATGGTAATCGAGGTGGTCCTGCGTGAGGTTGGTGAAAACGCCGACCTCAAACACGCATCCCTCCACTCTGCTCTGGTCGAGCGCGTGGGAGGATATCTCGCTGACGACGTATTCGGCGCCGGAGTCCGCCATCTGACGGAGCAGCGAATAAAACTCCTTCGCCTCCGGAGTGGTGTAGTTCGCGGAGACCTCCCTGCCGCCGATGACGTTGGAGATAGTGCCTATGAGTCCGACGCTGCGGCCGGTGTGTTCGAGTATGTTTTTGATGAGCACCGAAGTCGTGGTCTTTCCGTTCGTGCCGGTAACGCCTATGAGTTTCAGCCGCTCCTGCGGTCTGCCGTAGAAGTTCGAGCACGCCAGCGCGTAGGCCCTGCGGCAGCTGTCGACAAAGATATTCACGCTGCCGTCGCCGGGGTCGCGCTCGCCTATGACGGCGACCGCGCCCGCCTTCCTCGCGTCGGCGGCGAAGACGTGGGCGTCCACCCGCGTTCCGCTGACGCATACGAAGACGCTGCCGGGCGCGACCTTGCGCGAATCGGCGGTTATATCCGTTACCTCGGCGTCGAGGTCGATCTCCGTTCTGTATTCGATTCCGTTAAGAAGTTCTCTGACAGTCATTTTCAAGTCTCCCGATGTAAGTAGTGGTTGGAGAAGCTACTGCACCTGATCGTAGTGCAGGAAGGTCACGCTGACGACGGTGCCCATCGGCACCTCCGTGCCCGGCGCGACGCTCTGGGTATTCACCGTCGTTCCGCTCTTCGCGACGTCGGTGCCCTTGACGCGTATATTCAGCCCCGCGTCTGTCAGCTCCCTGTTCGCCTCGCGCGAGGTCATGCCGGTGAGATCCGGCACCTTGACCGTTTCGAGCTGCGCTCCCTCGGTGACGAGCACGACCTGCCCCTTCGCGGGGATGGTGTCGCCCTGGCGCGGCATCTGCTCGACGACGCGTTCGCCGTCGCCCAGCACCTTGCAGCTGAAGCCCGCGTCCGCGACCGTCTTTTTCGCCTCCGAAACGGTGAAGCCTATCGTGTCCGGAACGGTCTTGTCGAGCTTCGCAAGCTCCTTCTCTGTGTAAGAAGGCTCGATGCCGAGGTAAGGCAGCGAATCCTCGAGTATCTTCGCGACGACCGGCGCGGCGCAGGCGGAACCGCCTCTGTTCGCCGTGTTCGGCTCGTCTATCATAACGAGGATCGCGATCTCCGGATCGTCCGCCGGCGCGATCGCGGCGAAGGAGGCGATACGCAGGTCGTCTCTGCCGGTCTCGTTCTGCTTCTGAATCTTCTGGCTCGTGCCGGTCTTGCCGCCGACGCGGTAGCCCGCGACGTAGGCGTTTTTGCCGGTGCCGTTGGTGACGACGGACTCGAGCATTTTGCATACGGTCTTCGACGTTTCGTTCGAGATGACCTGCCGCTTGATTATCGTCTGCGCCGCCTCTATCGTCTTGCCGTCGGAGTCGACTACCTTGCCGAGAATATGCGGCTGAACGAGGTAGCCGCCGTTGGCGACGGCGCACATCGCGGTTATCACCTGCAGCGGC
>JAEEGL013754531.1_pt1 | contig 15765 bp, 14 predicted proteins | sample 9134231 | NCBI WGS metagenome assembly JAEEGL01 (sample SAMN16246548, study PRJNA631951) | gut metagenome | biome: gut microbiome; feature: rumen; material: fiber-attached | host: Bos | place: Iran: Karaj | collected 2018-10
GGGTAGAGCAGTTGGCAGCTCGTCGGGCTCATAACCCGGAGGCCGCAGGTTCGAGTCCTGCCCCCGCTAAAAACTTTTTAAGAAGAAGCGTTTCCAAAAATCAGGAGACGCTTTTTTATTTAACATTCCTTCTTTTTAGCGGGGGCAGGACTCGAACCGAAGTGAACGGTCCTAAAAAAGGCGAGCAGTGCGGAGCGTTTTTTAGGAATCGGCAACAGGACGTTGCCGATAGTGAACGAAGGCGCCGTGGAAAGCGGAGCCAGGACGGCGGAGCTTGGAACGGCGAGTCCTACCCTCGCTAAAAATTAGAACCTATGCTATTATATATACATAGGAGAAACAAAAATGAACCACACAACAAAGTTTTGCATACTTGTTGCAGCACTTGTCGCAGTAATTGGATTGACAGGATGCTCCGGGTCAGTTGATGGAAAAAATGACAACGAACCCGTAGAAACTGTACACGAACACACCTGGGGAAACGCTGTAATAACTAAAAAACCTACCTGCACAGAAAAAGGTGAAAAGATTCTTACCTGTGAATGTGGTAAACAAAAAAAAGAAGAAATTGCCGCTCAACATGACTTTCAGGGTGGTTATTGTGAAACTTGTGGGGAATATGAGTTTGAAAACCATATCAGAATTAAAGTGTTTACTGATTTTGAAATTTTCTGTAAGTTTCTTCAAGGTAAACCTATCAATAAGGACAGTACAGAACCGTTATATGATAAATGTTGTTTCTCTTTTGCAGAGAATGAAGGAACAATAACAGCAAATGAATTATTGCATACAAAAACAAGATACCTAAATTGGACTGTATGTTATGATTGGAAAGGTGATAATGTTGATGATTTGACTGAATGGGAAATAAAAGACCTTATTAAAGGTACTGATAATGGTACTCCTATCTTCATAGAACTAGTTGAATAACAGTTGTGTGTTATATATTTGTTGGGCAGAGGTGGTTGTCAATTACCTCTAATTCACCCCTCCGGCTGTGTGATTGCGCTATATTTGAGGCGGCATTCGGCTATGGCCAGGAGGATGGCAAAAACTGCGAACCAGCGGAGGCCGTTCTGGAAGCCGGCAAAAAAGTCGTAAAGGCCGTGGAGGAAAATGGCAGACAAAAGGCTTGTTATGCAAAGGCGTTTGTTCCTGATGCTAAAGATGAAAAGTCCGCCAAGACCAGTACATGTCATGTGAATGAGGTCGGAGCTAAAGATGCGGGCAAAGATTGAACCATATAGAAGGGTTGCACTCCTGTTGTTGGCCATTTGAAGATGGTCCAGATAATAGACAATTGATTCAAAACAGCCTAGTGACAGACCAAGAATAAAGGCCAGCAGCAAAAATTCCAGGGCAGTTTTTCCTTTTTTTGGTAATGCAAGGACAAAAACGCATTTTAAAAGCTCTTCTACAAGACCGTAAAGCAAAAGAGACTTAAGAATTTCGCGTAGAATAGGCTGTTCTGTTAAAATATTGAGAGACGGTAAAAAATACTGAATTACAGAGATGGGAAGCACTGCCGCAAGTCCTAAAAGCACTGCTGCACAAATACTTCCACCCGATAACTTGAATCCCGGAGCGATAATCAAAATTGCTGCAATAAGAGGGATAAAACATAAAATTACCGGAAGAATAATACTCATAAACATATAAAAATCATAGCGCAAAAAACGGGATTTTACAACAAATAACAAATTCAACAGGTTTTTATTCAATGACTTTTTTTTAAATATATATTATCTTTATATATGTAGTATTTTTCTGAATAATAAACGAAGGGGTATAATTATGGAGAATTTAGAAGCGACAGTAAAGGAAGCATTGGAAATGTTCAGGCCACAGCTGCAGGCAGATGGCGGAGACATGGAGTATGTTGGTATTGACGAAGAAAAGCGTGTTCATTTGAATCTTACCGGAGCCTGCGGAAGCTGTCCTATGGCAACAATGACACTTAAGATGGGAATAGAGCGTTATCTTAAGGATGCCTGTCCGGAAATTACAGAAGTAGTTCAGGACAATGCACAGAATCTGGACGAAATGGGATTTTAATTAAATTAAATAATAAGGAAAAATGAATGGTAATCGCAAAAGATAAATTTGCCGCATTCAATTACACTTTAAAGGATGTGGATGGGGTTCAATTGGATTCGTCTGTTGGTGGGGAGCCGCTTGGCTATGTTCACGGCCGGGGCTATCTTATTCCGGGGCTGGAGGCTCAGCTGGAAGGTAAGACCGAGGGCGATAAATTTTCGTGTACAATCGAACCAAAGGACGCATACGGCGAACGGGATGAACGTCTTGTTGCAAAGGTTCCGCGTGAACGCTTTGAAACAGACGAAGCAATTGAAACAGGAATGCAATTTCAGGTTATGACACCGGCTGGTCCGACAATTGTTACTGTTGTTGAAGTTGACGGAGATATGATTAAAATTGACGGAAACCACGAAATGGCCGGCAAGACCCTGAACTTTGATATTGAGGTTGTTCAGGTACGAGAACTTACCCCCCAGGAGCTGGAAGAGCTTGAAAATCGTGCAGCGGGTTGTGGAGGCTGCGGTGGTTGCGGCGGCGAAGGCTGTGCTAATGGCGACTGTGGCGAAGGAAATTGTGGCGGTGAAGGCTGCGGAAACTGTAATAACTAAATCAGAATCCAGTCAATCAAAAAGGCGGTTGCAAGGCCGAGCGACATAAACGGAATAAAAGCCATCCTTGGGTTTTTGAGTTTGTATCGCCGGCAGATTACCGCGTAAACAAAAAGAGCAGAAATTACTTCTACCAAAATGCAAATCCATATTACGCGGGGGCGAATACAAAGCCCCTGGAAAAATCCAAAATAAACATCGCCCATGCCAAGATGATCTTTACTGATTTTTCTTGCAAGATAATAAATTGCAGCTAAAATAAGTGCAGAAATTAAAAAAAGATATATTTCGAAACGATGAAAAATAAGGCCGGCCCCAATAAGACATATACAGCCTGCCCAATACGGCCAGTCAGGAACCGCCAGAGTTTTAATATCATAGCGGCTCATTATGAGAGAGAAAATCAGGAGAAGGATTAAAAAAACAATCTGTCCTGTTAATTCAAGTGCCGTCATATTTTAGTTATCCAGTTCATCCAGTTTACGGTTAAGTTCAATAATTCTTGTATGCAGATAGTGGTCAACTGTAGTTTTTTCAAGAATGCCGACTGCTTCTCCATCGGTGTCTACAATAGGCATTGCATCAATATCGTTTTCTTCAAAAAGCTCATAAGCATCCGGCAGAGTGGTAGAAGGCTTTACGGTTATTTTTGCAGGGTCCATAACATCCATTGCAAGCATGCTTTCTGCAAAATCGCCAATCTGCATTACTTCCTTAAGATGTTCAAGGCTTATTACTCCAACCAGATTTCCCTGTGAATTCTTTACCGCATAGTTAAGATTCTGATTTCTGCTGAAGGAATTGAGGATGGTAAAAAGACTTTCTGTTTCGCTGACAATTGCAGGAGAATCATAATTACAAATTTTTTCTTTTCCCCACATAACGTCAGTTACACGGGAATTCTTTTTAATATCTTCGACGGTAACATTAAGACCGCATTCACCGGCTTTGGTAACTCCAATTTTTACAAATACAGGACCTGCCAGCTGAACAATAAAGGTTGTTGCTGTAATTATAAGAAGAATTTCAGGCCCGATACTGTTTGAAAAATCGTTTCCAGCCGCAATGGAAAGACCAATTGCAACGCCGGCCTGACTCAAAAGACAGTAAGGCAGATATTTCTGAACAGTCTTTGGTGCCTTGGTGAGCCAGGCGCCAAAAGTAGAACCAATTGATTTTCCAATAGTGCGTCCTAAAACGTAAATAATGGCAAGGAGTCCCAGGAAAGGTGTTATAATCCAGATGTTGAGCTTTGCACCAACAAGAACAAAAAACAGTACATAAATTGGCGGGGTATATTTATCTACCAGCGGAAAAACCGTACGGGTTTTTACAGGTGCAAAATTTACCATAACAAAGCCAAGGCTCATTGCTGCCAGAATATTATCAAGATTAAGTGCTTCGCAAACTCCGGTGCTCAAAAAAAGGCAGCCGAGGGCAAAGGTAAGAATTCTTCCTTCTTTATTGATTATGTGCCTTGTAATTAGGCTAAGCAGAAAACCAAAAACTCCACCTACCAGCAGAGAACCAAAAATATCACGGAAAATATTAAGGAGCTGAGGCCAAAAGCCCAGAGCATTACCACCAATAATAGGTGTAACAATAGTGCTGGCTATTGTGTAAAGCACCAGAGCTACAGCATCATCCATTGCAACAATACCATAAACGGTTGTCGTTAAAGGGCCGCGTGTGCGGTATTCTGCAAGAACATCTGTGGTGGCTGCAGGAGCGGTAGCAGAACAGATTGCTCCAAGAATTAATCCAAGAGAAACTGAATGTGCAAGGTCTTTTGTAAAAAGCCAGACAATCAGAGTTACAATGCTGCCTACAACAATGGCTGGGGTAATGGCTTCGAACAAAAGAATGCTTATAAACTGCTTGCCGTATTTTTTTATTACATTGAGCTTGAGCTCCCCGCCAATTAAAAAGCCTATGAGCGAAAGTGCTACGGTACTGATCGGGTCAAGGGCTGCAATGACATTTGGTTCAAGTATATGAAGACCGGAAGAACCTATAATTATACCCATTACGATATAACCAACAACCTGGGGAATCTTGAGCTTTTGGAAAAGCCAGCCACCAATGGCTCCTGCAAAAAGAATGAGCCCAAGCAAGAGAACAAGCTGAGTTGCCTGAATCCTGGTAAAATGAAAAAAAGCCGGAAGCAATGTTGCTAATGGAGAGTTCATAATCTAGTCCTATTTTAAAAGGCTTTCCACAATCTGCGAAAAGTCAGAATTTCCATATAAGTATTCATACATTACCGATGCGCCTATGAGCTTGCGTCCGTATTCGCGGGTTTCGGAAACAGGAATAGTTTCGAGGAACAAATCCATGTCCAGGCTTCCGTTACCTCCAAATTCTAGCATTGAACTGTTGAGCCAGGTGGTTACCTTTCTAAAGCCGGCATTATAAGAGAAGAAGGCACGTAAAAGCGAGCCGTCTCCGCGCCGAATGAGCTCGGAAAGATAATAGGTTCCAAACATTATGTTTGTTTCCGGGTCTGTAAGCTCGTATTCTTTGATTCTGAGCTTTTGAGCAATTTCTGCAGCAGTGGGGCTCATAAGCTGTGTAAGACCAACAGCACCGGCAGAACTTACAATCTCTTTGTCAAAAAAACTTTCGCTTCGGATTAATGCATATATTACTGACTTATTAATATCGTACTTTTTTGAATAAGTGTCTACAAGTTCAGAGAAATTTTGTGGATATACGTTTTTGAGCTGATCCTTTGTAAGGGTTTCTGTACTTTTATTGGCGGTACGGGACGCAATTCTAAGGGCCTGCACAAAATAGTCATCATCCTTTTGCGACCAGGCATACTTTGAAAGAAACTGGGAAATAAAAATACCGGAGCCGGTAGAAACGCCTTCGTCAAAAAGCTGCTGCCATTCCGGGTATATTTTTTCCGGATAACCAAAAAAGGCATAGCCGTTTAAAAGATTGTCGGCAGGAAATTCTGGATTTTGTGGTAAAGCTGTTTCAAGCGCAATTTCTTCTGCCGGAGCGTCTGTCCCAAGCAGTTGCTCCAGCTGTGTTTTATTAAGCTTTAATCTATAGGCAGCAAGCACCTTGTAATAAACCGAAGTTCCGCTGTCCAATGCCTTTTGGTAAGTGGTTCGGATAGTATTCATTTTTTCTATATCGTTCTGGTCAGGAAGTGTGATAAAGCCTTCTTCTATGAGTCTTGCGTAAAGATAGGCAATTTGAGCTGTAACTTCCTTTGTGACATAACCTTCTGTGTCGCGCAAAAGAGGTTCAAACGCAGACCATTTTGAATTTACAATTAAGGACGGAATGAGTGAATCAAAAAAGTCGTCAAAGTATTCAGGATCGTGCCAGCTTCTTGCATATTTGCCAATGTCTGCGAGTGTTCCGTCCAGCGAAAGCTTGAGCTTTGTTTTTAAAAGATACCACAGGGCATTGTCCTGCTTTGATCCGTCGTCTGTTGCGGCAATTGCATTTTCATAACAGGTGATGGCCTGCTTATAATACAGATTTGCTCCATCATAAAGCCGGCCTGCATAAAACCAAAAGTAAAATTCTGCGGGAGAAGCCTTGATGGAAGAAGAGTCTGCTTTTTTACGTAGAAAAACGGCATCGCCTACAATGTTTTCTGAACCATAAAGAAAGGATTTTCCAAGATCCGAAGCCAGTAAGGCAGAAGGTTCAAGAAGTTCGGAGTCAAAAAATTCCAGCAGCTGTGGAGCAAGGCTGTAGCCGGTAAGATAGTCCCTGCGATATAACAGAATGCGGTAACAGATTGCAAAATCGCGGGGTGAAAGCTCAGACATCATTGAAAAGATGGACGGGCTTGTCTGTTCGCCTTCTTCTGAAGCTTGAATTTCGTAGCCGGAAATTAGCATTGGAGTATATACATCGCGGAAAAACTGATATTGTTCCTGATTTATGGCGCAGCTTGTAAACCAGGTATATACTTCACTGTAAAACTGCTCTGTTCTGTTTAGTTTTAAAAGCACATCAAGTCTAATTCTAACCAGCTCGCTGTCTGCTTTTGAAAAATCAAGATTGTCTGTAAGCTCCAAAAGCTTTCGTGTTTCATTAGAGCTGCGATATTGACGTGCAAGAATTAAAAGGGTATCTGCCGCAGGATAATTCTGATACAGGAATTCTGCAGCGGCATTTTTTTCTTGTAGATTACCCAGCATTGCAAGCTGCTTTGCACTTTCTTTTGCACAATAAAAACTTCCCTTTTTGATGCAGTTGTTAAATTTGAGTTTAGCTTCTTTGATATTACCTTCCGAAAGCTTTTGCAGGCCAATAAAATAATCTGCATCTGCTCCAAATTTTTCGTTGGTAGGGCAGGAGGTTAATAGTCCTGTGAGTACTATTACAAGAGAAGGTATAAAAAGGAGAAGATGTTTTTTCTTCACGTTATTAAAAATCCTATTCTGCAGGAATTGTAATTACAGTTCCTGAGATTATGTGATCCGGATTCTTAATATTATTATAATTTGCTATTTTTTTATAGCGCCATGGATTCTTATAGTAAGTGTCTGCCAGATCCCACAGGGTATCGCCCCACTTAATTTTGTAGGTTACGCCCGCAGGCTTTGTTTCTGCTGCCGGAGGTGGCACAGGTTTAACTTCTTCGGCTTTTTCAATGACAACCACTTCGTCTTCTTTGGCTTGTGGTACCGGCTCCGGCTCTGGAGCTTTTTCAGGGGCTGGAGTGGCTGTTGTTTCTACAGTTTTTTCTACAGCTACTTCCTGCTTTTTCTGCGAATGCTTCATGCGCAGATTAAATTTTGTTGGAAGCACAAGCAGTATAAGTGCTGTTGCAACAAGACAAATGATAGCGCAGACAATGCAGATGATTACAGGAGCACGGGTTTTCTTTTTAAAGTCGTCATCTGGATTTTCTGAAGCAGCACCCATTTCGGTTTCTTTGTCGTAAAGTCCCGAAAAGTCCATTCCGGAAGAGGAAGCAGGAACGGGTTCCTCTTCATCAAAGAAGGTCTCATCCGAAGGTTCTGGTTCAGTGTCAAAAGTTTCGTCAGAAGTTTCTGGCACTGTGTCAAAGGTATCGTCCGAAGTCTCTGGCACGGTGTCAAAGGTTTCGTCTGAAAAATCTGTATCTTCTGCAAAAGTATCGTCTGCAGGCTCTGAATCTGAAACAACAGTTTCGTCCGAAGGTTCTGAGTCTGAAACGATAGTTTCATCAGAAGTTTCTGGTTCAGTGTCAAAAGTTTCGTCAGTGGTTTCTGATTCTGAATTAAAGATTTCTTCTTCTGTTACAGGCTCCGGTTCTGTTTCAAAGGTTTCTTGTTCTGTAACAGCAGGTTCGGAATTAAAGTCCATATCATCCAGATCTTCTGAAAACAGAGGGTCCTTTGCCCCGGTATCTGCAAAGCCGGATGCGTCTGAAAAATCCGGGTTTTCTGTAAGTCCATCCGGAATAGAAAAGTCTTCGGTCTGGTTTGCGTCATTGTCTGCAACAGGCTCGTCTTCTACAAAAGTCTCTTCGTCTGCGGTAATGGTTTCGTCTTCTACGACAGGTGCTTTTTCTGCAAAGGTCTCTTCGTCTGCGGCAATAGTTTCGTCTTCTGTAACAGGCTCTTCCTCTGCAAAAGTCTCGTCAGCTTCTGGTTCTGTAATTGTTGTGTCTTCAAAATCAGGCAGTGTGTCTTCTGTGTAAGAGGCTTCCTCTGCAATGAAAGAATCGTCTTCTGCACCAGCAGGCTCTTCCTCTACAACAGGCTCTTCATCTGCAACAGTCGCATCATCATCTTTGTTTGAGGCAAGCGCTGCTGCTGCTGCCATGAGTCCGGCTCCGGCAACAACGCCAGCTGCTACTGCGGCACCATTTCCAGAAGACTCGTCCCCGGCAGGCTCTTCAACAGGTTCTTCTGCTGCAGAACTTTCTTCGATGGAATAGTCGTCGGCCTGCAAACGTTCTTCGACTGTACGAGAAACAAGAGTAATTTCAGAATTGCTGGTAGTTCCTGTTTCCGGGTCTGCAATGGAATACGAAAGCTCTCCGTTTTCATCCAGATCTACATCAAAGGCAATGCTTGGCTCTCCGTTAGGATGTTCATTGAGGTTTTCAATTTTAAGGGTATCAATATATTCTGCATCGTCCATAGAACAGGTCTTTGAACGATACAAATCAACCATAACGCAGGTTTGATTATTATGCGCTGTGGTTAATTCAAGAGTCTTTTTCTGAGCCGAACCTTCTTCCATAACCGGATAGAAGGATCCGTCCGCAAGTTTAATTCCGATAGTCCTCATAAACAAAACCTCTTTTTTAATTACATCAAATAAATTACTGGTAAGAATACTCCGACATTGCAACAAGCTCGTTTACTGTTGTTCCAAACTTTTGTGCAATATTATATTCCGAAACCTTGGAAACGTTGTTGCCGGCATCGTATTTAATAATAATGCGGTTAGTTACCTGTTTTGCAGTATCATAGGTTGTGATTTCAGACAAAGTTCCGTTAGAAGCATAGCGGAAAACCTTGCGATCTGTTTCCTGTGTGTAGGTGCTGTAGGTTACAAGGCTTTCGAGTTTTCCGTCATCTGCATAAGTATAGGTTTCCTGAATGTCGAGAGAACCGTCTGCTGAGTATTCAAAAATATCCTGAATTTTTCCAGCAGCATTGTATTTGTAAACAATTTTCCACAAAAGGGCACCGTCGCCGTCATAGCCTGTTTCGTCGGCAAGTTTTCCGTCTGCATAGGTAAATATTGTCTTTGAGCGGAGAATACCGTTTTTGTCGTATTCCGAAGTGTCGGTTTTCTGACCATTGCTATAGGTAATTACATTTCGCCACAAGAGTTTGTTATCTGCATCATAGCAGGTCTGTTCGGTAAGGTTGCCATAAACATCATATTTATTGGAAGTCTTATTCAAAACAGCATCCCTTGCAGAAAGCTCTGTCATTTCTACGGCTCTTCCGGAATTATCGAGAGTTGTAATTGTTTTTAAAGACGGCGTTCTGGTATAGTTACCGAATTTTGAACCGATGTCATAATCAATCTGTGTATAGTTTTTTACATTTCCATTAATCTGTACATAGTTAAAAATGTCCAGACCAAACATTGAAAAACTCATTGCTGCAACTGCAACAAAAGCGAGAATCTTTTTCATAGCTCCTCCAAATCTTGTTTCATGGGGAGATGCCCCAATCTTTCATTCAATTAAGATATATGCTACTATTCTATCACATATTACAAAAAAATGGGAGTATTTTTTTGAACGATACACAGTGGGAAGAATTCTGCAGATTTAAAAAGGATTTTGCTGCAAAGGTAAAGGAGTGGAGTACTGTCGTGCCCGGGCTTGCAATGCTTCAGAAAAAAGCGGCAGAGCTGGCAAAAACACCTGATTATCCTTTTGAAAATGCAGTTGTTTACAATACAGATTTAGACAAGCTTACTAAAGAAGATGAAATTCGTCTTATAGTGATTGGTGATAATCCCGGAAAAGACGAGCAGCTGGACAAGAACCGCCGTTACCTGTGTGGTCAGGCAGGAAAAATTGCAGAAGGTTATTTCAGACGGAATACGGAGCTTGGAATAGATTTTCGCAAAAACGTAATCATATTGAATAAGACACCGGTTCATAGTGCTAAAACAGCGCAGCTTCGTACAATGATGAAGCAGGGCGGACAAAAAGTAAGCGATTTGATATTAGAAAGTCAGCTTTGGATGGCAGAACGAACAGCGCAGCTTACAAAGACACTTGAAAATACGGAGCTCTGGCTTGTGGGGTATTCTGAACTAAAGGATAAAGGCTTTTTTGTGCCATACCGTGACCAGCTTAAAAAGAATATGTGTGAAAATAAAAGGGACTGGAACCGCGTTTATGTTTTTCAGCATTTTTCCATGAACCGCTTTACTATAGATCTGGCAGATTTTGTGAATAAGAATAAAATTGACGGACTGCCATTGCTGGAACAGCTTCATAAAACCGGGGAATTTCATAAAAAAGAGATTTTTGGAGACTGATTAAAAGTTTTTCTGTCCGGAAACAATTTCGTCGGAAGAAGCTTCTTCTTCGGTAGGAAGTTCTCCTTCGCGGATTTTTGCAATTTCTTCTGCAAGCTTTTTGCGGTTGATTGCTCTGTTTGTATAATGAATTACGCTAAAGAAGATAACCATAAAGATAAAGCCTTCTAAGAGCATTGCGGTTCCTTTGAGCTTACCAATAAAGAACGAAAGAATTACCATTCCGCACAAAAGGCTTTGAATAAATACGATTAAGTGAAGTGCCTGTCGTTTTGTATATCCAATGTTAAGCAGCTTGTGATGCAGATGCGATTTATCCGGTGACATAATCGGACGCTTGTCTCGGAGTCTTCGCCAGATTGCCGCAATTGTATCAAAAACCGGAAAGGCGGTAAGAATGAGCATGATAAGGAATTTGTTGTACTCAAAAATATCGCTTGAGGTATAGAGCGGAATTGTTGCAATCATAAAGCCAAGGAACTGGCTTCCGTCGTCGCCCATAAAAAGCTTGGCTGGCGGCCAGTTAAAGCACAAAAAGCCAAAGATTGCTCCTGCAAGTATAAAACATATTCCTGCTTCCATATTGTTGGAAAGGGAATACAAAACTCCCAGGGTAATTACTGCTGTCATGGCAAGCGAGCCGCAAAGGCCATCCAGTCCGTCTATAAGGTTGTAGGCATTAATTACACCCAAAACCCAGCCAAAGGTAAGCAGATAGCTTAATGGAACCGGTAAAACCCAGCCGAAAATCTGTGTAAAACGATAGCCGTTAAAGGTTACCAGAGAGGTTGCGGCCAGCTGAACTATGAGCTTGAGCCAGGCAGAAAGTGTAAGAATATCATCAAGAAGGCCAAAAAGAAAAATGATAAAGGCTGCAAGAAGCAGGGGCAGAGATTTTGTTATGCTTAATTGTGTTGTAAAGACAAGAAAAAGTGCTGTAGAAACAATAAAAGCAAAGACAATTCCTACTCCGCCCAAACGAGAAATGTTACCACTGTGAACCTTGCGTGCATCCTGATAGTCATAAAGTGAGTGTTTATTGCAAAAATGGATAATGATTGGCATTGAAATTAGGGAGAGAACAATGGATAAAACAATAAACAATAACATTATTAACATTGGGTTCTATATATAATAACACATAATAACAAAAATTTCACCTAAAAACAATAAAAACCTTGTAGATAGAAGAATTTTTTTGTATAGTTTTTTATTGATGACGCATTCAATACTTTTTGACCAGCAGAGCATTCCTTCTGACGCACTTGAAATTATCCGTGAATTTGACCGGGTAGTGCAGGATGTTCGTCCTTTGAACAGCCGCCAGTTGCAGCAGCTTGGTCAAAATATACGCAATCTTTCTCATCAAATGACAGACCAGCGTTCTGAGCGCAGATTAGGCTATATGAACGAAAGCATACAGCTTAGTTCCTATGTACGATATTTTACCTGGTGGAATCTTGTACGACTCACAAGGCTTTTTTCAAATCTGCCGGAAGAATGTTTTCCAAAAGAGGATGATGCTGTATGTCTTGATCTGGGAAGCGGTCCTCTTTCTGTTGTAACAGCCTTATTCCTCTCTCGCCCGGAGCTGCGTAAAAAACCGCTTGTCTGGTATTGTCTTGATGTTTCGGCAAACAGTCTTGCCCTGGGAGAAGATGTTTTTCTTTCTGTGTGTGCAAGGCTAAACGAGCAGCCCTGGAAAATTATACGGGTAAAAGGCAGCTTTGGTACGCCAATTAAGCAGAAGGCTGGTTTTATTACCTGTGCAAATATGTTTAATGAATTAGACCAGGCAAACGATATGCCGCCGGAGTTTAAGGTAAAAAAATATTTTGAGCAGATGATTCGTTATGCAAGTCCGGAGGCAAAATATATTCTTGTTGAACCGGGAGTTCCAAAGGCTGCCAGAACACTTGCTCTTTTGAGGAATAGATTTTTAAAGGCGGGCGCTTTTGTAATAGCTCCTTGTCCGCATGAAAACAAATGCCCTATGGATGGTTTTCGTGCCTACACCGGCAGCAAGTGCAAATGGTGTAATTTTGCTTTTGAAACTGCTGATGCTCCGCGGGGCTTACAAAAATTGTCCGAACAGGCCAAATTGCCAAAGGAAAGGGCTACGCTTAGTTTTATTGCGGTTGGGCCAGATAACAGGGCCCTTCGACAAGCTCAGGGACCGCAGGTCGAAGGGCCCTCTAAAAATGCCTCCCTCCACATCCGCATAACCTCTGACAAAATTAAACTGCCAAATTATATGTGCGGCTTTTACGGCTGCAGCAGGCTTGGACTTGTGCTGGTTACTCTGCCTGATTCTAACAATACAAAGCTCCCAAAGCCACCGTTTGTACCAAAATCAGGCGATTTGATTCAGGTTAAAATAAAAACGCCGGATTCTCTGCCCAAAGACGAAAAATCCGGCGCTATAATCATAAAGTTATAAAAGATGTCCGGGTCAAGCCCGAACATGACAAGTCCTTAATGAACAATCCCAAACATGACAAGTCCTTAATGAACAAGCCCGAACATGACCTGTTATTATTTATTACCCGATGTCATTGTCGGGCTTGACCCGACAATCTTTATTTGTTAGTAATAGCTCCTACAAGACCAAGAACCCAGCCTACAAGAATCATATAAAATCCAATATAAGCATGCTTGATAAAGCCTTTTCCTATAGCCTTTGAAAGGAAGTTATCATTAAATTTGATAATAAGAATTACACCACCAACAATGCTGACAATTATACAAACCAGTCTCAAAAGACCTGTTGATTTTCCAGCACCTACAAAACTGAAAATTACACCAAGAACTGCACCACAGAAAATAAGCAATGCAGCTATTGTCGTCCAGCCAAAGTTTTTGAAATTCATGTAATCAAAACCATTTGTTTTAATTCCAAGACCCTTGAACATAGGAACGCAGAAACCTACAGCTACCAATGCAACTCCGAGTAAATAGATAATCGGAAGACTACTCTTTTTTCCCATAATAACATCTCCTTTTTTGGGATTTGAATTTTAACTCTCTCTTCGAAAAAAACTTTAACTGATATTATAATTGTAGCACAAACTTTAAAAAAAACAAGTTTTAAGAAATTTGCTGTTAAAAAGTCAAAATAGTAGTATTATGAACCGGAGGAAGAAATGGCAAAAGAAATAGAAATAAAAATTCCTGTTACAGACAGTGAATACGACCGGCTTTTAGGGCTGCTTAAAGAAGGAACCGGAGCTGCAGGAAAACTGGAGCATATAATCAAAAAGGATGAATATTTTTCGCGATATGATTCTGAAGAAGAGCGCCGGGCCAGCGATGAACCTCGTGTTATAAGAATAAGAACAGAAAAAACTGATGAAGAAACGGAAGAAAAAAGCTTTTTCTGTTTTAAGTTTAAGACAATTCAAAACGGAATGGAATTTAACAGCGAAAACGAAAGCTTTGTTCAAGACGGTGCTGTGCTCAAACAGTTTTTAGAAATTTCTGGCTATAAAAAATATTTTGAAAAGCACAAAGAATCGTGGTCGCGCTATTATGAACCGGAGTGGGCAGAAGGGATTTGTTTTCACCCCGAGCTTGTAATTGTAAACGGTCATAAATATATGGAAACCGAAGTAACTGATTCTCCAAAAGACCCGCAGCTTGTACGCCAGGGCCTTGAAAAATTTGTTACGGGGCTTGGACTTGATATTTCCAAAAAAGATTCCCGCAGCTGGATGGAAATAATCAGAGAGGCAAAGTAAGTCCTGCTATGGCATTGATTAATTTCATTGGCGTCAGACTATAGGAGCCGGCGCCAATTTTTCTTGCAGCAAGGGCGTGGGCCTGGCAGGCTGTAATGGCCGCATCCTGTGCAGAGTAACCTTGAGAAAGAAGAGCTGCAATCATTCCGGCAAGGACGTCGCCGCTTCCACCTTTGGCAAGGCTAGGGCAACCGTCTGTAACAATATAGGTCTGCCCGCCGGCAGCAATAAAGGTATTTGCGCTTTTAATTACGAGTACAGTATTAGGAAACAGCTTGTTTATTTTCTGACCAAGCTTGATTTTAAGCTCCGGGTCGTTTGCAAGCTCATCTACAGTAGGTTCCGGCTTTATCTTAAGGCTTTTACACAGTCTTACAAGCTCCAGGAGGTGAGGAGTAAGAACAATGCGAGAATCCGGACGGCTGTCCAGGGCTTTTAGGGTTTGCGGAAAAAGAGGATTCTCAAAAACTCCCGCATCAAAAACCACTGCAGGATGAATTGTAGAAGCCGCATTAAACCATTCTGCAAGATCAGCAAATTCCTGTTCGGAAAAATTCTGGATGCCGGGACCAAGAACTACACAGGAAGTCTTTTTAGGAAGCGACCTGCTTATCATGAGCTCCGGCGAAATTTTAAATTGCTCAAGGTTGGACTTTTCTTTTGGGACCAGAGTTGTAAGTCCGCTTCCAAAGTTCATTGCGGCCGTTGCGCAAAGAATTGCTGCTCCAGATTTTTCACCTGCAAAAACAACTGTGTGACCGTAAGTTCCTTTGTGGGCGGCTTTGTTTGTGCGAAGCGGCAGATGCATGTCTTGTTCAGTAATCAGAAAGGCCGCCGGTTTGGACTGATTTTGAAAAAGCTCGGAATCAACTCCAAGGTCTGCAACAATAATCTGTCCGGAGGTTTGTTTGGCTTTGTCGCTAAAAAGAGCAAGCTTGTGTTCGCCCATGGTTACGGTGTAGTGGGCATTAAAAGCAAGTCCGCTCGAAATATCGCAGGCAATGCGTGTTGCGCTGGCGTTGTTTGCCGCTGTTATTAAGGCAGCTGCCTGTGGGGGAAGTTTTCCCTTAAAGCCCGTGCCAAAAAGACAGTCTACAATGAACAGATTATCACAAGGCTTGTGTAAAAACTCCATTACCTTTTTTTCGGTCAAAAAAGGATATTTGAGTTTTCTGCACATTTCGTATTGTTTTTTTGCTTCGGGAGCAGTTGGTTCTGCAAGCTTATATAAAAAGGTTTGAGTTGTGTTTCCAAGCAGCCGTGCAAGCGCATATCCGTCGCCCCCGTTGTTTCCCTTGCCGCAAAGAATAAGGCATTTCCCCTTGTGGTCCCTGAGCTTGTCGAAGGGCAATTCTTCAATCAGCTTTTTCATAGCAAGGGCAGCATTTTCCATCATTACAAAA
>JAEEGL010392670.1_pt1 | contig 15764 bp, 9 predicted proteins | sample 9134231 | NCBI WGS metagenome assembly JAEEGL01 (sample SAMN16246548, study PRJNA631951) | gut metagenome | biome: gut microbiome; feature: rumen; material: fiber-attached | host: Bos | place: Iran: Karaj | collected 2018-10
AAAGCCCGCAATTCCGGAGCGGGTGTTCGGAGCGATCGAGAACGCGCTCGGAAATGTGGAAGAAGCGTAAGATCTGTGAAGTGTAATTTCCGGAAAGTGAGTGATAGCCGCTTGACTGAAATAATGATAAAAAAAGGCTCGTCCAAGGGGACGGGCCTTTATTTCTTACAGATCCTTTCCAGTCAGTAGCTTGTAACCCTGCAGATATTTCTCGATTGTCTTATCCACGATCTCCTGAGGAAGGGTCCAGTCATGGTTTCCTTCGTTGGCTTTCAGCCAGTCTCTGGCGAACTGCTTATCAAATGAAGGCTGTCCGTGTCCCGGCTCGTAGCCGTCAGCCGGCCAGAAACGGGAAGAATCCGGGGTCAGCATTTCGTCGCCGAGAACGATATTGCCGTCTTCATCCAGACCAAATTCAAACTTGGTATCTGCGATGATGATACCGCGGGTCAGCGCATAGTCAGCACATTTTTTATACAGGGCAATTGTGCAGTCACGAAGCTTTGCTGCATATTCTTCTCCCTTTCCGGGGAAGGCCTTTTCCAGATGAGCGATGCTCTGTTCATAGGAAATGTTTTCGTCATGATCACCGATCTCAGCTTTGGTGGAAGGAGTATAGATAGGTTCAGGCAGCTTGTCGGATTCCTGAAGACCTTCGGGAAGGCGGATGCCGCAGACAGTGCCGTCTTTTTTGTAGCTGGCCCAGCCGCTGCCGGTGATATAGCCGCGTACGATGCATTCGATGGGAAGCATATTCAGCTTTTTGCACATCATAGCCTTGCCTTCGAACTGCGGCTGTCTGAAAAACTCAGGCATATCAGCCGTATCTACGCTGATCATGTGGTTTGGCAGAATGTCCCCCGTAAAGTCAAACCAGAACTTGGAGATCTGGGTCAGGACTTTTCCTTTCTGTTTGATCTCGTTATGAAGAATGACATCGAAGCAGCTGATGCGGTCGGTAGCGACCATGATCAGAGAATCGCCGTTGTCATAGATCTCGCGAACTTTTCCTTCTTTGATGGGTGTGAGTGTGGTCATCGTATTTCCTCCTTGAATTTGTTGCTATATACTCCGCGGCTCCCCTTCGTTTCCGGATTTTCTGCTTCAGACGCAATTAGCGATTTGCAGAAAATCCGGAAACCTCCGGTGCGCCGTTCATTGATATTAAATTAATTTTCGTTTGCCAGATTTCGGTTTGCGGTCGACAGCATCAGTTTGATACGGTTCAGCTGATTGACTTCGCTGGCGCCGGGATCGTAGTCGATGGCTACGATGTTGGCATCCGGAAAACGTCTGCGGATCTCTTTGATCACGCCTTTTCCCACAACGTGGTTCGGCAGGCAGCCGAAGGGCTGGGTGCAGACGATGTTCGGCGTTCCGGAGTGGATCAGTTCGAGCATTTCGCCGGTTAAGAACCATCCTTCACCGGTCTGGTTTCCGATGGAAACGATATCCTTGGCCATTTCAGCAAGGTCTGAGATCTTTGCAGGCGGATCAAAGTGCCTGGATGCGCGCAGGGCATCGGCTGCAGCGGAGCGGACGAATTCAACGCCGCGGATTCCGAGCTTGGAAGTGCGGGCCGTCTTTTTGCTGGTGCCGAGATGCTCGGCTTTATAAATCTGATTATAGAAGCAGTACTGCATAAAATCGATCAGATCCGGGCAAACGGCTTCGGCGCCTTCCGCCTCGAGAAGTTCTGCTAAGTAGTTATTCGCAGCCGGCAGGAACTTGACCAGGATCTCGCCGACGATGCCGACTCTCGGTTTCCTTTCCTCCGAAATGGGGATCTGATCAAAATCATCCACGATCTTTTTGCAGAGCTTTCGGAAGGTAAACAGGGATAAGTGTTTTCCGAGGATATAATCCGCACAGATCTTGCGCCATTTATCATGACATTCGTTGACCGATCCGGGTACCAGCTCATAAGGACGCATGCGGTAAACGCATCGCATGAACAGATCACCGAAAACGCAGGCATAGGCACCGCGCATCAGCAGATCGACATTTAAATGAAAACCGGGATTGGTTTCGAGTCCCTTTGTCAGGTTCAGGGAGATGACAGGGATGTGCCCCATATTGGCTTTTGCCAGAGCGCGACGGATAAAACCGAGGTAATTGGTAGCTCGGCAGCCACCGCCTGTCTGGGTGATGATCACAGCTACCTTGTTCAGGTCATATTTGCCGCTGGTCAGGGCATCCATGATCTGTCCCACCACGATCAGGGAAGGATAGCAGGCATCGTTATTGACATATTTCAGTCCCGTATTGACCATGGATCTTGAGTCCGTAGGCAGGACATCGATATTGTAGCCGGCGGAACGGAAAGCTACTTCCAGCAGGTCGAAATGGAAAGGCGACATCTGCGGACAGAGGATCGTATATTCCTTTCGCATTTCTTCCGTAAATTCGTGGCGCACATAAGCGCTCGAATGGATCACGCGTTCTTCGTGTTTTCTGTCTTTGACGCGAAGAGCGGCCAGCAGGGAACGCACGCGGATCCGGGCGGCCCCGAGGTTGTTGACTTCGTCGATCTTCAGGCAGGTATAGATCTTATTGCTGGCTGCTAAGATATCATTGACCTGATCGGTTGTTACCGCATCCAGGCCGCAGCCAAAGGAGTTAAGCTGGATCAGGTCGAGATTATCAAGTCCCCGGACAAAAGCCGCAGCCGCATACAGACGGGAGTGATACATCCACTGGTCGGAAACGATCAGAGGACGTTCCGGAAAGCCTAAGTGTGAGACAGAGTCTTCTGTCAGCACGGCTACACCGTAAGAGGTGATCAGTTCGGGAATGCCGTGATTGATCTCGGGATCAATATGATAAGGACGGCCGGCAAGCACGATACCGTGACGGCCAGGCTGCTGTTTCAGCCATGCGAGAACTTCCTCACCTTTCTTTTTCATATCTTCTCTGGCATTTTCGAGTTCGTCCCAGGCAGCTCGGATGGCACTCTTAAGCTCCTGCATGGTGATCTCCGGAAATTCCGGTGCCAGAGCGGAATAGATCACATCCTTATCCTTGAAGGACATGAACGGATTATGCAAAACGGTCTTGCCCTGACCGATGGCTTCTACGTTGTTTTTGATATTCTCGGAATAGGAGGTGACGATGGGGCAGTTATAATGATTGCCGCTGCCTTTTACCTCATCCCTTTCATAAAACAGGGCAGGATAGAAAATGTAACGGATGCCCTGGTTGATCAGCCACTGAATATGTCCATGCGCCAGTTTGGCCGGATAGCATTCCGATTCACTGGGAATGGATTCGATGCCCAGCTCATAAAGCTTATGCGTTGAAAGCGGTGAAAGGACGACCCGATAACCGAGCTTGGTGAAAAATGTATGCCAGAAAGGATAGTTCTCATACATATTCAAAACGCGGGGAATACCCACGATCCCACGGGGCGCGTCTTCCACAGGCAGGGATTCGTATTCAAAAATGCGTTTGAGCTTATATTCAAACAGATTGGGGATATTGTGCTTGTTCTTTTCTTTTCCGAGACCGCGTTCGCATCTGTTGCCCGAGATATAGGTACGGCCGCCGGTGAACTGATTGATGGTCAGACGGCAGTTGTTGGTACAGCCCTGGCATTTTGCCATGCGGGTGGAAAACTCGAGCTTCTGCAATTTTTCATAGGAGAGCATGGTGCTTTCCACGGGAGCAGCATCGATATCATTGGCGACGGCCTGCTCTTTTTCATGAAAACGGTCTTTGGCGATCAGCGCAGCGCCGAAAGCACCCATGATGCCGGCAATATCGGGCCGGACAGCTTCACATCCTGCGATGATCTCGAAACTGCGAAGGACGGCGTCATTATAGAAGGTTCCGCCCTGTACCACGATCTTTTTGCCCAGGGATGACGCGTCGGAAACTTTGATCACCTTAAAGAGGGCGTTTTTGATAACGGAATAAGCAAGTCCTGCCGAAATGTCGGCAACGCTGGCACCTTCCTTTTGCGCCTGCTTTACTTTGGAGTTCATGAAAACGGTACATCTTGTACCAAGGTCAATGGGGTGGGCGGCAAAAAGCGCCTCGGAGGCAAAATCCGTTACCTGATAATTTAAGGAATTTGCGAAGTTTTCAATAAAGGAACCGCAGCCGGAGGAGCAGGCCTCATTTAAGAGGACAGAATCCACGGTGCCGTTCTTGATCTTGATGCATTTCATGTCCTGTCCGCCGATGTCAAGGATACAATCCACATCGGGGGAGAAAAATGCCGCCGCATTGTAATGGGCAACGGTTTCCACTTCGCCCTCATCGAGCAAAAAGGCTGCCTTCATCAGCGCTTCGCCGTAGCCGGTGGAGCAGGAGTGTTTGATACAAACGCCTGCCGGGAGTTTTTCATAGATATCGGAAAGTGCGCTGATCGCTGTCTGCAGCGGGCTTCCGTTATTGCCTGAATAGAAGGAATACAGAAGGGAGCCGTCCTCACCGATCAGCGCCATCTTGGTGGTGGTGGAACCGGCGTCGATGCCAAGGTAAGCATTGCCGCTGTAAGTGGCAAGGTCTTTTGCGTGAACCTTGGCGGCTTTATGTCTTGTCTGGAACAGTTCATATTCTGTTTTTGATGCAAACAGGGGTGAAAGCCTTTCTACTTCAAAAGCGATCTTTATCTCCTGTTTTAAGGTATCTAAAAGCTGTGTCAGCTGAATGGTCTTTTTCGCAGGATCAGCACAGAGCGCAGATCCGATGGCGGCAAACAAATGTGAGTTTTCCGGTGTGATGGCATGCTCATCATCTAATTTTAAGGTGCGGATGAAAGATGCCTTTAATTCCGATAAAAAGTGAAGAGGGCCGCCGAGGAAAGCGACATGTCCGCGGATCGGTTTGCCGCAGGCAAGTCCTGAGATGGTCTGATTGACCACCGCCTGGAAGATGGAGGCGGAAAGATCTTCTCTGGTAGCGCCGTCGTTGATCAGGGGTTGGATATCGGTTTTGGCAAATACGCCGCAGCGAGCTGCAATGGTATAAAGAGACTGATATCCCTTCGCATATTCATTCAGGCCCGAAGCATCGGTCTGCAGAAGGGCGGCCATCTGATCGATAAAGGAACCGGTACCGCCGGCACAGATGCCGTTCATACGCTGTTCCACATTGCCGCCTTCAAAATAGATGATCTTGGCATCTTCGCCGCCAAGCTCGATGGCAACGTCCGTCTGGGGCGCAGCGTCTTTGAGGGCTGTGGAGACCGCAATGACTTCCTGGGTAAAGGGAACCTCGATATAGTTTGCAAGTGCTAACCCGCCGGAGCCGGTGATCATGGGGGAAATGGGAATATCCCCGTGCCGGGAATAAGCATCTGATAACAGATCGCGCAGGGTTTCGCGGATATTCGCGAAATGCCTTCTGTAATCAGAAAAGACCAGTTTGTTTTTGTAATCCAGAATAGCAACTTTGACGGTTGTGGATCCGATATCAATGCCGACTGTATATGTGTTTTGATCCTTTTTGGAAACGGTAGTGCTCATTTGAAATAAAAATCCTCATATCTTCATGTATCATGTATCCTGCGGTCACGTTTTGCGCAAGATGTAGTGGTGCGGGCAAAAAACTGCCACTTGCACACATTAGGATATTATAATATAATGTAGCGAAAAGTGCAATTATGAAAATTGCTCAATTTTTGCTGAGATTGAACGAAATTTTTGATTGCAGGATTTATTATACATGTTTTTGAATAGAGTCATGGCCAATAAAGAAATGCAGAGCCGGGAAGCTATTCATTCAAAAAGGAGAATTATGAACTGGCTGACGAAACTGGAAAAGAAGATCGGGAAATATGCGATCCCGAATCTGACGCTTTATCTGATCATCTGTTACGCTTTTGGATATCTGATCCAGATCGTGAATTCGGATTTTTTAAGATATCTGACACTGGATCCTTATAAGATCTTTCACGGTCAGGTATGGAGACTGCTGACCTGGGTGGTCGTCCCGCCCGGAAGCATCAGTATTTTCACCCTGATCATGCTGTATTTCTATTTTTCCATCGGCGCAACGTTGGAGAGAACCTGGGGAACCTTCCGCTATAATGTATATCTGCTTGGCGGCATGCTGCTGACAGTCATCGGGGCCATCCTTTTTTATCTGGTCTGCCAGATTCCCGGTATCAAAGAGGCAATGCTGGAGGCGGCGATGCATTATGATCTGGGCAGCGCGGATCAGATCGCCGGGATCTGGGAGGTCGTATCCTCAAGCTTTTCTACCTATTATGTGAGCATGTCCATCATCCTGGCTTTTGCGGCAACCTTCCCGGATGTCCGGGTGCTGATCATGTTCATCCTGCCCATCAAGATCAAAGTGCTGGGCATTATTTACGGCATTATGCTCGGCGTCGAGTTCCTGCAGTGCGTTGTCGGTGCACTCAGGGCGCAGGATGCGCTGATGGCCTGCATCAGTGCGGGGCAGGGCGTCGCGATGCTGTTCTCCATGCTGGCCTTTGTGCTGTTCTTTGTAACGACGCGTTCGTCCTTCCGGACACCGAAGCAGAGAAAACGGGCAAAGGAATTTGAGCAGAAGATGCGTCCGCAGCCCTCGCAGGTATCCAAACACAAATGTGCGATCTGCGGCAGGACGGAGCGTCAGTTTCCGGATCTGGAATTCCGGTTCTGCAGTAAATGCAACGGAAACTATGAGTATTGCCAGGATCATATCTATACGCATAAACATGTGGAATAAGATGATAATTAAGAACGGTATAAAGCCCGCTATGAATATACGTAGCCGATAAACTAATGATAATTAAGAACAGTATAAAGCCCGCTATGAGTATACGTAGCCGATAAACTAATGATAAATTAGGAGAGCATATGAATCAGGAAGAGTTTTTGGCAGGACTGGAAACGGCCCTGAAGTTAGCAAGGGCAAACAATAATCAGATCAGCGAAGAGCAGATCACGGAAATCTTCGGAGATGTGGCAAATGATGAAAAACACCGTGAGATCCTGATGGCGTATTTTAAAAGCAAAGGGATCGTGACGGGAGAGCTGTCGGATGAAGAAGCCGAAAAAGCTGTGACTGAGGAGTTTGCATTTGACCCAAAGGATAAGGCCTATCTGGATGATTATTTAAGTGGCCTTGAGGAGATCGAAAAACTGAGCGAGCAGGAGATGACGGACCTTTTACTCAGGGCGGCCGAAAGGGATCAGGAAGCAAAAAGCAGGATCTTAGAGCAGTACCTCGGGAAAGCCGCTGACCTGGCAAGAACCTATGCAGGCCAGGGGATCTTTATGGAAGATCTGATCGGTGAGGCGAACCTCGCCCTGACAGAAGCCATTATGGAGCTGGATAATTACATCGATGTGCAGGGCAGCGTGGAAACACTGATATCCGATGTGGAAGGATACCTGGGTGAGCGGATGATGGATGCCATTGAAATGATGATCCGCGAAGAAATGGCAGATAAGGAAGCGGACCAGGCCATGGCGGGAAAAGTCAATCTGGTGGCTGATGCGGCCAGAGACCTGGCGCTGGACCTCGGACATAAACCAAATGTGGCAGAACTGACACAGAATACGGAACTGACCGAGGAGGATGTGCGCCGCGCCATCCGGATCCTCGGGAATGGTTCCGGTGACCTGGATATCACACAGGATGAAGATCCGGAATAAAGCGATCGGATCTATACAGTCTGGCTGGTGAAACAGACTGCGAGCCGAAGAAAATAAAAGGACAGGGAATAACCGTGAACGATCTGGATTTTAAGTACCTTATGCAGGACTTTTCTAATTACTATATCGGAGCCAGGCTCAGCTACGAGGAGATGATCGACCAGGATGATATGCCGGGACGCCTGCGAAGTGCGATCTTTAAATACATGGAGGATGAAACCTCTTTGGACGTGCGTATCTGCGATCATTTGCTTTCCATGGAAAAAAAGAGCAAGTCAGCCATGATCTACAGCCAGCTGAAAACCGAGATCACAGTGCTGCCGAATGCTGTAGCAGGCAGACATAAGCAGACCGTTGTCAAGGCGGATGATTTTTTTGCGGATGATATGCTGCGAAGCTCGCTTACCCCGGATGAAATCTCAGAACTGCGGTTTAAAAAGAAGAATCTGATGTTCCTGAGGGTATGATTATTTTATTTTAAGGAGTATTATTTATGGATCTGAAAAATTTACAGGCATATGAAATCTTAGAACAAAGACCGGTTGCGGACTTAAACAGTGAGGGTGCGATCCTTCGTCATAAAAAAACAGGCGCCAGGATCGTTCTGCTTTCCAATGATGATGAGAATAAGGTCTTTTATATCGGCTTTCGCACGCCGCCGACGGATTCCACCGGCGTGGCGCATATCATTGAGCACAGCGTGCTCTGCGGTTCCGACAAATATCCGGTCAAGGATCCTTTTGTGGAGCTGGCAAAGGGATCGCTGAACACCTTTTTAAATGCCATGACCTATCCGGATAAGACGGTTTATCCGGTGGCCAGCTGCAATGACAAGGATTTTGCAAATCTGATGGATGTCTATCTGGATGCGGTTTTTCATCCGCGCATCTATCGGGAAAAGATGATCTTTGAACAGGAGGGCTGGCACTACGAAGTAGATGAAGACGGCAAGCTGTTTTATAACGGCGTCGTTTACAATGAGATGAAGGGTGCGTTTTCCTCGGCCGATGATGTGCTCGACCGGGAGATCATGAATGGTCTGTTCCCGGAAACTTCTTACGGTGTGGAGTCCGGCGGAAAACCGGAGAACATCCCGGATCTGACCTATGAAGCCTTTTTGGAGTTCCACAGCCGTTATTACCATCCTTCCAACAGTTACATCTATCTGTACGGAAATATGGATATGGCTGAAAAACTTGAATATCTCGACAGAGAGTATCTGTCGGCTTATGAAGCCATCGATATTGATTCCGCCCTGCGCTATCAGACGCAGTTTGAAAAGCGGGTGGATGCGGTAAAGACCTATCCGGTCCTCGAAGCGGATGAGCGGGAGAATAACTATTATTATGCCCTCAGCGTTGCGGCCCAAAAAGGTGGAGATCCGATCTTTTACACAGCTTTGGATGTGCTTGACCATGCACTTTGTTCTTCGCCCGGTGCGCCGATCAAGGAAGCGCTGACAAAGGCTGGGATCGGTGAAGATAATTACAGCTCTGTGGAAGGAGGGATCCTGCAGCCGTTTTTCTCGTTTATTTCCAAGAATGCAAAAGAAGGCGAAGGAGAGAAGTTCCTTGGCGTATTGGAAGAGACGCTCAGGGACGTTGTGAAAAACGGTCTGGATAAAGATACCCTCAATGCCGCCATCAATCTGTTTGCCTTCCGTTATAAGGAAGCGGATTTCGGCAGCTATCCGAAGGGACTGATGTACGGCCTTCAGGCGCTGGACAGCTGGCTCTATGATGATATGGCGCCCTTCCTTTATATCGAAGCGAACGAAACCTTCCGGACCCTGCGAAAGAAAGTGGATGAGGGATATTTTGAGAAGATGATACAGACGCTGTTTCTCGATAATCCCCATAAAGTATTTTTGACATTAAAACCCTCGAAGACCATGGCAGCTGAGCAGGCAAAGGCCATGGAGGAGCGGCTGGCGGCCTATCAGGAGACGCTGAGCGATGAAGAGCTTGAGAAGGTGCGGATCCATGCAAATGACTTAAAGGCCTATCAGGCTTCCGAGGACAAACCGGAAGATCTGAAAAAGCTGCCGATGCTGGGACGCGGGGACCTGAAAAAGGAAGCGCAGCCCTACAGCAATATCAAACACGAATTATCTTCGGCAAGTGGAGAAGAAGTACCGGTATGGCAGCATGACTATTTTACCAACGGGGTTTCCTATATCAGGATACTGTTTGACATTACGGATTTTCCGGATGAGGATCTGTTTACCCTGGGGATCCTGAAGTATTCCCTGGGACTTGTGAATACAAAGAATTATTCCTATGCGAAACTGAATAATGAGATCAACCTGCGGACCGGCGGCATTTCCACTCCGGTGAGCATTGTCGTCAGCTCTAAGAGAAAGGATGAAAAAACGCTTTTTGAGTTTAAGGCAAGATGCTTTGAAGAAAATACAAAGGATGCGATCTTATTGATCCGTGAGATGATGTTCGAGACGGATTATTCCGATACGGACAGGATGCTGGAGATCCTGCTGGAAATGAAGGCAGGACAGCAGGCGAGCATGCAGTCGGCAGGTCATCAGACGGCCATCGGCAGAGCAAATGCCATGCTGTTTCGGAGCGGTTATATCACCGATCAGATCAGCGGCCTCGCATTTTTGGACCGCCTGTCCGATATGATAACACGTTATGACGAGGTCAAAGAGAAACTGGCAGAAGATCTGACGGATCTTCTTACAAGGATCGTAAGCGATGGGAAACTATCCGTTGATTATGTCGGAAAAGAGCAGGGACTTGCACTGCTCAGAGACGCCGCAGCGCCCCTTGTGGATGAGATCTGTGCGTGCCATAAAGCAGATGCGCCGGAGGTGAAAAAAGAAAACATCATCGGAAGCGGATTTGAGAAAATGCGCGAAAAGGCCGCCGGAAAGGGCTATCATGAAGCGCTGGTGAACAGCTCGGATGTATGCTATGTGTGCAACGCCGGAGATTTCCTCAGAGAAGGACTAGCCTATACAGGTGCGCTGAAGGTATTGCGTGTCATGATGGGCTATGATTATCTTTGGCTGAATGTGCGTGTGCAGGGAGGCGCATACGGCTGTATGTCTACCTTTGCAAGAACGGGATGCGCGGCGTTTGTATCCTACAGGGATCCGAATCTGCAAAAGACCATCGATGTTTACAAAGCCGCTCCGGATTACATCGAAAATTTCGAAGCGGATGAAGATGAGATGACGAAGTATATCATCGGAACCATCGCAGGCCAGGATATGCCCCTGACACCGAAAGCGGCCGGGCAGAGGAGCTGGTCGGCGATGATGGCGGATATGACTTTTGAAGACGAGCAGAAAGAAAGGGATGAGATCATCGCCTGCACCTGCAAAGATATCCGCGCTCTGGCGGCCCACCTTCGCGCCATGCTTGGCAGCAATGTCCTTTGCGTCAACGGAAAGGAAGAACTGATCAAAGCATCACAGGAGCTGTTTGATGAGATCAGGCCGATGTTTATCGGGTAAGGGATTAAGTTTTTTTGCAAATTTTCGATTCGCTGCAACAGATCATCGTTGTACTGACACTATAGAAACAGAGCCCCGAAAAAAAAGGAATAAACAAATTGGGGTAAGGTCCATTGCGATGATAGGAAGCAGGAAAATACGAATCGAGGTAGTGTAAAGCCCAGTATGAAAATGCGGAGCGATAAACTACTGATCAATTAAGGGCAGGAGGCAGATTATGAAAAAAATGAGTAAGGTTCAAAAGACAAAGACATTGGCAGTGATCCTCGCGGCAGCTACGATTTTGGCAGGCTGCGGTTCCTCTCATTATGACAGCGCCAGCGCGACAGCGGATGCGTATTATGATGATTACAACAGTGAATCTGCAAAAATGGCAGGTGCAGTTGCTGGCGGCGAATCCTTTGCTGTCAACAGCGCGGAGGATTATGAGGAGGAATATGCCACAGATGATGTGGCAGATGATAGCTCGCCGGAAACATCTTCCGAAGACGTGACGCCGGATAAGTCGAACGTGGCGCAGAACAGAAAGCTGATCCGCCGTGTCAACCTGACGGCAGAGACCCAGGAATTCGATAAGCTGACAAGACATATCGAGCAGAAGGTGGAGCAGCTCGGCGGCTATATGGAAAGCTCTGATGTCAACTCCGGCAGCACCTATTCCGGCTACACAAGCCGGCATGCAAGTTATGTGGCAAGGATCCCCGTTGCTTCCATGAATGATCTGGTTGAGGATGTGGGAGAAAATGCCAATATCACCAGCAAGAGCGAAAATGCAGAGGATGTGACCCTTCAGTACGTGGACAACAAGAGCCGCAAGGAAGCATTGCAGGTGGAATATGACAGGCTGATGGAGATCTTAAAGCAGGCGGAGGATGTGGATACCATCGTTGCTTTGGAAAGCCGCATTACCGATGTGCGCTATGAGATCCAGAACATCGAATCCAGGCTTCGTACCTATGATAATCTGGTGGATTTTGCCACGGTCAATATCACGGTGAATGAGGTTGAGGTTTATACGCCGGAGCCGGTAAAGAAAGTTTCCAATTGGGAACGCATGACACAGGGCTTTGTTCATTCCCTGCAGGATGTGGGCAACAGGATCCTGAACTTCCTGATCGGTCTCGTGATCGCGCTTCCTTACCTTGTTCTCTGGGGCGTGGTGATCCTGGTGATCGTGCTGATCTGCAAAAAGATCATCTTTAACCGGGCATGGAAAGAAAAAAGAGCAGCCAAAAAAGCGGCAAAAGCAGAGGCGAAGGCAGCAAAGAAAGCTGCTAAGGATGCTGCCCAGGCAGCGCCGCAGGTAAAACCGGAGCAGCCGATCAATTTAGATGATGCATCAAAGAAGGATCAGAACAGTTAAGCTGCGTGAAGGCCATGATCAATGATGGATAGGTAATAAGAAGAGGAGAAGCTGGTGGAAGAAAATCAGAATTTGGAGCCGAATACGAATAATGACAACGGAGATGGCGCAGGGAATACAAAAAAATCAGGCTTTGTCTGCCTGGCCGGAAGACCGAATGTGGGAAAGTCAACGCTGATGAATACCCTGATCGGACAAAAGATCGCCATCACCAGTGCAAAGCCCCAGACTACAAGGAATAAGATCCAGACGGTCTATACCGACGAACGGGGACAGGTGGTATTTTTAGATACGCCGGGCATGCACAAGGCCAAGAATAAGCTTGGCGAATACATGGTCAGGGTTGCCTATCATACCCTGAAGGAAGCGGATATCATCCTGTACCTGGTAGAGCCGGATCCGAAGATCGGGGCGGGGGATAAAAAGATCATGGAAAGCCTTGCGAAAGTGCAGACACCCGTCTTTCTGATCATCAATAAAACCGATATGATCAAACGGGAAGAGGTTCTGGCCGTGATCGATGCGTACCGCAAAGAAATGGACTTTGCCGAGATCATTCCGGTCAGTGCCAAAAGCGGTGACAATACAGGGGATCTGATGGATACGCTGTTTTCCTACTTAAAGCCCGGACCGCAGTTTTTTGACGAGGATACCGTGACCGACCAGCCTATCCGCCAGATCACGGCGGAACTGATCCGGGAACAGGCACTCTATGCGCTGTCCGATGAGATCCCCCACGGCATTGCTGTTGTGATCGACCGGATGGAATGGGGGAAAAAGCTGGTGGATATCGATGCGACCATCATCTGCGAGCGGGATTCCCACAAGGGGATTATCATCGGAAAAGGCGGCGCCATGCTCAAGAAGATCGGCTCCCATGCCCGCTACGGGATCGAAGAGCTGTGCCAGAAACAGGTGAATTTAAAGCTCTGGGTCAAGGTCAAGAAGAACTGGCGCGAAAGCGATTATCTGGTGAAAAACTTCGGTTATGACCAGAAAACCATTGAATCATAAAAAGCGATCATATGAGCGATTATATTGAGATGACAGGGATGGTTTTAAAAGCCACCCCTGTTTCGGATAATGATAAAAGGATCGTATTGCTGACGGCGGAGCGCGGGAAGGTAACCGTATTTGCCCGAGGCGCGAGAAAACCCACAAGCCGTTTTATGGCAGCGACCAACCCGCTGTGCATGGGACGGTTTAAGCTTTTTGAGGGAAAAAACGCATATAACCTGGGAGATACCCAGATCGATCATTATTTCGAACAGCTGCGCGATGACTTTGAAAGCGCCATGTACGGGATGTATTTCGCGGATATGATCGATTATTTCTGCCGGGAAAACTTAAGCGCAGCCGATGAACTGAATCTTTTGTATGTTTCGCTGAAAGCCCTTTTGCGGGAAGAGATCCCGAATCGTCTGATCCGCTGTGTGTTTGAGATGAAACTTCTGGTGTTTGAGGGGATCTTCCCGGGGATCACAACGGAAAGAAAGCTTTCTGATACGGCAAGACATGTGATCACGCATTGTATGGAAAGCCCGCTGAAGAGCCTGTATTCCTTTACGGTCAGCAGCGATGTGATCGCCGAGCTGGAATTAGAATGTGAGCATTATGCGAAAAGATGTATCGGGCATCATTTTCAAAGCCTGGATATCCTGAAAACCGCTATCGGTGAATAGACCGGTTGCGGTTTTTTTGCAAATATTGTTGATTTTTTCGTAGATTTTAGTGCCAAAGAAGTGTATAGTATCATTGTGAACGAAAACGATTAATGCATTATTTATTGTGCAAAGCGCTGTATAAATATACGGTGCCGAAGCATTGATAATAAATCAGGTGAATCAATATGAGAGATAAAAAAACCGGCAACGTCAGTTTGGTTGTGATCATATGTCTGCTGATCAATGTAGGCGGGAGATTTCTGGAAGAGCTTTTGGAGCTTCCTGTCTGGCTTGACAGTTTCGGCACGGTTCTTGCGGCTTATACCTTCGGTCCGTTCTGCGGAGCCGTGGTCGGTGCGTCTGCCAATGTGATCAGTGGCATCTTTACAAATCCCGTATCTTATATCTATGCGATCACCAGTATTGCCATCGGCATTGTCACAGGTCTTCTTGCGCGCAAAGGCTGGATGAGGGACCTGTTCGGTGCGCTGACCTGCAGTGTCGTGGTGACCATGGTATCCGTTGTTGTATCCACACCCCTGAACCTTATCTTTTATGAAGGAAGATGCGGCAATATATGGGGCGATGGAGTCTTTGATTATCTGAGAGAGATCGGGATCCCGAAACTCCTTTCATCGTTGGTGGGCGAATTCTATGTGGATTTTTTGGACAAGGTCATTACCATGATGTTTTTGTTCTGGGTGATCCGTGTTGTCAGACGTCTGCGTGATGAAAAAGTAAATCGGAATGAATTCGATGAAACCGATGTTTTAGAAGATATAAACGATCAGGTCCGGGCGGAAAATCTGACAGCAGATAATGCGAAGGATGAGATAACAGCGAAAGAAGAGACGGAGTCGACAGACAAAGAAGAAAGCCGTGAGACGGGAAATGCAGAAGACGGCGAAGAAAAAATACCCCGGATCGCAGAAAAGGGTGAACCTGTCAGCGTAAAAGTTTCCCGGAAGGCAAAGAAAAGAGAAAAAGTTCTTCGTCTGTTATTCTTCGCAACAGTTGGTGCAGGCCTGTGTTTCTTTGGTAATGGAAGCAAAGCGCTTGCTTCCCCGATCGATCTTGACAGCAATGTGCTGACGGTATACAGCCGTGATAACGGGCTTCCCTGCGGCGAGGCAAATGATATTACACAGTCAAAAGACGGTATACTTTATATCGGAACCTATGCCGGACTATACCGGTATAACGGTTCTGAGTTTCAATGGATGGATGAGTATGAGTCGATCCGCAATGTGAACTGCCTGTACAATGATGATGAAGGAAGGCTGTGGATCGGTACCAATGATTCCGGTCTTTCCATCTGTATCAACGAGCGGATCGCAAACGTGCTGAAGGAAGAAGACGGCCTGCCGTCGAATTCCGTGCGCTGTATTACCAAAGCTGCAGATGGCCTGTATTATGTGGGAACGACATCGGGACTCGAAGTACTCAAGCTTTCCGGCGGACTGACCATCGTGGATGAGATGCCGCAGATTGGATATGCACAGACGCTGTCAGCTGATTCACGCGGTTTCGTTGTGACGGTAACTTCAGACGGCGGGCTGCATCTTTTGAAAAACGGGGAATATGTCTCAAAGAAGGAACTGAATGTAGAAAACGAGATCTATACCTGCGCTGCTTTTGATGAAAACGAC